>Ga0209395_1005764_pt1 | contig 13774 bp, 10 predicted proteins | sample GOMGulsemesocosm_3_FD_184635 | JGI IMG/M metagenome (GOLD analysis project Ga0209395, IMG submission 184635) | Methane-oxidizing microbial communities from mesocosms in the Gulf of Mexico - GOM9D Gulf of Mexico (SPAdes) (version 2) | ecosystem: Environmental > Aquatic > Marine > Cold seeps... | reverse complement strand
CCCTGACCATGATAAATATTTGTTGGTGTTTCATCGGCAGTTTTGTAAATGTTAGCAATATCGCCAAGATAAATAAGTTTGGTGCTGCCTGGCGCGCTTACTAACAGGCGCTCCATTTGCTTTACATCGGCAAACTCACCGGTAGGGTGAATACGAATACGATCTTGACCAACCCGAATGCTGCCAGCATTAGACACGACATTTTGCGCATTGATGAGGCTATAAATATAATCTTGATTGAGTCCTAATGCAGAGAGTTTTTGTTGGGATATTTCCACCACTACTTGCTCAGCAACTTTACCTGCGATAACTATCTTTTTGACGCCAGTAACCAGGACTAATTCACGACGTAGAAAATTAGCGTAATTTTGTAACTCTCTGTTAGTGTAACCATCGCCAGTAATATTGACTAAAATACCAAACACATCGCCAAAATCATCAATGACATTGGGAGTCGCGACACCAGGAGGTAATAGTTTGATGGTATCGTTAACCTTACGTCGTACTTCATCCCATATTTGTGGTAATTCGTTGGCCCCATACTGTTCTTTAATCTCGATTTCAATTTGAGATAAACCAGCACTGTTAATTGAGGTGATATGTTTGATCGCATCAAGTTGTTGCAGGGCATCCTCTAGCGGTAAAGTTACTTCTTCTTCAACTTGTTCAGGTGATGCGCCAGGATAGCCTGTTACGACTAATGCTTGTTTGATGGTAAATTCTGGAAACTCTAATTGTCCTAAACCGAAAAATGAGATGCTGCCGCCAACTAAAAGTAATAGTGCGAACATCCAGCTAACAACTTTATGTTGGATGGAGTATTGAGCGAAATTCATCGATTATACTCCACGTTGCCAATGCAGTGGTTTCACCACCAAACCAGCGGATAACTGCTGGATACCAGCAATGACCACTTGATCACCAGCTTTGACCCCGGATGTTATTTCAATGCCCTGCGAGCGAACTTTACCTAGTGTTACAGTTTGCGGATCTACTGTGTGGGTATCGCTATTGTATAACCAAATGATATTTTGACCATTGGTATCTCTTTTCATTACTGCGCTGCTGGGTAATATGGCAACTGTTTGTTCTGCTGTGGCTAGGTTTAAAGTTAACTCAGCGCTCATGCCCGGTAATATCTTGCCATCACTCGGTTGCGGTAAAGTAAATACTACTTCGTAACTTTGTGTGCCAGGGGTTACTTGTGTCGCGTATTCTTTTAATCTGACCGGATAAGATTTGTGCGGCTGTGCTGAAAAAATCACCTGAGCTTGATGGGAGGTATCACCGGTAAATTGAGTCACGCGGGTCGCTAATGTTTCAGATACTTGAATGACGATGTCGATATTTCGATCTTGCTGTAATACTAATAGCGTTTGGTTGGCTTGCACCATCTGATAGTTATCGCTCGTTATCTTGGCAATCGTCCCACTGTAAGGTGCGGTTAATACGGTATAACTAAGCTGATCACGAGCACTAAAAAGAGCCGCTTGCGCTGATTTTAATTGCGCTTTAGCAAGGTCGTATTCTGCTTCAGAGATAAGTTGAGTTTGCAGCAGTTTGCCTTTGCGTTTGAAGTCGGCCGCTGCAAGTTCATGATCTGCTTCCCTATTTAGTAAAGTATTACGTGCATCTCGATTATCAAGGCGGGCAAGTACAGACCCTTTTTTAACATGCTGACCTTCAATCAATGAAAATTCAACCAATTGTCCTGGTAGACGAAAAGCCAGCTCTACCTGTTCTGTTGCTGTTACTTTGGCAGGAAAACGACGAATGGAACCAGTCTGCATATCGGCAATCTGTAATAACTTAACTGGCCTTATAGAGGGAGCTAAAGGTTCTTTTGATTCAACGCTGCAGGCACTGATTAAAGCGGTAACGGATAATAATATAATGGTTTTTATGTAGTGATTCATAACCTTAATTCCAGTCATATTGACATTTATAATACAGTTTATAGAAATATAACAAGATATAAGGTTGATAAAAATGAATCTATATGAAACCATCAGTTGCATATAATGGAACCATTTTAAGGTGTAATTCATACTAATTTGTGTTCTCTGAGGAGCTGTGATGAAAACAGAAGATATTGCGTTATTTCACCGTATTGTAGAAGCGGGAAGTTTGGTGGATGCTGCGGGGTTATTGTATTTACCTAAATCAACAATAAGCCGTCGTTTGCAAGGGCTGGAAGATGATTTAGGGGTCAAGTTATTTCACCGGCAAAATAGGGCGATGACCCTTACAACTGCAGGAAGTCATTTTTATGATAAAACCTTATCTTTACTGGCTGGACTAGAGCAGACCATCACCGAGATCACCGATAAAGATACTGAGGTCAGTGGCCATTTACGTATTCTTATATTTCCGGTACCAAATTTAATGCTGATTGCTAACGGTATTTTTCAATTTATGGATCTTAATCCTAAGTTAACCGTTGAGCTTATTGTTACCGCAGAGCCGCTAGATATGATCCGCCATAATATTGATATCGCTTTTATGGTTGAAGAAGCATTCAGTAACATTGATATTGATATGGTCGCTCGTCCAGTTATCAGTGAAATACTGTATTTTGTTGCTAGCCCTGAATACCTTGATAAAGCGGGAACCCCTAAGGTCATCAGTGATATGAGTCAACACAACTCAATAATGTACCGTTTTCCTAATGGACAAGTATTTAATGAACTGCCTTTGGGTAATAATGAGTTTTTACCTGTAAATGGAAATATTTGCTTAAACAGCATACAACTGGCATTAGAAAGTGCGCTTGTCAGTCGTGGTATCGCTTATATACCGGAGCGTTTGTGTGCAGAAGAGGTTAAGCAGGGCAAGCTCGTACGGCTGTTTGCCGATGTTGAACCCTATGAAGGTAAGTGCTATTTAGTTTATCCATCGCGCCGTTTTGTTAGTTTGGCCAGCCAACGTTTGATTGATCATATATTGAATTTGTTGACGGAAGATGGCCAGCCTAAAGCTAATAAAGACAGTAAAGTCAGGGCTTGGTATTAATGATTCGTATTAGTGAGTAAACTCAGGCCGATAACCATTAATAAACAAAACGCAAATTTACGCATAGTATCTAAGCTGATCGGTGGTGGATAACGTTTAGCCACCCAACTCATGCCCAGTACAACGGGTATACAAATCACTGCGAACAACAGCATGTCGCTGGTAAGTCCGCCTTGAATTCCCACCATAGTAATACGACTAATTGAGCTGACAAAGAAAATACTCAGCAGATATAAACGAATAATGTTGAGAGTAAAAGGCTGTCGATAAAAGATATAAACCAGTGGCGGACCACCCATACTAAACATACCTGTCAGAATACCCGATGCAGTGCCTGCACCAAAGAACATACCTTCATGAGATTGTTTACGATCTTTGTGTGGTGATTTTACAATCATGCTAATACCGGCACCAATAATGGCGATACCAAGGATATTTTGTAACATTTGATTATATTCACTGCTTAAGAATTCAAGTAATGCTAAGCCAATAATTAAACCAGGCAGCATTCCTGCTACGGTTAATAGTACCAATCGTCTATTGAGTTGTTGAAAAGAACCTTTCAGTATAAAGATGCTATTAATCAAGGTGACGAAACTAATCACTACAGAGGTAAAGGCAATTGGGACTAAGTTAAACGTGGTGACAGTCCCCATCACGATCATACCTAAAGCAAATCCTGCGACACTTTGTACATAGGTTGCGACAGCTATAATAGCCATAAAGGGCAGCAAAGTTTCGACGAGCATTATGTGTTCCTAATCGTGGTAATTAATACGAACTCGTGGTACTTACTCATCAAAGTTGGCATGAATGCACTGTTTATGTGTAATTACTTAACATTTTCGAAGTGGTCTTTATTGTACTGAGAATACAAGCATTACTCAATTAATCTGTATCCTTTAAAGCGTTATTTAGTGTAAATTAGGTAATGATTTAATTGGAGAATGAAATGAAGCAACCAATTGTTGGTTATCATAAAGATGAAGAGGATGATTGGGTTGCTGAACTCGCATGTGATCATTTTCAGCATGTCCGCCACAATCCACCTTGGTTTTGTCGTCCGTGGGTTGTGACAGTAGATGGACGAGAATCTATGTTAGGGTATGAGCTTAACTGTAAAAAATGCGATGAAGGTGCACCTCGCGACAAGGGTTAACATATTTACCTTTCTTTATATTACCTACAGCACCCAAGATGGAGTAAGCCAAATGAAATTAATTTATACCCACGAGAATGGTTTCCTTGTAAATAATGCTAAAAATATTATTGAAGCAAATGGTATTGAAACGGTACTTAAAAATGAGTTTTCATCTGGCGCTGTAGGAGAAGTGTCCGCATTTGATACATGGATGGAACTTTGGGTGCTCAATGATAAGGACCTTGTACGTGCAGTTGAAATTATTAGGACAATGCAAAGTAAAGCTGATGAGCCTGAGTGGCATTGTGGCCAATGTGCGGAAGAAAATGATGCCTCATTTGATATTTGCTGGAATTGCCAAAGCGAGCATTAGTCATAAGAGATGAATTTATTATCAATTAGTTAAGGAAGAACTATGTTGAAAGTGTATGGAGATATACAGTCTGGTAACTGCTACAAGGTGAAGCTATTACTGTCGTTTCTTGATATTGAGCATGAGTGGCTACACGTTAATATTCTAGACGGTGAAAGCCAAACTCATGAGTTTTTAAAGAAAAATCCCAATGGTAAGATACCGACTGTGGAGTTTACCGATGGTCGATTTTTGTCAGAGTCGAATGCCATATTAACTTACTTTGCTGAAGATACTAATTACAGTTCTAGTGATAAATTTGGCCGTGCTAAAATAGCACAATGGCTTTTCTTCGAGCAATACAGCCATGAACCATGTATCGCTGTTGCGCGTTTTATCCAATTCTACTTAGGTATGCCTATAGAGCGTAAAGCTGAATATGAGGCTTTACAGATTAGCGGGAATAAAGCGTTGGCATTGATAAATGATCAATTATCTTTAACGCCATATTTAGTCGGTGCACAAATATCCATCGCTGATATTGCATTATACGCTTACACCCATGTAGCTCATCAAGGCGGCTTTGAGCTGGCTTTGTATCCAAGCATAGAAGCATGGTGTCTACGAATTAAAAGTAGCCCTGGCTATATCCCGATGGCGTAATGATTATGGTACGAACAGTACTAATATGTAATTTGTTGCGGAGGTCGTGCTAATCATGAATAGTCGTTGTTCATACTCTTTCATTACAACGACTTAACTAATTGTAAATACTGTTCAGAAAGCATTAATTGGTGCTAATGCTAACAGGTTAAAAGTTAGATCCTTTATTCTATACCTATACATGTTTTCCTGTGATTACTGTCACTTTTCTATAGATATAATTGTCGGATCTACTGTCTTTGAATGTTCAATATCCGCGAATTCGGTTTTAATGCCAGCTAAACTTGAATTTTTATATCGCAATATCGCGTTATTATAATTCTAATCGCCTACTTATGTCTGATTCGTTTGTTAAAACATCGTTGTTTCGCTTGCTTCAAGCTGACATATTTTAGTGATACATTAATTTAACTTTCAGATTTTGTCTTATGGACCCTGAAAGACAGTCAAGCTAAGGATGGCTTGAGATTGAATGAGAGTACGCTTGTTTTTACTTTTACTCTTGCTCTTACACTTACACATTTGCCAAGGATTGGATCACAAATGGACGCTACAAAACAGAAAATTTCTGCCAATTACATCAAATTAGATAATCTTTCATTACAACAAATAAAGGAAATGCATAGCTTATTTATCCAGTATTATCACAATGCTGAATTTTCAACTTTCATCGATGACCTGTCCGGAAAAGACGGATTAATTTTAATTCGAGAAAATAAGTCAAAACGAATTGTTGGTTTTAGTACCCTAAAAACATTACGCTTTACCCTCAAAGGAAAAGAGGTCAAAGGTATCTTTAGTGGTGATACCATTTTAGAGCGCAAATATTGGGGAACTAATAAGGCGATGATCTGCTTTGTTAAGGTCTTGCTAAAAGAAAAACTAAGAGACCCACTCACACCATTATTCTGGTTACTTATCTCTAAAGGTTATAAAACTTATTTATTATTAGCGAACAACTTCCCTAAACATTATCCACATCACCAAGGTAAATTCGATGAGCTATCATCTGTTGTCGAACAATACTGCCAGAATCTTTATCCAAGCTATTATGATGAGCAACAACAAATCCTCGATTTTGGTGGTGAATACCAAAAGCTACGTGGTGAAGTTGCCGAAATTACGACTGAATTGAAGCGAAGTGTGCCTAAAATCGGGTTCTTTGAAGAACGTAATCCACAGTGGCGTGAGGGTAAAGAGCTACCTTGTATTGGCGAGATTAACGCGTCAATGTTCACTTTTTTTGCGCATAAATCATTACGTAAAATATTACAAAAGAACAATATTAATTGGGATTTAGGACTTATAAATTTAACTCGCCGTTTAGTGAAGTAGGGAGATATTATGGCGTTAATAAATGGCATAACTCGTAAAGTGGCACATAAATTTACCCATAAAGCCGCACAAAACCTTAGCTCGCGTGGATACAAACAGTTTTGTAAGGCTTTAGCGCATCCACAAGCGGTGCAACGAGAAAAATTGAGTTCGTTACTTAAAGTGATTGCACCAAGTGTATCGGGTAAAAAATATAATTTATCGAGTTCGCTATTTTATGAAGAGTTTATTCGTAAAGTCCCGATCACTGAGTATGACGATTGGGCTGAGCAAATAGACAAAGCAAGGTCCGGTAGTAATCAAGAGTTGAGTATCGAAGCGAATGAGCGATTTCAGCCGACGAGTGGTTCAACTTCAAAAATTAAATGGATCCCTTATACACAGTCATTTTTGAATGAACTCGATGCTGCGATTTCTCCCTGGATGATGGACATGTATAAGCATAATCCTGGGATGTTAAAGGGGACGCATTACTGGTCATTGTCCTGGGTTCCGACAGAGCTAAGGCGAACTATTTCTGGAGCGGTGAATGATGACTTGAAATTACTACCTTGGTGGAAAAGACTATTTATGGGATTGACTAGTTCTGTGCCTGAAGCTGTGTCTTTAGCTGATACTTCGGAAGATTCCCAATTTGCCACCTTGTGCTATTTGCTCGCGGATAAGTCATTAAGCTTCCTATCGGTGTGGAGCCCGACTTTTGCACTGACATTATTTGATAATATTATTAAACATAAATTAGAGCTGGTGTCGGTGCTTGCCACAGGTAAGTGGGGCGAACGTGCACCTGCATTACCTGGTTTAAAATGCCCAAGGTCACAGCGTGTTGCTGAGTTACTATTAAATTGGAAAGGGGGCATTTCAGCTGAGCTATTACAGCAAATTTGGCCCAAGCTAGCTTTAGTTAGTGCGTGGGACACCTCTTCATCTGCTACGTGGGCGAATAAATTACAAAATTTACTGCCACAAGGTGAATTCCAAGGTAAAGGTTTGTGGGCTACTGAAGGTGTGGTCACTATTCCTTTCCAAAATCAGTATCCATTGGCTATATGCAGTCATTTCTATGAATTTATAGATCTTGATACTGAAGAAGTATTTCCTGCTTGGAAACTGAAACAAGATCAATTGGTGCGCCCAGTATTAACTACGGGTAGTGGCTTGTTGCGTTACGCAATGAAAGATAAATTACGTGTAAGCGGTTTCCTACAAGATTGTCCTTGTTTTGAATTTTTAGGACGCTTGGATGGCATTGATCTTGTCGGTGAAAAAATGAGTCCTGAAATTGCGCTTGAAATTATGAAAACGGCGGAACAGAATCCTCGCTTAACAGCGATCACTGTTTTTGCCGTACCAGCGAATACCCCAAATGAAAAACCATTTTATCTTTTACTTTGTGAACCGAATAGCAATATTACCGAGCTTGAAATGAAGCAGGTTGCTGCTAATGCTGAAGCTGAGTTAAAAGCTTGCTTCCATTACCAACTAGCAAGAGATCTTGGTCAGTTGGGGACTTTAAAAGTATGTTGCAGTCAGAACGCACGAGACCTTTATTATTCCCGTTGTGAAGCGCGTGGCATGGTTGTTGGTAATATCAAAATTGAGCCTTTAGTGCTTTGGGATATTGATACTCCAAATGTATTTCTAGAAGCCATTGCGGCATAACTATATCGTGGCTAAAGCATAACTATATCGTGACTAAAGCATAACGATACTGTGATTACAGCATGATTTTAGCGTATATAGCTTCATTAAGTCGTAGAGGTAAGGCAAATGGCAAGCCGATTTTATACTAGGCCAGCACAAGCAAATGATTCAGACGAATTGATCGCGTTAATCGCAGCAACACCACAGGCTGGGGCTATTACGATCAATTTTGAGCGTACTCCTGATTTTTTTATGGCAACAAAAGTAGTGACACAGATACCAGATGTGTGGGTCGCAATTGAACGTGAAAGCGATCGAGTGGCTGCTATTTTTAGTATTGGCCTGCGTGATGTTTATGTTAATGGTGAACGTCAGCATGTGCGTTATGGTAATGACCTACGGATCCATCCTGATTTTAAAAGTGGTCGAACTCTATTTAACTTACTTAAATGTTATCGCAAAGCGATGGGGAGTGATTGGATGCAGACCGTGATCCTGAGTGATAACGATGCATCATTAAACTCGATTGGCAGTGGGCGCAGTATCACCCCAACGTATTATGATTTTGGTGAGATGACAACGCATATGTTGTATTTAACTGCACCACGCCCAGCGCCACGTCCAAGTCAGGAGGGGAAATTTAATATCCGTAAAGCAGATCATAATGATATTGAATTGATGCAAGTGTTTTTTGAGCAGCAAGCCAGGACTAAACAGTTTTATCCGCATTATGATTTCATTAAATTGTTGAATGGGGATGAGTATTACCGAGGCCTTGTCATCAGCAATTATTATTTAATGTTTGAGGCTAACAAACTCGTGGCAATGGCGGGTATCTGGGACCAGAGTAGTTTTAAGCAAACTCGTTTTGTTGCTTACAGCAAATTAATGTCAGTGGCGCGTTTACTTAATAACGCTTACTCCAAATTATTTGGCGGCATGATGCTACCGAAAGCTGGAGACAAACTGAGTTACGTTTCACTGCATAGCTTGTTAGTCATTAATGACGATGAAAAGTTATTTTCACGGTTATTACAGCATATTTATAATGACTGTTTGGTACAAGGTTATCAGGCGTTAGTGTGCGGACTACCATCGTCAGATACTCGCCAGCGTATTCTCGAACAGTATCGTTCTAAAGTACTATACAGCAAGCACTTTATAGCTAGTTACCACGATGATCCTCGGCATAAATTTGATACCACATACCCATTGTATTTAGAGCCTGCAAGATTGTAAGCAGTTTAATTTATCGTAATTTAGAGTAGAAAATATAACCGTATAGTAGAGACAGTTTCGATTTGTTCGAGGCATTCAGTTAGGTTAACAAGGAAGCTAACCGATGAGCAGTAGCCAAAATAAAGATTATATAGCAATGTGGTTTCAGGCACGTAAAGCGTTTGGGATCGGCGACCGGATGAATGTTGGGTTGCTAAATAAAACCACGGATGACATAAATTGGTTTGAATTTGCCCACAGTAAAATGGATGGATTAGGCGGGCTTACCACGATCTTACGTGAGCATGATTACCCGTGTAAGGATTTACCTAAGATTGCAGATAAAATTGCGCCATCTAATTGGCAGCAAATTAAAATGCTTTTTGCTGGTGGTAAGACGAATGCGCCAAAAATAATCCGGTGGAAAACCACGTTTCCTGATCATGCCGCTAATACTATTTCTGAATACAGCAACGATGCCCCCATTGTTAATATTTATTTTACTAAAGCTGAAACGCTTGAGATCAAAAAATTAGCGAAAAAGCATCGAGTTGCACTGAATATCTATCTATTTTGGGCATTAAATAGAGCCGTTGCCGAACAACTCCTCGCTTCTCAGCAAGATTATTACTGGCTCTATCCAGTTAATTTACGTGGCGCATTACCCAATACCCTTGAAACTGGTAATTGCTCTTCAGGCATTAACGTTTTACTTAATAATACCATTGCAGCGCGGGACATTCAGTTACAAGTAAAGCAGGAGATTAAAGCCAAAAGTCATTGGCAACTTTGGTGGCAGGCTCATATCGGTAAGATCATAGGTGACAAGGGTATACGTCGGATTTATCAATATGTCAGTGAACGCCAATTCTATGCTGGTTCATTTAGTTTTTTAGGTAGTTGGCCACTAAAAGATGATAATAACCCAGCTATTAATCAAGATGATATGTGGGTTTGTTGTGGTATAGGCACCAAGAATTATCCGATCTCGACAGGTATTTTATTGTGGCATGAGCAGTTATCCTTAGGATTAAAGCTACACCCTTATATTGCGCAGGATATCGAGACCACAGAAGAGCTAATGCAGTGCTGGAAGCTGCATCTGTTACAAGGTGATTTATTAACGACAAAAGAAACGATTGCGAGTACAAGTAGCTATGCTGGTAATACAGACGCAACAAGCGCAGAGGCGACGGCTCAGGTAGTCAAATTAACAAAGAAAACGCATTCTACTAAGTTAACAAAAGCAACACATTCTAGTAAGTTAAAGCTGGCGCTTTTACCTAAATTTCTGAAAGGTGTACAGCAAGCTAAAGTAAAATTATCGCCACATTGGCAAAAGGGACAGGCGTTATTTGTTCGTCATAAAAAAGTATCAATACCGCTTTCTATTATTGTATTTACCTTTATTTGTATGACTCTGTTATCTATTATTCGGCCGCAAAGCCAAATTAACCCTGAGTTTAATCGTTTTCCATCTGTACGTTATATGAATGTGGCTTTTGACGATGCTGTTATCCCAATTTTTAGTCGTGGTATCGTGGCTGCAAAAACGCAAATTAGCCTAAATTCAGAAGTGACCGCAAGGGTTAAATCGGTTGCTGATAACTTCACCGCTGGTGGTTATTTTAATGCTGGAGATGTGTTGTTATCGATGGATGACGAAGCATACCAGCTTGAAGTTGTTAAAAAGAAACAGGCAGTGGATGGTGCATTACTGCACTTAGCTGAAGCTAAAGCCAAAGCTCATGTGGCGCGACGTGGCGTCTCACGTAAAGCCACCAGTTTTGCCCGTCACATTCCGCAAATTAATGATGCTAAAAGCCGGGTTAAGGCGGCTGAAGCAGACTTACGTTTAGCCAATATAAAACTAGAACGAGCGGTAATCAAGGCACCGTTTTCTGGTCGGGTTAAAGCTGTAAGTGTTGGTCGAGGTCAATTAGTTAATTCGGGCGAAATCATTGGTGAAATATACTCGTTAGATAAGATGCATGTGCGTCTGCCTGTGGCGGATAAGTATTTAACTTTAATGGATTTACCTTTCAAAGTTACCGCATTTAGCCATGATAACAGCGATAGCAATACGGCAGCTGCTACAGAGGAAGTAACAGTCAAAAGTCCTGAGGTTACCCTTTCTGTGCGCGTTAATAATAAACGCTATCAATGGCAAGGGACTATTACTGGTACTGAGGGTGGATTAGCCGAGAATAGATTGCAATACGTCATTGCTGAGGTATTAAACGATCCGGAACAACCGTTATATCTACAACCCGGTCGATTTGTGACTGCCGAGATCGCTGGTCGAGAGTTTGAACAACTGGTGATCATTCCTCGTTTAGCATTGCGTAATGATAATAAAGTGTGGCTGTTGGATACCGAACAACGTCTTCGAATTGCTACGGTTGAGGTGCTTCACCAAGGTAAAGAACAGGTTTATATCACCGGTGGTTTAAATGAAGGCGATAAGCTGATATTAACCCCGCTTGATGTCGCTGTAGATGGCATGAAGTTAAATGTGATCAGTTTAGACTTAGACCTCGATCTAGAAAGTGCGCTACATAATGTGCCAGAGAAAATTGAGGTGCGATCATGAAATCCTTGATTGCCTGGTTTGCCAAAAATAGAGTGGCGGCAAACCTAATCATGATGGTGATTATCGCGCTTGGTTGTTTAGCATTACCTGAAACACGTAAGGAGTTGATTCCCGGCGTCTCGTTAGAGCGTATTGCAATCTCGACATTGTATCCCGGTGCTGCTCCTCGAGAAGTGGAAGCGGTTGTCTGTACCCGCATCGAAGCCGTCGTATATGATATTGCAGGTACGCTAGATCTAACATCATTCGCCAGTTCGGGATCTTGCTATACCACCATAGATATTGCTGATGGTTATAGTACCAAAGGTGTATTGGATGAAGTGAAATCAAGAATCGAAAGCATACACTCATTTCCTGAAGAGGTAGCAAAACCAGTTGTCAGTGAATTGATCGAGCGTTATCGGGTCGCAAAACTTATTATTTCAGGTGCCGGTGATGAGTGGGCATTAAAACGATTGGCAGAAAACATTCGTTTAGATTTACTCGAAGATCCCGTTATCTCGGTTATTGAGTTACAAAACGCAAGGCCTTATGAGATCAGTATCGCTTTATCAGAAGACAGTTTGGCACAATATAACTTAAAGTTTGAGGATGTGGTTAATACCTTAAAAGCCACTGCACTTGATTTACCAGGCGGGAGTTTGGCGACAGAGCAGGGTGATATATTGATTCAAACTTTAGGTCAGATTGAAAGTGCGGATGATTTTGCCAGTATTATTTTGCAAGCCAATGAAGACGGTGGCCGTATCTTACTCAGTGATATTGCCACTATTCATGATGGCTTTCGTGATGAAGGCACAATGGCTCAACTTGATGGTCAACGGGCGGTTTCATTAGATGTATACCGTGTGGGCGACCAAAACATTATTGAAGTTGCAGATGTAATAAATAAATACGTAAAGTCGCCAGCAACCTATCTGCCAGAAGGTATTAGTTTGTACGTGTGGCAAGATGACTCTAAGTTGTTCATGAGCCGCATAGACCTATTGGTTGGTAATGTGTTTAGCGGTTTGTGTTTATTGTTTGTCATCTTATTGCTGTTTTTAAACTGGCGTTTATCGTTTTGGGTTAGTTTAGGTATCCCCATTTCGTTTATGGGGGCTTTTTGGTTATTACCTGTGTTTGATGGTTCTATCAATATCATATCTTTATTCGCATTTTTACTGGTACTCGGTATTGTGGTCGATGATGCTATTGTCGTCGGCGAAAGTATTTACACCGAACAAGCAACTGGTAATAAAGGCGTTGAAGGAGCGATTGAGGGGGCTTATAAAGTCGCAAAGCCAATTACCTTTGCCATTATCACGAGTGTCATTGCCTTTACACCGTTGCTGTTTTTACCTGGGCCTGAAGGTAAACTCATGCAGGTTATACCTGTGGTCGTCATTACCACGTTATTATTTTCATTGTTTGAATCGTTATTTATTTTACCTGCACATTTAAGCCATCAAGCTGCTGACAACGATATCAATTTAGGTGAAAGCAATCTCAATTTAGATAAAAACAATCAAAACTATAGTCAACCTCCTGCAACGCAAAGAAGGAGTATTGATAAGATTAAGGTGTTTGGCGGGCTATTAGCTGGTATTCAAACCAAGTTTTCTGCAGCATTAGAGATGTTCGTTATCCGTCAATATAAGCCTTTTCTAGACCATGTATTACGTTGGCGTTGGAGTTATATTCTGGGATTCTTAGGGCTGTTCTTTATCTCTTTAACCTTACTTTCCAGTGGTTGGTTACGTACTGTGTTATTTTCGGCCATTGAAGGTGATATTGCTTATGCGAATGTCACTTTTGCTGAAGGTAGTAACCCGCA
>Ga0209395_1005763_pt1 | contig 13775 bp, 14 predicted proteins | sample GOMGulsemesocosm_3_FD_184635 | JGI IMG/M metagenome (GOLD analysis project Ga0209395, IMG submission 184635) | Methane-oxidizing microbial communities from mesocosms in the Gulf of Mexico - GOM9D Gulf of Mexico (SPAdes) (version 2) | ecosystem: Environmental > Aquatic > Marine > Cold seeps... | reverse complement strand
ACTGAGTGCTCATGGACTTACAGCAACGAGCGGCCCAATATGGGCATCGGCGGCATAACACCCGCAATGAAACTGAAAATGGTCGCGCGAATTCTATGAATGGGCCCCATTAAAAATGGGGGGATTACCATGGAATTTGTCGATTGAGCCCGAACCTTGCGCGGAAAGTGGTTCATGAGGTGGAAGGGGCGCTGAGGGGTTTCGACCAAACCTGAGTCGAGCATGCACCCGCCATGCGGACTTTCTGACCTTTATGTGATTTGGTTCACTTAGCGCTTGCAGCCCTTCCCAAATAAAAAAAGCCACCAATAATTGCGAAAGATCCGTCGCTGACGACCCAGAAACTTCAAGCCTATTTCGTCCACGAAACCGAGGTAACTTCGACTCCAGTTCTACACCAAATGGTTTGATCGGTGATGTCTTTGTTCAATCGCAACTTCAGATGACATCTATTTCCAGTAACGCAAGTTTTTGTTTAAGCATGCTCACGAGGACAAGGAACTTACTTAAGACTGATTTCTCGATATTTCTTGCCCCGGACTGTTTGATTTCGACGATGCTTTCTCTCATGCAATCAATCGAGGACATTAATAATTTTGTTCTTTCTGTTTGCCGCTGATATACGAAACACCAGTCATTCACTTTCAGGTTTGATTGCGCGTAGAAATGATCTCTGTCACCGGATCGGATAATTTTCCCGCCTAACCTTCGGAAGTCAGAAACTGTTATGTATCCCCCACAATAATACCAAGGATCCCTATTTCCGTGGGTAAAGCAGGTATTGAATGGGATTCGATCGGAGTCGATAGCATAGGTAAAACCGTCTTCTGACAAAGACATTGAAATCATGCTGGATTTGGGGGGGAAGTTGCTTTTGGCTCGATAGTCACGCTGGTGTAAGCGTTCGATTCCGTGCCTGATGAATGTTTCGCTTTGGTTAATATAAAAATACTCCAGTGTTCGGTGCAAATTGTCTTCTTGCCCAGCCGACACTCCTGCATGAATCAATGCTCTGCCCAGTTCCCCTTCTAAGTTAAAAGGGGTATCTGCGTGATTGAGGAAAACCCTATATGCATTCATGAGGCCTTCGAAAACATCGACTTTCTTAGCCCCGCTCACGTGTTGTAGCAACGCTCCGTTATGGTGTCCTCGGATCCAGTTGGCATGTCTGGGATGCCAGTCTTCAACAGATTTTCCGCACTCATGGCATAAATAAAAAGTGAATAGGTCTAGGAATTTTTCAAACTCGTTTTCTGTCTCATCAAATAGGACAGGACGCCTCCGCCTCACGAGGCTACTTTCCTGACGGAACTTATGATAAGCCCGCGTGTATGGTTTTGCTCGCTTTTTTAAGCCTTCAATCACTTTCACTGCCTTCACCCTTTTGGCATTTACCTGAAAAAAGCTTAATGCGCAGATCCTCGATTGTGCAACCTTCCTCTGAAATGAGGTGTTTCACGATCGAAGAGAGGTGGTTATTTCTAAACGCACCGTACAAAATTTAAATTTCTTGAATGGGCTCTGAGCAGTCATTCAAAGTTCTCAGCTTTGTACCAAAAGAAAAGCCCGCACATTTCTGTACAGGCTCTCTAAGAGTGTCAGCATATTTCTAGCGGATATCTCTATAGCTTCGGCCAATGGGCCGAGGTTTTTTCGTTCTGTATTATTTTGCTTGGATATTATTCAGGTACGTAGCGCGGATAGGTGCTTTTGCTTTCCCGCGCGAATTCCAGATCAATTTCGACCGTGGCAAAGGGATTGTTCGGGTCGGTTTCTGCAGCTTCTCAGCGAAGATGCCCGAATGGTGGCCAGTGATATCGCACGGCGGCTCTCCGATTCCCGTGCAACAGTACAAAACGGTATTGATCGGTTGCGTGATCGGGGTGTAATTCGGCGCTTCACTCTTGAGTTGGGCGAGAATGAAGATAGTGGGCTTATCCCGGCACTTGTGTTGATCCGTTAGAAGCCTAGCGATAGTCGCCCTGTGGTGGCAAAGCTGCGTAAGATGGCGGAACTGCGGGATCTCTGCGCCTTGAATGGCAGTTATGATTTCGCGGCGGAGATCGCAGTTGGGTCGCTCGGCGCTTTGGATAAGACCCTCGCACGCATTCGAATGCTGTCAGATGTGGCTGAAACAAACTGTTCCGTTCGCCTGCGCCGATTTCTCTGAATGTTCCTGACACAACGCTGTCAGGAGGGGTGTTCTATATCCTCCTGACAACCAGACCACAGGAGATCAAAACATGTCTGTACTCGAACGCGTTCGATTCAAAACTCTGCCCGGCATTGACGAGGCCGCCTTTCTGAAAGCCGCCGAATCCACAAGCGAATGGGCAAAAAAACAGCCGGGCTTTATGTATCGCACCTTGGTAAAGGACGGCGATCACTGGGAAGATTTGGTGTATTGGGATAACGAAGCCAACGCCAAGGCAGCGGGCGAGGCCTTTATGGGCGCTTCGGAAAATGCTGATTTGGGTGCGATGATTGCACCTGACACAGTCGTGATGTCACATTTGCCCCAAATGCATGCTGCAATGGCGGGCTGACGATTGACCGATGCCTCGGGCGGGCGCATATATTTCTTATGGAACATGAAGCCGTTATCCGCCTGAGCATTTTTCTGGGTCTCTTTACGTTGTTCGCAATGATTGAGGCCCAGATCCCACGTCGCCCACGCAGCCTGCCTCGGCGTGATCGGTGGATTACCGCGTGGTCCCTAACGGTGTTGAACACCTTGACGTTGCGCGTGATGGCGATGGGTTTGCCGTTGTTGGCAGTTGGCGCCGCCGCACATGCCTCGAACCAAGGTTGGGGGCTATTGAATGCGTTTTCCCTACCCACTTGGAGTGAGATCATGATCGCGATCCTCGTGCTGGATTTCGCGATTTGGATCCAGCATATGGTCACCCATAAAATCCCGCTTTTGTGGCGGTTGCATCGGGTGCATCATGCTGATCGCGATATGGATGTCACCACGGCCATTCGGTTTCATCCGGTGGAAATCGCTCTGTCGATGCTGATCAAAATCTGCGTGGTCTATGCCCTTGGGCCCACCGCAGTTGCGGTGATTATCTTTGAGATCATATTGAATGGTACGGCCCTGTTTAACCATGCCAATATGCGCCTGCCTCTGGCCGTAGATCGTGTTGTGCGCCTGATATTGGTCACGCCAGATATGCACCGCGTGCATCATTCTGTGCACCGTCATGAACATGACAGCAATTACGGCTTTGCCTTGTCGATTTGGGATCGGATGTTTGGCACCTATGTTGCCCAACCCGAAGCCGGACATGACGATATGGAAATTGGCTTGTCATGGCGTGATGAACGCCCGGCAAAACTGGGGTGGAGCTTATGGTTGCCGTTTCAAAAGAAATAGAGGCCCGCGCACGCGCGCAATTCTTGACCATAGCAGGGATGCTTTGGGACGGGGATGAGACCATCGTATTGTTGATCCCGCGGGAACCCGGTTTCTGGGTGCATTTCACCAAGTCTGCCGAATATCTGGATGGCGAGGCTGATCCCTTGGATCGCTGGTCAAAACGGATTGCTTGGGGGATTGCGCGGGATTTGGATCTGCGCGCTGAATTCCCATCTGATGGGCCGCCATACCCCCCCTTTATCCGTTGGATGAAGGCCAGTGGTCGGGCTTGGGTTTCGCCCGTTCAAATGATGGTGCATGACACGGCTGGAATGATGGTATCTTTGCGTGCAGCTTTGCGGGTGCCCGGGCGCTTGCCGCTTGCGCCACTGGCCGGCCAATCCCCTTGCGAGACTTGTGTTGATCAACCTTGCACAAGCAGTTGCCCGGTCGGGGCTTTGAGCGCCGATATATACGACGTTACTGCTTGTCAAACCCATCTGCGTACCCCTGAGGGGGAAAGTTGCATGTCACATGGATGTCTTGCTAGGCGGGCTTGCCCTGTGAGCCAGATCAGCGGTCGCACGAGTGAACAATCTGCTTTTCATATGCAGGCATTTTTACCTTCCTGATAGCTGGGGGCTTCTGGGGCGCCTAGTGCATTTCGCTATGTGAAGAGGGAAATACCCCTATGCTTTCGGGGTGAATTCCATCACAGTGAAGACATGACAAAAAGACTTATTTTGATGCGCCACGCTAAATCTGGTTGGGAGGATCCCTCTCTGGATGATCACGATCGTATGCTCACTGAGCGTGGGCACCGGGCCTCAGATGCGATTGGCGGTTGGCTGGCGCAGCATGGCTATGTGCCAGACGTGTTACTGTCCTCCAGCTCGCAACGCACCCGTCAAACCTGGCAAGGTCTTGCCCCGCATCTTGGGGCGGTGGCGGTAGAGTTTCTGCCTCAGCTCTATCTGGCATCCCCAGGCGAGATGTTGGCCGTTTTGCAGAAACGTTCAGAAAACTGTGTGATGATTCTAGCGCATAATCCTGGCACAGCGGCGCTTGCTGTTGGGCTTGCTCAAGGGGCGGTGTCTCACCCGAAGTTTCGCCAGTATCCCAGCGCTGCAACAACTGTCCTTGATTTTGAAATCGACAATTGGAGCGACATTCAGCCCAGCAGCGGTGTGCTAAGTGATTTTGTGGTGCCGCGGGAATTGAACGGCGCGCGATAAATCCCTTTTTTGACATGGATTCCCGCTCAGATTGCCTTCCCTTTCGCGGGCGGATTCCCAGATGTACCCGCAGGAGTTTCAGTCACGTTCTGATGAGATTGTGGCTGTGGGGAAGGGATGCCCCACTGATAGATTGTCTCGATTTACGAAAAAATGATATTCTTGGTGAAAACAATGATTTCCCCTCTGGACACTGCCAGCCCCCCCGTCTAAAACGCGTCAACCCGAACGTGATAACGTTCCCCGTGCCCGGGTAGCTCAGGGGTAGAGCAGTGGATTGAAAATCCTCGTGTCGGTGGTTCAAATCCGCCCCTGGGCACCATTAAACTTGCTAACATGTTGATTACCCTCAGTTTCCTTTGGAAACAACGCAGGTGTAGGACATGGCGTATGACATTTCGGTCCCCTTTTCGTTCACAAAAAGTGGCATCTTTTATTTCGAGCGGCGAGTCCCTCAGGACCTTTCAGCTCACTATGACACAAAGAAAATCTCTTACTCTTTAAGGACACGCTCGGCATCGGTTGCTCAGTCTCGGGCAAGACGGGCGGCTGATCAGTTGGACGAGCACTGGTACCACATGCGGGTCCAGAAGACTGACCTTCCGGGCAGACACCGCCTGAGGATGGCTGTCAGTGGTCCTCAGGGGACACCTCAAGCGCCTCAGGAGTCGTCAGTTAAGCTCTCAGAGGCGGTCCGAATCTATTTACGACTTAAGGGGCACGGACGCCCTGATACCTTTCACAGAGCCGCTGAGAGGGCTTGTGGGTATGTCATTGATGCTTGTGGCGACAAGGATCTGACAGACTATGTCAAAGCTGACGCTAACGCATTCAGGGACGTATTGCTTAAACGCCAGATGGCTGGCAGCAGTATCGCTCGAATCTTTGGCACAGTAAGGGCGGTCACTAACTTCACCTCAAGTGAGTTGGGACTTTCGATGACTAATCCATTTTCGGGGGTCTACTTTGATCGGTCAGCTGGCGTTGAGGACCGACTGCCGGTCTCCACGGATGACATCAGGACCGTTCAGGGGAAATGCCGCAAGATTGACGACGAAATGCGTTGGCTTGTGGCCCTTGTGTCCGACACAGGGATGCGCCTTGCGGAGGCTGCAGGGCTGCACGTTGATGACCTTCAGCTTGATCAGGGCACTCCCTGTGTCACCGTCAGAGAGCACCCTTGGAGGCGTTTGAAAACTCAAGGGAGTCAGCGGACCATCCCACTTGTTGGGGCGTCTCTATGGGCCGCTCAGCGCTTGCTCAGAGAGCGGGAAGACAGCCCCTTTGCTTTCCCCAGATATAATTCAGGGGACACGACCAACGCCAACTCAGCCAGCGCAGCGTTAAACAAGTGGCTAAAACAGCACGTCTCCGACAAGTGTACTATGCACAGCTTCCGTCATTCAATGAGGGATCGGCTACGGGCGGTTGAGTGTCCTGCAGACATCGTTGACCAGATCGGCGGATGGCAGACTGAGGGCGTAGGGCATGGATACGGTCGGGGATACCCTCAAGAAGTCCTGAGAAAGTGGATGACCAAAATCTGTTGAGTGGCTTAGCGCCTCAAAGGGCCGTACAGTCAACGCCATGTCCTACACCTGCGTTGTTTCCAAAGGAAACTGAGGGTAATCAACATGTTAGCAAGTTTAATGGTGCCCAGGGGCTGTTTGGGTTTCCCGTTCAGTTCCCGTTACAGGCACCCTCGCTGCTGAGGACCTCAGTTGAATAAGGGTTATCAGTACGAGACTCGACAGGTCAACAGGCACATTATGTCCTACGGTTTGTCCTACGGCTCCCTAATGCTCCCTTACAGCACCTAACAGCCTCTCTCAGTGACAATCCATAGCTTGATGGCCCTCTGTCAGCAGCGCTGATCGCACCCCCCTATGGGGGCATACAGCTATCGGTAAGGGGGCTAAATGACCCTGTAAATCTGCGGTTGGTTTTTGGATTTGACCAGAGTGAATAGCTGTCAGTCAGGGCAGACCGGTGCCCCTGTTTTTTTGCTTTGGGGTTGGCAGACAGGGAGACGGAAAGGGAGCTGAAGGATTGACTGTAGTGGGTTGGTGGATGTCGGGCTTTAAGTCAGCATTAGGGGTTCTGCTTCAGTGACCTTCAATTAAATGCGCTAATGTCCATATAATATACTCTATGGAGTTTGACGCATTAAAGGACCACGAAAGCTGACTGAGAGGCGGCCAAACAGAGGTTGAGTGATGATCTCTCCGGCTGGCGTGTAGCTGAACAGAAGCCAACTTTTGAGACAATGCACCGAGAGTGAGCTGTCCGCCTAATGGGACTAAGTCCACATTCGGGCCTTTACGGTCCTTCTTACGCAGTAAGCCCAAAGACCACCCACAGCCCAATACAGACATACGGACCCCACAGTGACTGACAGCTCACCTCAGAGACTGGTCAGATCTTGAAGGGCTTTGTCGCGGTCATTGCCTTGGCCCTATGGAGGGGCATTCAGCGTCTCACCGTCACAGAATGGCTCCGTAGGTCCCAGCTAGTTTTGCAGTCGGTGACAGGCGCGGCTGGTGGTTAGTGGAGCTGAAAGGAGGCTGAGAGGGGCGGAAGGGGGACACTTCTTTGATCGCTCCCTTTAACCTGTGGTAAGATGTACAAATCTGAGGGGAATGGGAAATGGCTAAAACTGCACTCATTACTGGTGCCTCCAGCGGCATAGGACGTGGGATAGCTGTCCAACTCGCTTCGGAAGGTTGGCACATTCTGGCACATGGACGTCGCGAGGATGCGCTTTCGGAAACACTTGCTTTGGTCAGAGAGGCTGGTGGTTCAGGGGAGATGTTCACTGCCGAAATGGGTGACATGACGGCCATAGCGGCCCTTGCAGAGTGGGCCACATCTGGTGATAGTCTGAACGCATTTATCCACTGCGCAGCCAAATTCACCTACGGCACAGTATCAACTGAACGCTTTGCTGATTGGGATAGGTCCATCGATGACGTGCTCAGGGCGACAATTCGGCTTACGGCACATATCTTGCCAGACATCCAGAAATCAGAAGGTGCTTTCGTTTACATCTGTGGTCCAACATCATGGCTCGGATGGAAAAACCACGCCATACACTGCGCATTACGACACGCACAAGCCGGGTTTGCGAAAGCTCTTTTTGAAGATGTCCGAGAGCACGGCGTTAGGGTGACATTGGTTCACCCAGGCTTCGTGAATACGCCATCGGTTAACGATACGGGTAAAGACCGCTCGCGCATGATCCAACTTGCGGACATATCGAAGATGATCTCGATGGCCATTTCTTTGCCTAACACGAGCTGCGTGACAGAACTAACACTCAGACCACAACGATCACCGTATGAATGACACTCAATTTGGGGACGTTCGTCGATCAACGCGAGCTTAAAGTTTAGTCGCAGCTCATTGCTGTCGATCTGCGCAGGTAGTGAACCCTGTAAAGTCGCGCGAATGGGCCACAGCGAAGTTCGATGGACGTTTCGCCTAATGGCCACTCCCAGCCCGAAGCGGAAGTAGAGTTTGTCGACTCGGCGAGAAGCTGACATTCGCTGTATCTATGTAAGCGCCTATGGACCGGAACTAGAGCGGACACAAACCTCTGATCGCTCGACAACGCCCTTGCTGAGGCAAGCCGAATGGAAACGTCAGCGTAAATAACACCATATCTGGTACCCTAATCCCTATGGCTCAACAAAAATATTGAGTGGGGGGAGAGAGTAGTGCAGGTTAGAATAAAAACAACCATTAGGATAATGTATTGCCCATTTCAGAAGGACTAGTCGTTAACGGTTTAACTGCCTTAACAAGTCAAATTTCAAACAGGTTTATTCGAAAGTACACGCTGCCCTATCGGATGAGGCGAAGGCTCTCAGGAGCGCGTCCAGATGATGTAAACAGCGAAATTCTCGACGCATTGCAGCGAGCAATAGGCAATTTCAAGTCGCTCACTACGGCCACTAACAATTCTCTGATCGATATAGCAAATTCCAATTTGATGGTTCGTTATGTTATGAGCTTCTTGGAATCTGTTCTGCATGGCTGACATGAACCGAAATAAGATCATCAACATCAAGGAAATCCGAACAGGGTTACATATACTGAAGTATGGTCGAAGCCCATTCTGGTACCTGCGCCTTTGGGATCGTCTGTCCGTCGTCAGGTTTTTTGGAACCAATGGCAGCCTAATTTAAGAGAAGTTCTGGCTCATCTGGTTGCTTGTATTATGCGGCGCGTTGTCTGTGATGCAAGCGTCGCGCTTCGAATGTCTTTTGTTTGACCTTTCTCGCTGTTCTTAACCGTAATCTAAGTCATTCGCGCGACGAGTTGAGTGAAACTTCGATCGGCATGTCAGCTTGCAATCGTATATTGCGCAGCGTGATGCGGCGTGTTGGTAGGCAAGATATGGCTTTTTCATGCATGATCTGACCGCCTCGTCTGACGCGCACCCTACCTCTAAATACCTTCGTGACATGAAAAGACAGATCAAATTTGCTCGGGCCTTTGGGTTCGTCACGTAGAATGCTTGGCGTCGTCATCTTAATGCCCTCACCTTGCCGGATCTCTGCAAAAGTCGCATTTACTGTGGTCTTTCCCGCCAGCAATTGTGCAACATATGCACCGGCGTTACTCCCCTCCAAATAACATTTATCTCCCGTATCTGCCGGATGAATGGCATTGCCGATCGCAGAAACGCCGGGATCCGAGGTAATCCAATTCTGATCCACCTGCGGGATCCGGTTTGGCGCGTTCAAGTTAAGGTGGCTGCCCATCGCAATGGTGTTTTCGCCAATGAAACTGCCCGTAAAAATCAGTCCGTCACAGGCCATTGTTCTCACGTCAGAATCCTGTGAACAGACGGTAATCTGGCTCAACGTATCACGTCCTGCGATATCGGTGATTTCGCAGTTGTAGTGGATCGGCACACCCATTGCGCGGGCCAGAAGTGTTGACGGCCTGTAGGCCGAAATACGCGCACCAGCCTCGATCATCGCCAGTGGCTTTATTTCCGCATGGCGTAGGGTCCAGAGCGCCGAAAAGCTTACCAGTTCCGTGCCAACGATAATCGGCTTCGTAAAGGGCCGCTGATTGGCAGTATAGATCAGCTGTTGCAACGCACCGGTGGTGGTCACACCCTGCGGACGCAAGCCAGAGACCAACCGTCCGTGACGCGGCGTTTCCCGCGCACCGGTCGCCAGAATAATGTGACGGGCGCGAATATTGTGCAGCCCGGACGTGCTGGCCAGTTCCAGCTCCCCACCCCGTCGCAAAGCTGTGATCGTGGTGTTGGTCTCAAACCGGACTTTCGGGCAGCGCCGTCGCAACGCCGCAATAAATTTTGGCCCCGACATGGGGCGTTTGAACACCCTTAGGCCAAAACTGGGATGATGGGTGTGCTGTGGAATCCCCCCAACGGTGGCCTCACGTTCATAGACAACAATATTTTCAACCCCGGCGTTCGAAAGCGCCGTGGCAGCAGCGATTCCGGCAGGCCCAGAGCCAACGATGGCCACATCAAAATCAAAGCTGCTCATGAGCGTACCTCACCACGTCCAACCACTGGCGGCGAGATCTTGCCTCGGGTCAATTCATTTACCCGTGCACTACAATAGAAGCCGTTGCATCGCCCCATCATAACCCGTGTGCGTCGCCGCAAGCCACCGAGATCGCAGGCCGGCAGGCTTTTATCATTGAGCGCCGCTTCTATTTCCCCGCGGGTAACGCGTTCGCAATGGCAGATGATCTCAGTTCCATCGCCTTTCTGGTACGCCCGTAATTCATGCTCCGCCAACATCGGCATGACTGGCCAGTCAGGATCGGGCGCCTGTCCAAAGTTTGCAGTGCCAGAATAGGTTTCGCCGCACAGCTTTTCCACATGAGCCGCAATCCCCAGCGCCGCGGTGAGCCCAGTTGATCGGATGCCGTTGACACCGATCCAATTTTTTCTAGGCTCAGCGCTGATTTGGTAATCCTTAAACTGGGTCGCAGGCCGCAACCCCGCATAAGTCGCAGTCACTTCATGATTAGTCAGATCTGGCAGCATTTCGGTACCTGCAGCGACCAACTCATCGAGCATCTTACGTTCGACCCTTGCTGTATTTCGATCCTCTTGCTCCTCGGCGGTCGGTCCAAGCAACAAATTGCCAAAGATTGTTTTTGTCAGGACCACACCTTTGGTCGTAGGAGTGGGCACTGGAAGGATGATTGAGTTAATCAACGAGTTAGCGCTTTTATCAAAGACCAAAAACTGTCCCTTGCGCGGCCGGATCTCAAAATTAGGTTTCCGGCAGATTTGTTCAATATTGTCACCATTAGTACCGGTACAGTTGATCACAATACGGCCCGTATACCGTTTGCCTTCAGCATCAGGATCAATAGCGTTGAGATGCCAATATTCACCATCAAACGCACCTGATTTGACCTCAGTACCGAAACGATAGCCAGCCCCAACACTAACCGCCTGCTTCAGATAGGCCAGTGGCGCGCTCCAAGGGTCGATAACATATTCATGAGGCACTTCAACCGCCCCAAGCGCCTTGGTAGACAAGCCGGGTTCGCGCTTGTGTAATGCCAAGCCGGAAATTTGCTGAACGTCGGCAACCCCATTTTCATGGGCCTTAGAAACGATCCCATCAAGTTGAGAAAGCTGTTCTTCATTCCATGCAATGACGAGGGCTGCGGTTTTCAACACCGGCAAGTTCAAACGGCTGTGAATCTCTAGATACTCACGGTAACCGGCCTGCATACAGGACACTTCAAGACTGCCGGGCGGGGCGTCAAAACCTGTGTGCAGAATGGCGCTATTGGCCTTACTGGCCCCGGAAAGAATGTCGCGACCGCGCTCTAGCAACAAGGTTTTAGCACCAGCAAGTGCGAACCTACGTGTGATCGCACAACCGACCACGCCACCGCCGATCACAATCACATCCCAGTGCGGTTCAGACATTCTGAAACTGCCTCTGCTGCTGATATCCAGCGACATCGATCATGCTACCAAACGTGCTCACCGATGTAGATTTGACGATAGGCACGCTTTGCATCCCGATCGCCACAGCAGATCCAGAAAGCTTCTTCTTGGTGTAACCAATATGGGGATAAGGTCGTTCCTCAACTATCATGTTGTTCTCCTGTTGTCAGAACAAATAGGTTTCTTCATTTTTTCGCACCTCAACCTGATGTGTTACCAAACCGCCATTTGATGTCTGAAGGTGAAGCAAAAATTCCGGATTGGCGAGCTGAAATCCCGAGGGGTTGTTAAGCGTCAGATCCAATGCCAACCGCATGCCTGTGCCAGAAGGGGCCGTGCAGATGTCCACACCTCCCCATTGCATATGCGCGGTCAGGTGAATGTGGCCACAAAGGATACGCTCAATAGCAGGAAAACGTTCTACCAACCCTGCCAGAAGATCGGCACCACTGAACCCGTCTTCGTCGGTTTCCAGCACACCGAATTTCGTCGGAGGGTGATGCATAAACAAGATTGTGGGCTTTTCAGCCGCCTTGTTCAGCTGGGCCTCAAGCCAAGCGGCGCGCCTTTGGCAAAATTCCCCACCTGGGGCGCCCAGTTTGGTGCTGTCCAAAGCAATTAGACGGACATCGTAATCTTCAAGCACATATTGCAAAAACTCCGCATCCTGTGTTGGACAGGCTGATCCGGCAAAAACTGTATTTAGCACGCGCCGATCATCATGATTTCCGGGCACCACATGATAGGGTATTCTCAAACGATCCAACAGACGCTTGGCCTCAGTAGCCTGTGCGGTGGTACCATCATGGGTAAGATCACCCGTGACCAATGCCACGTCGGGCAGCGGATCAAGATTGTTAAGATAATCGACAAGTCGTTCCAAATTCTCACAAGTCGGTACAATGGCACAGGCCTTATGGCCTGGCTCAACGATATGAAAGTCGCTGATCTGAGCGACTAGCATGATAATTTAACCTCTGCGCGGCAATAATGCTTCATTTCCCATCCCTCAGGGTTCAAATTGGACTATTTGGCCCCGCCTTATGTGCATGTTGCGTTTCCAATCAGCCTAAGGCGTAAACATCCTGACACTAATTTCGCATTTATAATTGCCATAGCAGCAACTCATCCAGCGTGGTAATTCGGTGTTAGGCAACGCGAGACAGGACATCTGCTGCCCAAGCCTGAGAGGCAACATTATTCAGCTTATTTATTTCAATCAAGATAAATGCAATGGTCACAAAAACACCGCCCCATTGTAAGTTGCTGTTAGACAAATTCGAAATCATTCGTTTCTTTATGATGCTAAGTATTTTCCACGGTGCTTCTGACTGATGAACCTGTGGGAAATGTTGAGGTGGCACAGGCCTATTTAACAGAAATTCCCGAAGCGGAGCGGGTAGTATTCGAGGGGCTGATGTCAGAGAGTCCTATTTTGGGCGAGTGACGCCAGACCGTTGAAAGGGTTACTGCGTCATGCTTTCCTGAAACAACGCTTTGACGCGATCTGCCATGAAGTCGATGAACAAGCGCGATTTCGGGTCTTGGTGACGTCGGTGCGCATAAAGTAACGCGAGCTGCACGCCGAGGGGTGGGGTTTGTGTGGCAACAGGCACCAATGCCCCGGATGCCAGATGTGCGGCGACCTCAAAGCGCGGTTTCAACACGATGCCTTGGCCTTCCAACGCCCAGTTGGTCAGTACATCACCGTCATCCGTTTCAAACGGGCCAGTGATAGCGAAGCGCTTGACGCCCTCTGGTGTTTGCAGTTGCCATTGGAATTCAGTTGCACCTGGAAACCGCAGAATTAAGCAATCATGCTTATCGGCCACCAGATCTGTGCCACTTTCGGGCATACCGTGGGCTTGGATATAGTCTGGGGATGCACAAAGCAGGCGTTCACAATCTGCGATCTTACGGATCTTGAGATTGCTGTCCTGTGGCGTGCCAAGGAAAAACGCTACATCAAGGCCTTCTTGGGCCAGATCAATGTGGCGATCAGAAAGACGCAGGCGAACATCTACCAATGGATACTCTTGTTTGAACGCAGGCAGCAGAGGGGCGATGAAGCGACGACCAACCCCAAGAGGCGCGGCCACATAAAGTGACCCACGCGGGTTGCTGGTCACATCGGAAATGGCGGCTTCAGCGTCTTCCACCGCTTCGATAACGCGTTGGGCACCTTCATAAAAAATCTGCCCCTGCTCTGTTGCATTTA
>Ga0209395_1005762_pt1 | contig 13775 bp, 8 predicted proteins | sample GOMGulsemesocosm_3_FD_184635 | JGI IMG/M metagenome (GOLD analysis project Ga0209395, IMG submission 184635) | Methane-oxidizing microbial communities from mesocosms in the Gulf of Mexico - GOM9D Gulf of Mexico (SPAdes) (version 2) | ecosystem: Environmental > Aquatic > Marine > Cold seeps... | reverse complement strand
GCTTCTGCGGTGGGTGCTACTGCACCACCCGTTAAGGCACTAATTGCATTGATACCATCTAATAACGGATCAAAGGCGCCTTGAAATTGTGACATAAAGAATGGGTTGAATAGCGTGTCAGTGTATAAACTGTAATCTAAATCTAACTCTTGGCTAAAGTAATAAGCACCAACAATATAGTTTAAATCTTCCCCGGTATAACTTAGGCGAATTTCTTGTGAAAATGAGCTTTGTCTTGAGTCATTGCTGGTACCGAATAAATTGGCATCGGTAAAATCAGTATCGATATCATCGAATGAATCAAAGTTACGGTAGGCTGATACTGTAGTAAACGCATAGTTACTGTCTATATCCCAGTTCAACTCAAGCGATAAACCTCTATCAGTCATACTTGATTCAGGGAGGAAAGATACCGCAATTTCACGGTCGTAAAAACTGTCTCCGCCAGGGAATGCTGTACCGCCAAGGGCAGGTATTGCAGCATCACTACCGTATTTTCCTGGAATGTCATTGGCTTCAAAGTTACTCATTTGCACTGGAGCACCACAACATATTTCATCAATTTTTGAATAATCGGCGATAATACGCACTGAAACATCATCGCTTGGGGTATAAAGTGCTTGCAGGCGAGCACCCCAGCGATTTCTATCATTAATAACATCATCACCGAGGTTAACATCGCTGATGATACCGTCACGTTGGCTGCCAAATGCCGTTAATCTAAAGGCTAAGACATCTTCAATGGCAGAAATAGATGCGGCACCGGAGTAGTTAACTAAACCTAAGTTACCAGCAGTTAACTCAACGAAAGCGTCTTCACCATCGTGGCTTGGTGCAACAGTTTTAACGAGAATCGCACCCGATGGCGTATTTTTACCAAATAAGGTACCTTGAGGACCACGTAAAACTTCCACCGCCTCGACATCAATTAAGTTATTAATTAATGAATTTTGGCGAGCACGGTAGACGCCATCAACATATAAACCAACTGATGATTCTAAACCGAAGTTTTGTGATGAAGTACCAACGCCACGAATTGAGAAACTTGAGTTAGTGGCACTTTGCGATTGGAAAGCACCTAAACCAGGCACATTGGCTTGTAAGTCGTACATATCTTTAATGACGGCTTCAGCCATTTGGTCACCTGAAAAAGCCGTTACTGAAATGGGTACTTCTTGTAAATTCTGTACACGTTTTTGTGCAGATACGGTGATTACTTCTAAATTAGAGTCTTGCTTTAATGCCATATCATCGGCTGCTTCAGCTGCAAAGGTGGCATGGTTAACACTTAATAACGCGATTGCCGCTACTATTTTATTAAGTTTGTATCGCTTAGTGATCGATCTATTCATATTGCTTTTCCCCAGGTGAACTTGAATATTATATTTTTATTATTGATTTAATTGTTTATATATTGTTTTTTTCGCCTAAATATCATCCTATCTCGCTAATTATTATTAAACCAATGAATAATAGGAATGAGTAGGTATTCGTATATCTTATAGATAAGTGGGTGCGAACTGCTGTTTTTCAGGGGAAGGGGCGCTGTAAATCACTACTGGTAAGAGCTGTAAAAGATATGGTGATGAATTACGAATAAATACGTAATTCATCCTTAAGCGATAATAATGGCTGTTCGAGCTTGCTGCTAAGTATTATTTATGAAAATTTATTTACCCATTACGAAAAAGTAAAATTAATTATCTTGCATTAGCCTCGCGATTATTTAGCTAAAGCTTATTTGAATTACCATTATATAAATGAAAAATACACTAGGCATTATATAAAGCCTTCAGAGAAGTAAAAGTAGTTCGCTGTTTGGAAGGCCTTACATTATGTAGCAAACGTAAGTTGTATTAACCCCCCCCTTTTGAGGTTATTCAGCTTAATACACTTCTAAGCAGATACCTAACTCTGCATACCAGTGTACCTGTATATCTATGGGGCTATGACACCTATTTTGTCATACAGGAAATATTAGCTTTTATATAATAAAAATCATAAGTAGCATATTAAAAAAAATATATTTTTAATGGGTATAGTTAATAAAATAATGTAGCAAACTTTTATTAAAAAACAATAATACGCCACGTTGAACTTCCATTGTTAACGCTTTATAAAAGGAATATTAATGAATAGACGACAAATACTAAAGTATGCAGTCACACTTACGGGCACAGCCCTTCTTGCGCCTATTATAGGGTGTAGTGAAAAAGTACTGCCTATTACCGAACCTTCTGATGCTTTACTTTTTTTTAAACCAGAAGAGTTCAAAGTACTGACGCAATTAATGGACGTTATTTTACCTAAAACAGACACCCCTTCAGCGTCAGAGGTTAAGGTGAATTATGTCTTGGATCAGTTATTAGCAAACGTATTTGACCTTGAGTACCGTCAGTCATTTACTGATAAGTTTAGCCAGTTGAGTCAATATTTAACACAAAATAATTTTGATACTCTTAGCGGTTCAGCACAAGAAAAACTGTTAACTTCACTTGAATCCTTACCTGAAGCACAAAGAAATAACGCTTATTGGTCATACCTTGATATTAAACAACAAACGGTTACTTACTATCTATCATCGGAAGAAATTGCAGAAAATCATCTCAATTATTTACCCGTCCCTGGGGAATACAAACCTTGTGTGTCTGTCGAAGAATTGGGTAATAAAGCATGGGCGATATAAATATGAATAACAAAAATAATAACAATCAATTTGATGCCATTGTCATCGGTTCAGGTATTAGTGGTGGTTATGCCGCCATGGAACTATGTACCAAAGGGTATAAAACGCTAGTGCTTGAACGAGGACGCATGGTTCAACATGGTGAATACCCAACTGCCCATCTAGATACATGGGATATGGAAAATCAAGGAAAAGTGAGTCTTGAAGAAAAAGAAACCCACTATAAAAAACAAAATCGATTGCCTTGGTGGGTTAATGAAGATAACAAACATTGGGTTAATAAAGACGACGAATACCCATACAACGAAGACGAACGATTCGATTGGATCCGCGGACATCATGTTGGCGGTCGTTCGGTTATGTGGGGACGTCATTGCTATCGTTGGAGCGATATTGATTTTGAAGCTAATAAAAAAGAAGGGGTAGCTGTAGATTGGCCAATTCGTTATACAGACATTGAATCTTGGTATGATTATGTTGAAACTTTTGTTGGCGTAAGCGGTCAGGCTGAAGGTTTGAAGCAAGTGCCTGATGGTAAGTTTTTAAAGCCTTTTCCATTGAATTGCGCAGAGCAAAAATTTCGGGATGCGGTCGCCGAAAAGTATCCGGATAGAGTGGTAACCCCAGGTCGAGTCGCCAATTTAAGTGAATATGATCCTGAAGTACATAAAGGGGCTCGAGGGCAATGCCAAACGCGTAACCGTTGTTGGCGAGGGTGTCCTTTTGGTGGTTATTTTAGTAGCCAAACTGCCACGCTACCGGTGGCGACAGACACCGGTAATTTAACCCTACGTGCTGACAGTATTGTTATGGAAATTCTCTATGATGCTGAAACCAAAAAAGCCCGTGGTGTAAAAGTTAAAGATGCTCATACCGGTGAAATTATTGAATATTCAGCGCGAATTATTTTTTGTAATGCCAGTACCGTTGGCACAACCGCCATTTTACTCAATAGTCGCTCTGAAACCTTCCCTAATGGCCTAGGCAATGGTAGTGGCGAACTTGGTCATAATGTTATGGACCATCATTATGGCATGGGGGCTATGGGCTATTTACCGGGTAATGAAGATGATTATTATCAAGGCCGGAAACCGAATGGCTTTTATATTCCTCGCTTTACCAACCTAGATGAAAAAAGCAAACGTAAAGATTATTTACGTGGCTTTGGTTATCAAGGATCAGCGTCTCGTGAAAAAAACATTCCGCCAGGTATCTTAGGTAAAGATCTAAAAGCAGAAATTTTCAAACCAGGGGGCTATTTTATCAGCATGGGCTGCTTCGGTGAAATATTGCCTTATCATGAAAATAAAATGTATTTAGATTTTGACCAACGTGACCAGCACGATATGCCAATCATTACCTTTAATGCAAAATTACGCGAAAACGAAATGAACTTGCGTAAAGATGGGATTAAATGTGCGATTGAGATGCTAGAAGCCGCGGGTGTACAAAATATCAGGAGCTATGATAGCGTTACTGCACCCGGTGCATGTATCCATGAAATGGGCACTGCTCGTATGGGACGTGATGCACAAACCAGTGTCTTAAATAAATGGAACCAAATGCATGAAGTACCCAATGTGTTTGTTACTGATGGTGCTTGTATGACAAGTTCAGGCACACAAAATCCAAGTCTTACTTATATGGCATTAACAGCACGTGCTGTAGATTATGCTCACAAACAGATACAAGCTGGAAAACTGTAATTGATCAATTGTAGTTAACAGTAAGAGTTTAAGAAATTTTTACTGGTTGTTTATCAACGCCAATTATTGCTGTAAATAACCGCAATAATTGGCGTTTTAGTATAAGTAAGAAAACTGATATGGTTGGCAATATTAAATCTGTTTGATTGCTGTCGGCTCTATCAACGTCTGTGTTTATTTTTTTATTCAATCTTCGATGAGTTTGGTCCTAAATAAGAACTTTTTAAGCCGCCAGTATCTATCAGTATTTTTTGAATAATCATGCCTGGATCAACGGAATAAATTTTCAAGGTGTGTTTTCCTACCTTGTTGATCATCACCTTGGTTTTATTTATGGCACTATTTCTAATAACATTGCCTGCCCATTGCTTTGAATATTCTTTTACATTATTAGCCTGAACGAAGTATTCGCCATCATCAATTTGAATACCATAAGAAGTTCCATGTGCTCTATCCTTGGCAAAAAGCGGCAACATATAAGTGTATATTATCGCTTCTCCTTTACTGCGGGTATAAAAATCATAAGACACATATGATTTATCGCCCGAGTCATATTTTGCACTGCCCAGTTGAAGCGAGGCATTGCTATAGCCTAAACCATCAACAGCTTGAAATTTAATGTTGTTACTTTCTTTTTTTCGATGAAATTGAGCTGGGTCGATACTAATCACACCATTATACTCAGCATATATATTGCTCAACACCTTCGAAGGACGAACCGCTGAAATTTTAATTTTTTGAATATTCCCGCCATGAGAAACAATAATCTCGCCTTGGTTGTGCTCATAAGACGGAAATTTATTCCAATCTATGGTTACTTCAACGCGTTCTTGGGTGTTGATAGTGCCACTGTGCTTATTCAATAGAATCCAATCGTCAGAAACTGTTGCCTTCCACACAAACGGAACGCTGCCTTTATTGTAAATTTCAAAATAATGAGACTCATCAAAAAGCTTATTAAATGCAGGTAATGTACCTTGTATAGCAGAGTCCGAATCTTGGCCTTCGACAAAAATCGCCATTTCAGGATTTTTAGATAATACTATTTTACGCGTTGGCGGCAGGTGTGGGGTTGGCAAAAAACCCGGAGCGGTCATCATGCCTTGCCATTTTCCTTCGAGTAAATTGTTATATTGAGCCGTTATTCCAGCAATGCTGTTTTGGTAAAATTCTACCTCTGCGATTAAGGCATTAGTCTTCGCTCTACCTTGTTTTGCGTACCATCTGTTTTTTTGTGCAACCAACATTTTATGATTATAAAGAGAAGCACCTTTTACTGGGTAATATACTAATTCAAAAAAAGCCGCTTTGAGGTCTTGAGGCAGTTCATCCAAAATAACCTTGGCTTTTTGCGCGATAGCTTGGTATTCAGATAATCGGGTTTCAGCTTCGTTGTAATTGATGAAAGAAAGCGCGGTATCTTTAATTTTTGGATGTAAAAAAATACTATTCCATGCCCAATCCCAGCTCATGTATTCAGGTTTACGAGTAAAACCATGGTAGTAATATCTATCCAAAATGTAGCTTAAATCACTGCGGTAATATTCTCCAAAGATATTAACTAACTTGTTTACTTGATATTGGTTAACATTTTCAAAACTAAATGAGTCAAAATCCCATGCCATATCTAGAAATTGGTTCATACCCATTTCACCGGGTTTGATATCACCGACATTAAGTAACCAATATTTTTTTGAACCTAAAGTGTAGGCCTTTTTCATTTCTGCGTACATTAACGCGGGGGGAGTAGTATTAAGCCAAAGGTAATCGTTAGGCCATCCTAAATAAGAGATATGATAGTAGACACCGGAGCCACCATCTCGTAATTGTTCTTTTTTATTACTTAGCTTTTTAATGTAGCCATAATTGTCATCTGGCCAAACAATCGTAATATCTTCGGGTAGTTTCATACCACTTTCATAGATATTCAACACCTCTTTATAAGGAACGAATACCTGAGGAATTTCGCTTTCAGGTTTCTTATTGTACTTGGTCAACATGCCTCGTTCTTTATCAATAACCTCTTCTAATACTTGAACTTTAGTATAACCTTCTGGCACATCACTCATACCCGTATCATGTATTCCTCGCATGCCCACAGTATAAATATTTTCATAAGGCGCGGCTTCTTTAGCCCTTTTATCTAGTGCTGAAAGTACACCTTGCTCGTTTTCTAAGTAATCCCAATTTCCATTAACTAACTGATGCCATTCCGTTGTGTTGTTATAAAGTAAGGGCTCCGCATGGCTACTTGTCATCATAATGCCGTATTGGTCGGCGACAACTCTATTTTCAGGGTATTTATAAAATGCCCCGCTAACTTTATGCATAGCCGGAGCAACCATATTCCCTTTTAACCGTAGGATCAGTTCAAATACTTTTGCGTAGGTGTTAGGGCCAATATCGTTAATATCGGGGTCCATGAGTGCTGACGCCCATGGTTTTAATCCCCAATCTTCGTCATTAAGGAAAATGCCTCGATATTTAACTGAGGGCGGTTTTGAAATATAAGACAGTTTTTTGAGATAGATTTTTTTATTTTTTTCAACTGGTACATCAGCCCAGTAATACCAAGGAGACACGCCCATTTTTTCTGATAAAGTAAACACGCCAAAAGCCGTTCCTCTTCTATCACTACCCGCGATAACAAGCGCTTGTTTTACACCAGGAAAAGGATTATCTATGGTTTTAATGAGAAATCGTTCCCACTGGTTTTTGATATCATCAACCTTTAGCTTATTTTTACTCACTAACTTATCAATTAAAGGGTTTTTCCCAATGGTGCCAATAATAATTATATTTCGCTTTAGCTTTCTCTTAGTCTTGATTCTTGGGTGTTGGCCCGAAATCGTTTCAATATCAGCAGCAAACAAATTTGCAACGGTATTTACTACGTCATAATCCGCCGGATCAACATAGATTGCCGTGGCCTGTTTTGAACTTACAATAGGGAAAAATTCATCGGCCTGTTCGTATTGATTTGATATCTGAATTTGTGCACAGACAAAGAAAGGAATAAAAAAAACACCGAGCATCGTATGTCGGATAATGATTTTAATTGATTGTTCTAGAATATGGTTCATGCGTGGTTCTTTTTATATTAAGGCCCTATTGTGATAATTCAGGCCTTTATACAAAAGTGCCAAACTTAAAACAACGTTCACGACGATAGCATAGCTAAAGCGAATAAAGCTACATTGGGATTCTAGTATACATGATGATTGGGGGAATGCGATAATTTTACCCATACAAACCATTACATCATGGCAGACCATAGATTGAGCTAGGCTGTGCCTCAAATGTGGCAGAGTTTAACTTCCATACAGGCATAAGTCGGATAGGAGGAAATCGAAAGGCTGTGCCGTTATATTACCCACTCTGCGATATCAGGAAAAAGATTGGCAATATCGATTTACTAATATGAACTGCGAATATGCTGCTTATATCAAATATTACAATCAGATCAGGTTGAATACATCAAATGGTGACGGCTCTCCAAGAGTTCGAACAGTCCACAGTGAATGTATTTTATGCGTTGGCTACTGGATGTAGGTACTTAGGTCTGGAACCACAAGCCTGTGTTTTCAATCCTAATAGCCAGCTATTCTTCAACCGAGCGGCTTTCATCTGGGCTTTCAATTCGCCTAAACTGCCAGTACTTTGAATTATAACGGGTATCTGGTCTATTAACTGCGGTGCTTATGACCAAACCTTATTATATTGGGACATTATTGATATTAGGCTAATATCCTTAAAAGAGAGGCCGATTTTTAGCTTCGTCGACCTATCAGTCACTAAGGGAAATTCAACGATTAAATACTGAAGTAATTCATTTCCGAATTTAGAGCCTCTACGTTTATTTTCAATTCATCTCCTATTTCAACAATGACTTGTAGTTCATCTTCAGCAAGTTCCGTCATTTGAAAGAGATCGTGTACATTCACATTTAAATCTTCGGTAACACTTTGTTGTTGCTCAGACGCCGTTGCAATTTGGAAGTTCATGTTACTAATGGTCTCCATTGCATGGTTAACTCGTTCTAAAGATTGCATGGAAGACGCTGTCGCCTTCACCGTTTCTTGGCTAGAAGATTGATTAGCACTCATTAAGGATACTGCGTGTTTCGCCCCTGCTTGAAGTTTTTCAATCATCGCATTAATTTCTTTGGTACTTGTTTGAGTACGACTGGCTAATGTTCTAACTTCATCGGCTACAACGGCGAATCCTCTACCTTGCTCTCCGGCCCTAGCTGCTTCTATTGCTGCATTTAATGCCAATAAATTAGTTTGCTCTGCTATTTGCTGAATAACCTCTATAACAGAGCCGATAGAGTCGGTTTCTTTTTCTAAAACATGAATAGCATCCGAAGAGTTATTAATATTATTGGCTAATGTTTTAAGTTTATCCGAAGAAAACTGCAACGAGCTTAAGGTTGAATTGATTTCGATACCTGCTTCCGATACCGCACTAGAAGCTTCATTGGCATTAGTTGAATTATCGAGCGTTGTTGCCAGCATTTCATTAATTGCCGTACTGAGTAGTTCCGCTTTCTGACGCTGTGAGTGAATTCGCTTATGGCTATCTTTAGCACTTAAATCTAAACGATTAGTTGATTCAGTAATGGTGGTACATTCTTCAGAGACCGTTCCTACTACACGGCGAATTTTATCGGTGAAGTCGTTAAATGATGCCGCACAAATACCCACTTCATCTTTGCTTTCTACGGTGAGCTTTTTAGTCAAATCGCCATCGCCATGTGCAATATCAGTTAAGGCAATATTCATATTATCTAATGGTTTAAGGGCTTTTCGAATTGAGAGGTAACTAATAGATAAGGTTAAACAAAAAAGCACAAGCGCAATGAGTAAACTTTTATAGAGGATTAAATCGAATGTTTCATTAAAACTCTTGGTTTTCTTTATAACGGCATCATCAATGTCGTCAATATAAAAACCGGTACCCAAATACCAGTCATATCCAGGCACCTGTTGGGTATAGGCAAGTTTAGGGTATAGCGTTTGGTCTTCTTTTTGATGTTTTTTCTTGGCGCCGTATTCTAAATACCCTCCGCCCGCTTTACTGTTGGCGGTCATAGTACGTTTAGAGTTCTTACTTTTTTCTGTTTTACCTTTCATTAAATCCATGCCCCATACCTTAGGATTTCTGCCATTGGCAATACCAAAGCCCTCAAAAGAGTTGATAAAAAAATATCCTTCTCCAGCGTAGCTTAGTAGATTAATATGATCGGCAATCGCTCGGCTTCGTTCTTCAGAAGCAGGCCTTGCTAATATTGGGGCTATTGAAGATAATGCCATTTCGACCAGAGTTTTGAGCTCATTTTGCTTTTTTACTAACAATGTTTCACGTGTTTCTGAGATTTGAGTCTCTTTAAGTGTGTTGAGTTCCTGTAAAGATTGAAAGACCAAACTACAGGAAACTACCAGTACTATTGCTACGCAAAGTAAGAGTAGTTTTGATTTCAAAGGTACGGTTTTATTAAACATGTTTTCTCCATAGATAGTTTTCAATATACAACTTTATTCTTGGTAAACCCCCTTCCAATCAAGCCAGTTCCTTCTGAAAGAATAATGTAAAAATTAAATGCTTACTTTTATTCGTTTTTATTAAGATTTCGTAATTTTTACATAAGTTATTGAAAATACAATTAAGTTAATTGGTATCTATTTATAATCTATTTAAAAAATAAATGCTACCGGTGGCAGTTTTGTTATAAATAATATAGCCAATAGTTCTATTATTCTTCTTGAAGAAATATAAGCATAGCCGTAGCAGCAGAGTGCCAAAACAATTGATAGGAATAATTAGAGCAGCTTATTATTGAATTCTGTAAAAAGTTATTAATTTAGCGCACGCTTTATATGAACGTTAGGCTAATGTGAGTTACAAATAAGAGGATTTAAAATCATTGCAAGCACTGAAGATAGCGTTGTGAGAGAAAGTTACCCTGTCACTTAAATAAAAAAGGGCGAAATTATCAGGAAACGCCTCCCTGATAGTAGCTCAACCCCTAGGTAGGGGGTTGAATAAACATAAGTTCCTTATAAAAAATAATATTCATAGCTGGTTTGCACAACAGCGGGATACACTTATTTTATTATCTGAAATTTTGCAGAATGTAGCGTTGTAGGTGATAAATATCTAAACTACAAATCCCTTACCCAAATATTACGATAACGGACAGGGTTGTCATGATCCTGTAAAACGATAGGGAGTTTTTCAGCATGAGGGACGTAATAAGTCGCCCCTATAAAAGACGTGGGTCCTTGCAAAATAGCGTTATATTGAACCAGCACGCCGTTGTGTAACACTGTCATCTTCGCGGGATTAACCAAAGTACCTTTTTCGGTAAATCGCGGCGCGGTGAAAAATATATCATAACTCTGCCATTCTCCTGGTGGGCTAGAAGCATTAACTAATGGTGAATGCTGTTTGTAAATGGCTGCCGCCTGCCCATTAGAATAAGTGGGATTTTCATAGGAATTTAACACCTGTAGCTCATACATTCCCATTAAAAACACACCACTGTTTCCGTATTCTTGTCCGGATTTAGCCTGCATAACAGGTATAGACCACTCGATGTGCAACTGCATATCACCAAAGGTTTTTTTGGTGGCAATTGCACCTTTACCAGAGCCCGCCACTAAATCGGTATTTTCTATCGTCCATGCGGCAGGTTTGGTTTGGGGTTTACCTTGATAATTTTTTAGTAAGGATGCGGTACGATCAACTCTTACGCCATCGCCAAAGGGGGTGGTTGTCCATTGCGATAAATCTTTACCATTAAAAAGCACAATCGCGTCAGAGGGTGCAGAGCCATTTTTACCTGGCTTAACGACAGGAATGTCTTGGTACAGCTCAGTTATTGTCCATGGACTGGTTTTGTTTAATGCTTTCCAATTAATTTCTGGCAGCTTATCTGCTAATGAACATGGGCTCATTAAAAAAAGCATGATTAATAGTGTGTTTTTCATAATGGGTAAACCTGTTGTCGTAATGCGTATTGATTTTTATGATACTAATATCTCTGAGCTAATCAAGATGGATACTAACAGTAGGTGCAGCATTATAAGAAATGGTAATACCAATACGAAATTGAGAAACGATTTTGTATTGGTTTATGATGGAAATTGAAAGCTGATTAAAGGAATGAATTAAAACAGGCAGTTACACAAAATATGTTACAGGGTGGTTTGATCATTCACGTGGTTGATCAACTCATCCATTAGTTTACGCTTTATTTCAAGTTGCTGATCGGCGTTTAAGCCATACTTATCAGCAAGTACCTGATAGTCATCAGGCGCTAAGCTTACGGTTAAACGAGGGCGCTTTGGACGCTTATTGACACTTAACCCTAATATATCTCTAATTTGATCAGAAGGGCTTAAACCTGCTTCCAGTGCTTCTTTTCGGATAGACAGCTGAATTTTTTCATCCATATCAAAAGCGACTTGTACCGCTTTGATTGCTTTAACAGAGGATTGCCATTTCTCGGGGATTTTCTTAGTCATGATAATCTCTTAGTTAATCTAGCTTGCTGGATACATATCAACAATATCGGTTAACGGGCGGTAGAAGGTGAGAAATACTTCGGTATCGCCATCTTCCCATACTTCAATATCAATACCGTTACTTTGATCTTGGTTATATAGGCAATACAGTTCAAACTGTTCACCGCTGTCTTTACCTTCGTAAGCGGATAAATTTTCGCTACGGTGGTCTTTACGGTGAAAGTATCCTACTTTCGCAAACGTGTTCTGCTGATATTGCTCACTACTCCACATTGAAGTATGGCTATTATCTTGTTGGCGAGTTAACTGCGCTTGCCCTGGTTCATCAAAAATCTGTGAAAATTGATCTAAATCAAATAGGGTTTCAACATCATCATGTTCAAGTTTAAGTGAAAACTTGAGTTCAGTTTTATCATCAACGTCGAGTGATAAAAATAACAGTCGCTCACAATTACCTTGTAGAGTCCATTCAAGCTGATTACTTTGCTCGAACTCATAAGTGTTAATGGCCGTAATTTGCAATTGCTGACTTCGTAGCGCTTCAGGCAAAGCAAAGCTGTCGGTTAATACAATGATATCGCCGACTAACAGTTGGTTGGCCTGTGTTAACTTACGCTCGCTAGAGGCTTTCGATTTTGAAAAAACTTTTTTGAAAAAACTCATTATATTCCTAAAGTAATAATGAGTCTCAACTTACTGTTAATGCCATAATTAGCGATAGTTAAGTAAATGTTGAGACCCACAAACTTATGATCGTAGTCTTACTTTTGTTTTGCTTTGATGCGATCTAATACTGAATTAGCGCTGTTATCTTGCGCACCAATGCCGGCAGCTTTTAATTGAGCCGCTAGTGAAGTATCTGAATCTTCAGACTCTAATACTTCAGCAGCTTTCATTTTATCATCAAATTTTTGCTGTTTTGCTTTAATGCGCTCAAGTGAGTCTTTAGCACTTAATAACTTAGAATTACTTGATGAAAAATTATCAGTAATCGCTGAGGTGGCTTTTTGCACACTTTCAGTGGTTTTTACCATAGAAAGTTGACGCTTATGCTCGGCTACTTGGCGTTCACTCTTTTTCACTAATTCTTTTAATCGGTCAGCACTACCCGTAAAACTACCTAAAGCATGTTGCTGTGACGCTAGTTCACTTTCTAAATTAGCAATTTTTTCGGCAACCGCTAAGGCTAAAGTTTCATCACCTTTTTCTAAGGCTTGACTCACATAACCTTCATGCTCAGTAATTTCTCGCTCAAGACGATCAACATCGCGTTGTGCTGCCATTTGCTCAGCCATTACGCCGGTTAAATCACGTTTGGCTTTAGTTAAGTGATTTTCAGCATCACGAATTTCTTGTTCAAAAATACGGGTTGCATTAGCATCAATAATCGCTTCACCAGCTTCTGATGCGCCACCACGAATTGCGGTCATAATTTTTTTAAATATACTCATTACTTTCTCCTACTAGATAACGGTTAACCTAATTAAATTAGGTAGTCGCTCATATCATCAATAACTTCAAGGGCGTTGTTACTTAATACCGTGAGTTCATGTTCGATATCATCGAAACTTGAACCGATAGAAAGTGCGCCAAAAATAACGTATTTATCACCAATTTTTGAAAATGATGATAATGGCATTGGAATATTCATTTCCAACATGCTTTCGTGCATAGCGCCAATACTGTCTGGTTTTACTTCATCGCTACCCCAAAGGTAGCTAATGCCCAATATTTGGTCGTCGGTCACTGATACAAAAATAGGTAGCTCTTCACGACCTAAAATAGTTATTTGCAGTACATCAACTTCACCCGAAATTGGTTGGCAATCAAAACTCATTCCCGTGTCTGAATTGT
>Ga0209395_1005761_pt1 | contig 13776 bp, 9 predicted proteins | sample GOMGulsemesocosm_3_FD_184635 | JGI IMG/M metagenome (GOLD analysis project Ga0209395, IMG submission 184635) | Methane-oxidizing microbial communities from mesocosms in the Gulf of Mexico - GOM9D Gulf of Mexico (SPAdes) (version 2) | ecosystem: Environmental > Aquatic > Marine > Cold seeps... | reverse complement strand
AGCAACTTGAACAACTGGGTATTGATTGCATCCATCACTTACCAGGGGTAGGAAAAAACTTACAAGAACATGTCGACGCCTGTGTGCTTGTTAAAAGTAAAAAGCGAGATGGCCTCAGTACTTCACTAAGAGGTCTATTGCGTATGTTACCCGATACGCTTAAATATATGACCAAGAAACAAGGTAAATTAGCTAATACCATTACTGAAGCGGGTGCATTTCTTAAGTCAAATGAGCACTCTGAACGTCCTGACATCCAATTACATATGGCGCCCTTATTGTATGATGACAATGGCCGAGCTATAAAGCTGATGATGAACGAGGGCTATTCATGTCATGTTTGTGTATTACGCCCCAAAAGTACCGGCTCGATAACACTTAAGTCGGCCGATCCAACCATAGCACCTGAAATTGATTTTAATTTCTTTTCTCATCCTGCAGATAAAAAGATACTGATTGATGGCATAAAAGTCATTCGTAAAATATTTGCTGCGCCCGCTTTTGATGAATATAGAGGAGAAGAGCTTCACCCCGGCATTCAAGCGCAATGCGATGAAGAAATTTTTGTTAAATCTAAAGAGTTATTAGGCACTGTTTTTCATCCCGTTGGTACATGCAAAATGGGGAATGACGAAGGTGCGGTAGTTAACCATCAATTACAGGTTCACGGTATTAACCATCTAAGAGTTGTTGACGCGTCAATTATGCCAACGTTAATTAGCGGCAATACTAATGCACCAACCATGGCCATTGCAGAAAAAGCCGCCGAGATGATCTTATCTGCAGCTCATCAGTTGAGTTTCAGTAATCAATAAATAGCTAGCGGTTATTTTGAGTTAAAATTGAAGTTAATTACTGGCTCCCATGTGATTAACTTCTTTTTAACTCGTTATAACCGAAACTATCAGACTTTGTCTTGTTTCCAAGTTGCCGCAAAATAAATAATCAATAAGCCGGTACAAATTTCAAAAAAGCTGAAAAACATATAGTGCAGTGTGCCTCCCATAACTACTGTAACGGTTTGTACTGAAGTCGTAATGATCCCTGCAACAATATTAAAATATTTGTTTAGTTTGAAGGTTAAGAACTTAGACAAAACAATCATGATCACAGGAATTTGCATTATTACGGCAAATATTAATAGAAATTCTTCAGTGATCTTCATGCCACCTACATCACCAGATAAAAAGGCCTCTAAATATTTGGCAAGATGTAAAGTGAACACATCGCAATAGATATAATTCGCCGTCAGGTAAATCCAAAGAAAAGGTAATAAGTTCTTACGATCGCCATCCCATTCAAAAATTTTCATATCAATTCTCAATTAATTAGTCGGTATTGACAGCAAAAGTACCCCAATTTGAGTGTATTGTCGTTTAAATGGGCCTATTCGGACGTATTTTTTACAATTATTTTAAAAAACTGCTTTTTCTGCTTGCTAAAGATTGGGAAGATATTTGTGACAATTGATGAAAAAACCAACAGACAGTCCTATAATGAGAGTTTGCCACAATAAAAATAATAAACTACGTCATATCCACTATAAGTAGGAGATAGATATGGTTTTACTAATGAGAGTTGCTACTGCGGCAACTATGTTGGCCCTTTTCTCAGGGGTGTCCTTGGCCAAAAACACCCAATTTACTATTCCAGCTCTTAATGGCTTACAAAACTACAGCGAAGAAGAACCTCCTGTTCATTCTAATGCTGGTGGTGTTGAATTTATTCGGGTAATTATAAAATTTACTCCCGGTAATGGTCGAGCAGCTCAAGCCTTAGCTGAGCGAGCCGGCGGTGAGATAAAAATAGACCTTCCTAAACACGAAGCATTTGCTGTTGAAATACCCGCTCCAGCATTACAGGGGTTACAAAACAACCCTAACATAGAATTTATTGAGCTAGATGCAACTCGTAGGTTGTTAAGTACAAACTTAAATGCATCAGAAGTTACACCATGGGGAATTGGAGCAGTAGAAGCCAATGTTGCATCTGATAGTCAGGCAGATAATCGCACCGTTTGTATTATCGATTCCGGCTATGATATCCGTCATATTGACTTAAATGGTAACAATGTTTCTGGTACAAATAATTCTGGTACAGGAGACTGGTCTACACCGGGAGGTTCTCATGGAACTCATGTGGCAGGTACAATTGCGGGTATGACAAATGGCTCAGGCGTGGTAGGTGTTTTGCCAAATGGTAATATTTACTTGCATATTATAAAGGTATTTAATGCCGATGGCTGGGGTTATTCTTCCGGTCTTATTTCTGCAATGGACAAATGTGTTGATGCAGGTTCTAACATAGTAAGTATGAGTTTGGGTGGCAGCCGTCGTGTTCAAACAGAAAAAAGAGCTTTTAACAGCTATTATAACCAAGGTGTACTGAGCATATCTGCTGCAGGAAACGGCGGCAACACAGCTCATTCTTATCCTGCCTCTTATGATTCAGTGGTATCCGTTGCTGCAGTAGACTCTGGCAACATGCACGCAAACTTTTCGCAGCGTACCAATCAAGTTGAAGTTTCAGGTCCTGGTGAGGCTGTTTTATCCAGTGTGGCAATTAGTGATGGGCAGTTAGTGCAATTGTCCGTGGCTAATGTCGACTATTTTGCCAACGGTGTAGTTCCGCAAATATTTTATAATAGCGACATAGATTATGCTCCCACTGATAATCATGGTTCAGCGTCAGGTACATTGGGGACATGCAGTACTTCAGGCACATCCTATGTTTGTGGAGATATGACGGATAAAATCTGTTTGGTTGAGCGAGGTGAAAACCAGGGTGATAACACCAGCTCAACCCAAAATGCCTATCCTGAATATAGAGCAGCAAATGCTTGTGCTGATGCAGGTGCCAAAAGCATAGTAATATATAGCAATGAGGCTCGCCCAGGCCTACAAGCACCGTTTTTGGTTGACTTTAAGAGTAAACTCTCAGGAATTCCTACGGCATCTGTTGATCGTGCAACGGGTCTGGAATTAGCGGATAAAGCCGGACAAACTGCAAACATGTCTAAAGTCGGCGGACAGGATTGGGATTATTACAATGGTACTTCAATGGCTACTCCTCACGTAAGTGCCGTTGCTGCTCTTGTATGGTCTCACCATACAGGTTGTTCTGCATCAGAAGTTCGTAATGCCCTACAAGCAACGGCTGAAGATATAGAGGCTGATGGCAAAGACGATAAAACAGGTTATGGTTTAGTCAAAGCGCAAGCTGCGGTTGACTATCTTGCTGGTCAAAGCTGTAGTGGCGGTACGGTTGATAACGCTCCTTCTGCTAGCTTTACTTATTCATGCACTGATCTGACTTGCTCTTTTACTGACAAAAGCTCTGACGACAATGGCATAAGCAGCCGCAGCTGGAATTTTGGTGATGGTAATAGTGGAAGTGGCGAAACTACCAGTCACACTTATTCTCCAGCTGGCACATACTCTGTGACGTTAACAGTGACTGATACTAGTGGCCAAACCGATTCCTCCCTTCAAGACTTAACAGTAAGTAGTGGCTTAACTGGTGGCTTTGAGCTTTTTGCCAATGGATATAAAGTGAAAGGCCGCATAACAGTCGACTTAACCTGGAGTGGTGCAACAAGTAGCAATGTGGATGTTTTTAGAAACAATGCTATAGTCGCCACAACTACAAATAGTGGCAGTTATACCGATAAAACAGATGAACGTGGCGGCGGTACTTATACCTACAAATTGTGTAATGAAGGTACATTAGAATGTTCGGCAGATGTTAATGTTTCATTTTGAGAAGAAGCACTATTAAACTGAGACAGAAAGCCCAGTAAATACTGGGTTTTCTGTGGATAGTACCTAGAGTATAAAGATCACAGCAGTTCTAGTTGAGCTCTCCCACTTCTTTTAGCTGAAATGACTCTAAACTAGTTAGAAGTCGAAAAGTAATAGGAGACAAATGTGGTGACTTAATTGGTTTCATCGTCTATTAAAAACCCCACTCAAATCCAATGACTAATCTATCAGTATCATTAAATTGACCAAATAAGCTTTGTTGATTGCCCGAAAATAAATCAACACCAAGCCAAAGTTCGATGTTGTCTTCTAGCATATGGCTGAGTTCAACTTGTATTGAAGTATCACTTTGATCTACACCATACATAGTGAGCACTTCTAACTGCCAAGTTTCGTTGGCAAAGTTCTGTTGATATAAAAACGAAAATATTTGATTATGCTTAGGCCGATACATCGCATTATCTATATTATGATCATAGTCGAGCAAACTGCTTTGAAACCATTGAACGCTAATCATAGCGTCTTCCAGTCCTTGCCAATCTATTCCTATCACAGAGGATAAATCTTTGAAGTGACGAATACCCTGATAATCTAAAAAAGTTTGGCTATGTTGTTTTGTGCTAGGGTTTAGCAAATGATAACTATCAGTGCTATAACCAACTTCACTACGAATTGTCCAGGCATCAAACGCTTTACTCGCAGTAAAGCCTAATAAATGACTGCGTTGGTACTTTGCATCCACAGTTACACTGCTCTCATTTAATTGTTGATAAAATACGGGGCTATCTAAATAGTGATAAAGATAATTAAAGGTTAAATCCCAGCCATGATAAAACTTGCTATAGCGTAATCCTAAATCACTATCTTTTAACATATTGCTCGGTTTATCTAGCTCAAAGCTAGCAATATCAAATCCAGCAATAGGCTGAGGTACTAGTAAAGGGCTTGTGATTTGGTAGTCGCTGCCATTATTAGCAAAGCGATGATAACTTTGATCGACTACCCATATAAATTGCAGACTGTCATCATCACCAATAGGAATTTCAGCATTTATCATCCACAATGGAATACGCGAGTCATCAAAGTCATCTAAGATAAATTCTCGGTAGCTTTGAGGGTTAATAACATCGAGTACTTTAAGGCCGTCCGCCTGTCCCCAAACCACTTGCTGTTTACCTAATCGCCAAAAGACGCCAGCCATCTCTGTATCGAGATACCATTCACGTATTTCAAAATCGGCATTATTGCCTTCATAAATAGGACCATTAAGCGATCCATAATTGTCATGATTATCCCCTTGATATCCACTTATTTGATAACCCAAACGGTCTTGAGTATCAAAACGAAAACGTCCAATAAAAGTCATATCAAAAGCATCATTGATTGACCAATTAACTTCAGGTTTTAAAATACTTTCAATCTTTTGCACACGACTTTCGTCTGTAATAGCAACCTCTGTTTGCCAAGTGGTACTTAATTCAACATTTGCCGTACAAATTACGCTGAATAAAGTAGTAACTATTCCACCAAAAATGGCCTGTATAAGCGTACTTTTCTTGCTCTTCATTTTATTTACCTTGCTTGAGGGCACGTTTGGTAAACAGGCTATCTTTAACCGTTGAGGTATAATTGACGTCACTAAACTGGAATATCGTTTTGTGTCCGGTCTTGTGGTTATTAATCGTGAGTACATGACGAGTAATGATATTATCGACATTACGAATATCAGTCATTGCTATGGTTTTAAGTGGTTTATTTTTCAAATCCCAGTAGTCTGCCTTTACAACGACCCATGTAGCGGTATCAATCCAAATGAGTGTTCGTGCATAACCTAGATCTTTAGCAATACTTTCATTTTTAGGTGTGCCTTGTAGTACTACAGAGTCAAAGGATTCATCAGATTCTAGGATCACTTGTTCGTTTCGCAAGATACTAAAGTCATAGTCTGTTAACTCTAATTTCCCCTCCAACATGATGTCATCATAGGTAAAGTCGGTACCAAGGAAGTAATCACCTCGATCTGAAGCTGATATACGTCGAACTTTTCGCATTGCAGGTAAATACAACCATTGATCGTCGTCTTTAGCAGTATCCTTATAGTCAAAAGTTAGAAAAGCAGTGCCCTTGACGTTAGTCGGCTTCTTATAAAATATTACAGTGCGTTTTTCTTGGTCGTAATATTTACGGTAGGCTTGAGTTTCACGTACTCTGGTTTTGCCGCGTTTATCAATCATAGTCATGGTTAACTTGCGAGTTACTTGCTGGCCATCATCAACATTATTCACCTTATTAACGATATCAATTGCTTTTTCTGTGCTTGTAGCATGAGCTTGTTGATTAATCGTAAAATAGCCTGCACTGGCAACAGCCGCTATTAATACTAATGAACGGAATACTTTTGCATAGTTTGGCTTTACGGTTTCATTTATGTCTAATGTATTGTTGCTCATATTGGGTTGCTCCGATGGTATAAGTTGATTAGCAATGAATGCAGGTTTTGTTGCTTTGATCAACGCAGGCAATAAGCTCATGCTGGCGAAAAAGCTGGTGGTTACTGAAATAAAGACGATAGTGCCAAAGTTAGTGAGTGGTACAACTTGGCTTGAGATGAGCACACCAAATCCTAAGGCAATGGCGATGTAATTAAAAAATAGTGCCCGACCCGTTAATGGGTAAAGTTCAGCTAAAGCCTTATCCCAGTCGCCATGAGTAGATTTGAATGTGCTACGTAAACGATCAATGGTATGAATGGCAAAATCCACCCCTAAACCAATGGCTACTGAGGCAAACATTGAGGTACCAACACCCAGTTTGATGTTGAACAACACCATAGCCGCATAGACCAATAAAATGGAGCTAATAACGGGGATAATCGCAAAACTTGCCGCAGAGAATGAGCTAAATAATAAAGCGGACACTATCCAAACCAACAACAATGAAATGGCTAAACCAACAAAATGGCTTTCTCCCAAATCTTTGATCCAATGATAGTTAAGGTTGACTCTACCGCTTAGTGTAGCCTTACTGTTGAACGTAGCGTTAGGCTCGTTGAACTCTTCCAATATATAGCGTTGTAGGACTTCTATAGCAACTTTAGTATCTTGGTAGCCTCCCTTATTAAATTGAACCCTGATGTTGGCGACACGATAGTCATAATCAATTTCTGCTTCAAAATCTGTTGGATCTGATGAAGCCGAATAAATTAAAAAATATTGCGCAATTAATGCTTTATCATGAGGTAATTGATACTCGCTTTTATCACCACCACTAAGTGAACGATTCATCTGTTTTAAGTAATCAACAATCGATGTTGACCCTTTAACATTAGGAAGTGTTAAAACAAAGTTCTGCAAGGCTTGTATTTTATTCAGTACAGCCGGTTCGAATAAACCTTCTGCTTCATTTGTTTCAATAACAATATCTAAATTGTTAGTACCATCTAGGTAGTAATTAATAGCCTTATCTGCTTTATACAAAGCCTCTGAGCTATGAAAGGTTTCAATTCTATCTTCATCGACTATTAAGTGAGTTGCAGCAAATAAGCCTGTCAGCATGATAACGCTATAAAACAAAATAACCTTTTTATGGTGCTGTAATGTGACTTGGCCAAATTGCACCATGAGTTCAGAAAACTTATCACGTTTACCTTGTTTTGCCTGTCTGACCATAGCGCTACTGGCACTTGGTTTTATAATGGCCATTGCTGCGGGTAAAAAGATAAGTGAATAGAGCCATGCTATTGCGACACCAATAGCGGTAAATAAGCCAAAATATTTAAACGGAGGCATGTATGCGGCGAAATACAACCCCATAAACCCTGCAACCGTTGTTAATGTTGTGAGGGTAATTGGGCGCCACATCTCAACCAGAGTTTCAACAATCAATTGTTTCTTATCATCAAGCGGTCGCTTTGCTTGCAAGTCAAAGTAATGACTAAAAATGTGCATAGAGTCGGCGACAGAGATTCCAATTAAAATGACAGGTAAAGCGTTAGTAATAACGAAGAAAGGTACTTCAAAAAGCGCCATGATCCCTAAAGTCATTAACACCGAAGCGGCAATAATTACGTTAGCTAATAAGGCTGGACTAAAACGACGAAACGCTAATAAAATAATAAGCGTGATGACCAATCCCGCAATTGGATTTAGTTTTTGAGCATCTGCATCAATATAACTACCTAAATAACCCGATACAGCTCCTTCCCCAGCAAGATGAATTTCATCCCCTGTTGATTTTGGCGCTTGAGCTATCAGTTCCAGTACTTGTTGATAGGTCTCTTCTACTTCATTTTCATCAATTAATTCTGCAACAATTAACGTCGCCTTTTTATTACCGGCAACAATACTGCCCATATATAATGGAAAATCAGAGACTTGTTGCCAGATGTTATCGGCACTGACTTGTTCGCCTGAAAGTTCATCAAAAAATGGCACAACCTCCATGCCTTCTTCAGTACCACTAATGTTATTTTCTGTTGCCAGACTGGTAATACGGTCGCTATTAATATTATCTAACGTACTTAATTGCCCGCTGAGCCAATCCACTAATGCTAATGAATTCGGATTAAACACTCCGTTTTCACGCTTGTTGACGATTGCAATAACCATGGAATCGCTTAAGCCAAATTGCGCTTTTACTTTGTTTTTATAAACAAGTGCAGGGTTATCGTCAGCTAAAAAAGCATCTGAACGGGTATCTTTATACAACGTAGGTAAAGTACTCAGCAAGGCGGCCATTAAAACAAGGCTGATAAAAACAACGATTTTGGGGTAAGTGACTATCACCCGAGCAATTGCGCTTGCTCGGGATAGGTTGTCTAGAGGTATAGCTAGAGCTGAAGTTGGAGTTGAACGATTCATGATTATTTTCTCAATGTAGACTGCTTATATAAACAGGAATGGGTTAAGCATCACCTTGTAGGATAGCTTTCACTACTTGCTCTGGTCGGTCTAACGCAGAAAAGTGCCCACAATCTTTAATGGTGATTAATGTTGCATCTTTAATCAGTGCTTTGTTACTGTGACGCTCCGCGGTAGTTGCCCAATCATGATCGGCATAAACCAAGGTCACGGGAACCTTTATGTTCGAGTACGCTTTTTGCCCTTCAGTCCAGCTTTTCCAATTTAAGAAAATAGAGCGAAAGGCTTTTGAGTAGCCTTTTCTATTGCCGACTCGGCTAAACTCATCAACTAAATAAGCAGGCAAGTTACTGTTATTCTCAAAGCCGCCCTCAAGTACTTGCTGCAAAACATCACGCTTTTCTGCGTTAGAAATTATCCAACCGATAAAAGGTAAACGAATTCCAGTAAATAGAATTTTTCCAAGTGTTGAGCTTCGATCTAAACCATTACTGTTGACGTAATCAGCGGGATTTAATGCGATAACTCTGCTTATCGAAACCTTTGCTTGAGCAGCTATTCCCAATGAAATTGAACCGCCAACAGATTCACCAACCAAAGTGACATTTTCTAGTTTTAATGTCTTGATTAGCTCGGTTACATGGTGGATGAATAAAGGTTTATCATGTACTTGTTTGGTAATATCTGAGTAACCATGACCCGGTAAATCCAAGGCATAAACGGTATAATACTTTGCCAATTCAGGGATTATTTTGCTGAAATAATCGAGTTGAGTACGAAGAGTATGAATTAGAACTAAAGGTTCTCCTTGTCCCATTTTAAGGTATCTCATTGTTAGACCTGCTGAATCAACCGTATTGATATTGGCATTTTCTGCCCAAAGCTGAGTTCGACTTGATGATGGGTTTGCTAGGTTTAATGTTGTAGTTGTCATAATATATCCCTTACGCTCAGTATGTATATGCATGTATTTGATTAAAGTTTTATTTCGATACAATGTTGTTTAAATAAGTTTGGGTGGTACGAAACCATGATTGCTCTGTTATCCTTTTCAGCCAAGCTTGAGTGTTCGGGTATTCCTCTAATGGCATCTCTGCTTTATCCGTGAAGATAAAAAATGCCGCTAAACTAATGTCTGCAATCGAAATTTCATCTGTAGCAACAAATGTGTTATTTGCCAAAAAACCTTCTAAAGCACTAACAGCTTTAGAAAATTTGGCCATTTGCTCAACATCAACTTCCTGTGCTGCAAAGCCCCAAAATGGCATAACCACTTTTCGATGAGCGAATGCGCCAACACCAGCATTAAAGTAATTGCATTGCCAGAATAAAATCCGTAATACTTTTGCTTGTTCAATTAGGTCACTAGGCCACAACGTAGATTGATGTTTAGCAGCAAGGTATTGCAATATTGCATTCGACTCGTTCAGCAATAACTCACCTGCTTGCAAAACAGGGACTTTCCCTTCGGGGTTGATCGCTAAAAACTTGTTACCGCCCTGCTCACCTTTATTAAGCGCGATCACTTGAAGTTCAGGCTCTATCTCTAAAGCATTACAAAGTAATAGTACTTTTATGTTGTTGGCCGTCATCGGGTTGAAATAGAGTTTCATTGTTTGTCTCCTTAATACGAATATTTAATACATACACACATGTATATGCATACATATTTTTTAAAATAAACACGACTATATTCGATCGCGTTAGTGACTCAAAACCTTGACAAACTCATCTGCTAACTCATGAATTTGTTTAGCTTTATCTTCGCCTAGTTTGGTTAAAATATCCTGTTGAGCTTGTTGCCATATCGGTAATGCTTGCTCATATAGGTCCCTTCCGCTTTGCGTTAAGCGAATTGTTTTTAGTCGACCATCATTTGGATCAGATGAAGTCTGTAGGTACCCATCACGGAACAACGGCTTCAAGTTTCTCGTTAACGTAGTTTGATCAAGTACCAGTATGTTTTGCAGTTCTTTATTGGTGGTTTCTTTTGCAAAAGAAACCGCACGTAAAATGGAAAATTGACCAACTTTCAACCCAACAAGCTTTAATCTCTCTTCATAAAACTGAGTAATTAAACGGCTAGATTTACGCATAGCCAAGTTAAAACAAAAATCAGTATTCATAAGTTGCCCCTAATCAATATGTTCACAAATATAATATATGCATATACATGTTGTCAATTTAAATTTCAACTAAAATTAATTTATTTAATATAATTGACTAACCAGACAAACTCATAAGAAATGAGACATGCAACCAAAGAAAAACCAAACCAACTCGAGTCACTTAAACAATCGTATACAGCTAGGTAGACCAAAGAATATTCGTTAAATGTGGTCTGTCCCCGAATTGCCACAAAATTAACAACTGTGCGCAACTTGGGCTGGAGCTAAGCAGAGAATTAAAAACAGCTTTAATTTAACTCAGAGTAAACATCAATTTGGTGAACCAACCTTCATTTAAAATTAACCAGAACGTCTAATTTGTACCATACTACAATTAACTAAATACAAAAATAGCCTTGTGATGTCTTTGAATTTTACGAAATTATATCAACAACACATTCTCTTACGCCCAAAATTAGTGTGTGTTGTTATTTTAATTTTCAGTATGCTGTTTATCTCTCAAATAAAAAATTTCAGGTTAGATGCCTCGAGCGATACTTTGGTACTGCAAAATGATAGCGCTTTACAATTTTATCGGGAAATAAAACAAGCATATGGCTCTGATGACTTTCTTATTATGACTTTTAGTCCTGATAAGGACTTATTCGCCAGCAATACATTACAGCAGCTAAAATTAATATCACAAGCGCTTAGTCAGATAACTGACATTGAATCAATCACCAGTATTTTAACGGTCCCCTTAATTAACAGTCCGGCAATATCCCTTGAAAAGCTGCAACAAGAAACTCCCACGCTACTTAGCACTAGAACCGAAATAAAACTTGCCCGACAAGAGCTATTATCGAGTCCAATTTATCAAAATTTATTAATCAGCTCTGATAGTAAAACCACCGCTTTTTTACTCTATTTACGAGAAGATGAAAAATATCAGGCACTGAAATCGTCAAGAGATGAAACTAAATTATTAGTTGAAAAAGATCCGAGTTCTTTTAAATTACGTAAAGAACTCGCCAGTAAAAATAGAAAATTCGCCCGTTATATAAAGAAAAACCAACATAGACAAGAAGATACTATTGCAAGTGTACGTCAAGTCATGTCTACGTTTAGTTCATACGGTCAATTACATTTAGGTGGTGTGCCCATGATCACTGCTGACTCTATCGCCTTTATTCGTCACGATTTAACCAATTTTGGCTTTGTTATTTTACTGTTTATTATCATTACTTTAATCGTCGCTTTTTCTCGAATTCAATGGATGGTATTACCGTTAATTACTTGCGTGATAACGGGGGCAGTGATGATAGGATTATTAGGTTTACTTAATTGGCCCGTTACCGTTGTCTCTTCTAACTTTATTTCCTTAATGTTGATCTTAACATTGTCCCTTACCATTCATTTGATTGTTCGATATCAAGAATTACACTGGCAGGATCCACAAGCCACACAGTTGACACTCGTGACGGCTACTTTAAAGAAAAAGTTTATTCCCTGTTTATTTACATCAATAACTACCATTGTTGCTTTTGTCTCTCTAGTCGTGAGTGGCATCCGCCCGGTAATTGATTTTGGCTGGATGATGACTATTGGTGTTTCCCTCTCCTTTCTTATGGTATTTACCTTATTTCCAGCCATGTTAATGTTATTACCGATAGGAAAGCCCGTTAATCAACAGAATTTAACCAAACGTATAGCCTTATTTTTGGCTGGTCGTTTACTACCCGATAAAAGAAACATCCTCACTGCTTATATTATTATTATTCTATTAAGTTTAATCGGGGCTTCTCTATTAACGGTTGAAAATCGTTTCATTGATTATTTCAAGCAAGATACTGAAATATACCAAGGAATGTCTTTAATCGATAAAAAACTAGGAGGTACCACGCCTTTAGATGTCATTATTAATGCCCCTAAAGAAAGATTTTCAGAGCCTAATGAAAGTAAAGTATCAGAAGCAGAATTCTTGGCGGAGCTTGATGACGATGAAGCAGAATTCTTGGCAGAACTTGATGACGATGAAGCAGAATTCTTGGCAGAACTTGATGTCGATGACCAGTCGGTACAACTGACTAAGGGCTATTGGTTTAACCCGATAATGTTAGAACAAATAGCCGATTATCATCGGTATTTAGAAAACATACCACAAGTAGGAAAAGTACTATCCATAGCCTCAGGCATGTCATTAATTAACCAAATAGAGCCCGCAACTAAAACCGATAATTTCGTTTTATCAATCCTTTATAGCAAGCTGCCTGCTTCAATAAAGTCGATAATCATAACACCCTATATTTCAGCCGATGGTGATCAAATTCGTTTTAGTATCCGGGTTTTTGAGAGCGATAAATCACTTAAACGTACTGAGTTATTAAATAACATCAAACAGGGATTGGTAAGTAAATTTGACCTAGCCCCTGAGCAGATTAGATTTTCAGGGATGTTAGTTTTATATAACAATATGTTACAAAGCTTATTTCAATCTCAAATTTATACCTTAGGAACCGTTTTCTTTTGCATCTTATTAATGTTTCTTTTGTTATATCGAAATCTTAAATTATCAATAATTACGCTTATTCCTAATTTAGTCGCCGCAAGTATGGTTCTTGGTCTGATGGGTTGGTTAAAAATACCTTTAGATATAATGACGATAACTATCGCGGCGATATGTATTGGCATTGCCGTCGATAATTCAATTCATTATGTACATAGATTTAAATTAGAATTTAAACAATGCCAAAACTATAAAACGGCGATGTTAAACTCTCACGCTAGCATTGGCAGAGCTATGTATTACACGTCAGTCACAATCACCTTAGGGTTTTCAATTCTAGTATTGTCAAACTTTATGCCTTCGATGTATTTTGGTTTATTAACTGGGTTTTCAATGCTTGTAGCCCTAGCCGCAAATTTAACATTATTGCCATTACTCTTAGTTCAATTTAAACCGTTAACCGTAAACCCTAAGAGAAATAATAAAATAATAGGGGCAGAGCAAAGTTAAATACTGAGTTAAATACTGAGTTAAATATAACT
>Ga0209395_1005759_pt1 | contig 13783 bp, 10 predicted proteins | sample GOMGulsemesocosm_3_FD_184635 | JGI IMG/M metagenome (GOLD analysis project Ga0209395, IMG submission 184635) | Methane-oxidizing microbial communities from mesocosms in the Gulf of Mexico - GOM9D Gulf of Mexico (SPAdes) (version 2) | ecosystem: Environmental > Aquatic > Marine > Cold seeps... | reverse complement strand
GGAGAAAAACTTTCAAAGATTTTGGACAATAATAAACATTATAAGTTAGATGCGGCTTTTGTTCACGCTATTGCTATAGGAGAAGAAACAAGTACCTTAAGTGAAATCCTAAATAACCTAGCTACTCTATACAAGGAAGCAAACAAAGATAAAATCAATATATTCTTGTCTTTATTAGAACCCATATTTATGCTTATTGTTGGTATTGTTATTGGATTTATCGTAATTGCAATGCTTTTGCCAATTTTTTCAATGAATATATCATAAAATGAAAAAATCCATTGTTTTATTAATTACGCTTTTATTTATCTCTGCTATTTCTATTCTTATATTTAAAAATCTATCCTCAGGCGAATCTTATTTAAACACTGTTAATAAGGAGCAGAACAATACTCAAGTAATATTATTAGTTAAAAATGCACAAGAAGAACTACTGTCATATTTTTCAAAAAATGATGTATATGATGCTTTAGTAGAGAGTGGGCAAGAAGAAATAAGCCTTCCTTTACATATTAAAGATATTGAGTTTAGAATCAAGGTGTCAAAATACAAAAAAGAACTTAATATAAATGACTTTAGTCTTATTAAGAAAGAAGAAAAAGAACTTTTCTTAAAAAAAGCAGAAACACTGTTTAATGAAAACTATTGGGATTTTAGCAGCTTTCTTGAAGTAGTAAATCAATACTTTCTCAAATACAAAATCACAGTAGAAAGTCCAATTATTAACTCTAAGCAAATTAATAATATAATAAGTGATTACAGTCAAAAAACTTATCTAAAAGAAGTAAATAATCTAATTGATAAAATAGGCTTTTTACCAAGAAAAATTTATGATACTAAAAATAAAACAAACAAAAATATTAAATATCTTTCATGCTCTTTGTACTTTAAACTTAATAAAGAAGAGTATAGGACCAGCTTTATATTAGACTTAGAAAAAAAGATATATAAAACAGGAGTAATTGATTTTGATTTCACTTTCAAGTAAGAAAATAAAGGTCTTATTTTTAGAAAAAGAAACTAAAAAAATTATTGAGAATAAAAGAATGTCTTTGATTTTATCTCCTGATTTTTACTGGGCAAGAATTTTTGAATTACCCGTTAAATCTGTATCTTCTGCTCTTGATCTATTGCCTTCCCTATTTGAAGAATTTTTGCCTAAAAATGATTATTCTTATCAAACAATAAAATTAGAAGATAAAGTTTTTTTATGTTTTGCATACAATAATGATGAGATTTTTAATCATATTCAAAAGTTAAAAATTCCAATTTCTAATATTAAAGATATTTATTTTGCACAAAATGAATTTCAACCTTATGAATCCTTTGTTTTAAATGAGACGATGTTTACGTATGTTAATTCTATTTTAGTAAAAGTACCTAAAAACATACCCTTTGAAAATGCACCTGTTCTTACTAAGAATTTAGAAGAACTTAAACTCTCAAAAACAAAAGTAGAATTAACCCTTTATAAAAGTCTTGTTAGTAAAAAATACATTTATTTATTACTCTCTTTTTTATTCTTATTGTCTTGCGTAAATATTTTTAAAATATTAATATACAACGATGAAATTATTAAAAATACAAAGGAAGTACAAAATATAAAAAAACAATATAATTTACCCTCTACAATGATTCAAACAAACTCGATTATAAGTAATTATGATAAAGAAATAGAAAATAATATTAAAATACGAGAACAAATAAAATATCTTCTTTTTTATAAAAAAATAGAAAAAAATGCACTTTTTGAAAAAATAAATGTAAAAAATCAAAGTCTCATTGTTCGTGTCAAAAATGCAAATAAAAATAAGTTCAAACAATATATAGAAAAGAAGTATTCTATTAAAAAAGCATATTTTATTAAAGACACTCTACAAATAGAGTTGTTCATATGAATAAAATAAATCCTTTATACCTTTTACTCTTATTTACTGTAATTACTTTTGTAAGTTTTTTTACTCTTGAACTTAAAAAAAATGAAGTAAAAAAATCTTTTGCTTCTCTGTCTTCCTTTTCAAAAACGGCCAATGAGTACGCACTTATAAAAAATGTGTGGTTAAACAAAAATAAAATAAAAAGAGATATCAATGCCTTACTTAGGAGCTTAACAAGTGAACAGATTACAAAAATGGAATTATTAGATTCAATTAAAATAAAAATGGAATCAAAAAATGAGAAAAAACTTTCTGCTTTTTTGAATAAACTTCTCAATGCAAACTTTTTATTTTTAAAACTTGAAATTACTCAAGATGTTGTTTTTGCAGAAATAAGGTTAAACTAATGAAGCTCCTTAAATTGTTCTCCTATATTTTATTTTTTCTTTTAATAATAGTTCTTACCTTACCAAAAGAAAACCTATATTATTTTTTTGAAAAAGAATTGAAACATCACAATATTATCCTTTCAAAAGAAAAGATAGAAGAATCTTTCTTTTCTTTAACGCTTTTCTCTGCTGATGTAGATTTCAACAAAGTACCTTTATCAAAGATTAAAGAAATCGATTTTAATTTTTATCTTATATACAATACGCTTGCAATTAATTCTATTAGTATAAAAGAAGGATTTGTATCCATCTTGCCTTCTAAAATAAAGAATGCATATTTTTCTTATTCCTTATTTACTCCTTTAACTCTAAATATAAGTGCCAATGGAAACTTTGGAAAACTAATAGGTAGATTTTCATTGTCTTCTTGGCGTTTAAAATTAAAGCTAAGTGAGAGTAACTTAATGAGAGTGAAATACAAAAATATTTTACGAAAAATGAAAAAAGAAAAGAAAGGTTACTCTTATGAATATCAATTATAAGATAAAATCTCTTTTGCCGTATTTGTATATTTTTTTATTGGCATATACACTTAATGCCATCTTATTTACATTTCTTCCTAAAAGTGGTGTAAAGCTCGCTTTAAAAGCGAATAATCAAATAACGTATAGCAGATATAATCTTTTTTTTAATAAAAATAAAGAAATAAAAAAAGTAGCAATACCTGAAAAAGAATATTTTTCAATAGAGCAAATACGTGTTAAAGCAATTTTTATTGAAAATGAAAATGAAAATTCAGGTTTAGTAATACTAGAAGATAAAAATACCAATAAATCATCCTTACTTAGTGTTGGTCAAAAGTTTAAATCTTATACTTTAGAAACACTCTTCAATAATTATATTGTTCTTGAAAAAGATGCAAAAAAATATAAAGTGATTTTACTTAAGCCCTCTTCTAAACTTGAATATTCAATACTAAAAGATAAGAAAGAAAACCTTATTCAAAGTGAAAGTGGAATCAAGATATCAAGGGCTTATTTAAATACTTATGTTAAGGACCTAAGTAAAGTATGGAATAATATAAGTATTAAAGAAATTAAAGTAAAGAATAAAGTTCAAGGTTTCAAAATAAATAATATAAGCCAAAACTCAATCTTTGAAAAGTTGGGTTTAAAAAAAGGAGATATTATTACGCGCGTTAACAACAAAAATGTAGATTCTTATGATTATGTATTTAGCTTGTATGAAAATATTAATAAAATAGAATACTTCTTAATTGAAGTATTAAGAAACAATCAAACACTGGAGTTAAATTATGAGATTAATTAAAATATTTATAGGATTAGTATTATTAAATGTTTTTGTTTTAGCAAGTAGTGATACTATAAATGTTAATTTTAAAGATTTAGATATCAAAGATTTAATCAAAATTACTTCTAAAATAATTAATAAAAATATTTTAATAACGAGCCCCGTTAAAGGAAAAGTTAATTTCATCTCTAATACTGCTGTTAAAAAAGATGAAATGATTAATATATTAATTTATGTGCTTCAAGCAAAAGGTTTCACTATTGTAGAAAATGATGATATCTTAAGAATTGTTAGAATCAATGACACATCTAAATACAATGCCCCTATTATTAATTCAAAAGTAAAAAAACACTTTCAAATGGTAACAAAGGTTTTTAAAGTTTCCTATTCGAATGTTGATTATTTAGCCTCAAAAGTACGGCACCTTATTTCAAAGTCTGCTAAATTAGTGACAGATAAAGAATCTAATTCTATTGTAATAACTGATTTTCTTTCAAATATCAAAACAATAGAAAAGATTGTGAATTTATTAACTCTTGGAAATAAAAAAACAATTGAAACGGTTGCACTTAAAAATATAGATGCAAGTTTAGCCTCTACTAATCTAAAGCATCTTGCTAAGTCTGTTTATAATGAAAAAATCCTAAAAGAAAAAGTAGCTATTATTGTCAATAAAAATAACAATTCAATTACGTTTGTAGGAAAAAAACAAAATGTACTGTTCCTTAAAAAACAACTTTTATCCAATGACAGTTCAAATTCTCTTATTAAAAGAGTAGTAGAAGTTATTTCTTTAAAAAATGTAGAAGCTAAAAATGTTATCAAGATAATTGATTCAATTATAGGAAAGAAAAAATACCTTGATCCTAATATGAAGCCCTTAAGTTCGATAGATGAAGAGTCAAATTCTATTATACTAGCAGGACCTTTAGCTGAAATTGTATTTATCAAGGAATTAATATCTAAGTTGGATAAAGACAAACTTCAAGTATATGTACAAGCAAGAATCATTGAAGTGAATGAAAGTCTTGTTTCAGAAGTGGGAGCAAAATATGGAATAGCAGGTGGACGTGGAAACTCAAATGGAATTTTTACGTTTTCTTCATCGCTTAATGGTGGAAAAGCATTGGCTTTTGATACTTCAAGTATAGGACTTACTTTGCCTAATATAAGTTCTGGTTTAGCCCTAGGTGCCAGTATTAACTTACTTAAAGAGAACTATGCTTTAGATATTGTTTCAGAGCCTTCGATTTTATGTATAAACAATAAAGAGTGCTCTATTTATGTAGGAGAAACTATTTCTATTAAAACAGGCTCAAGTACAACAGATGGGGGAGTTACAAATGATTCTTTTAAAAGAGAAGATGTGGGACTTACCTTAAAAGTAAAACCTCGTATTTCAAATGAGAATAAAGTGACCCTTTCAATAGAAACCATTTTAGAAGGAGTAAAACAAACCGTTTCGGCAAGTGGAAATCCAGATACTTCAAAAAAAGAAGTTAAAACAACGGCTATTGTTAACAATGGAGAATCCGTTATTATTGGAGGATTAATTGAAAATAAAATGGAGGAAACCAATACTAAGGTCCCTCTTTTAGGAGATATTCCATTGTTAGGTACTTTATTTAGAAATAAAAATGAAAGTAATGTTCAAAAAAATCTTGTAATTGTGATTACTCCTTATATTATTCCCAAATCAAAAGATTTATCTTATGTAAGAAATCAACTTTCACAATTAAAAGCACTGGAATCAAAATATACCAAAGATATGGAACTAAGACTCTTAGAAAATAAACTAAAAAACGATGAAAATGATGCAAAACGTGATGAAAAGCTTGTAGCAGTCAAAACAGCATTGACGGAGAAAAAAATAAAAGAAGCAAAACCTAAAAAAATATCAAATACTTTCATGCAAGAAAGACAAGAAAAGATAAATAGGTTGATTGGTCATGATTAAGGAAGAATTGCATGATATAAACCTCACTCCTCATGCTATAGATGAGTATGAATTGGCCTTAAAAAACTTTGTATTGTTTACCCAATATGAAAACAATACTATTATTGCTCTAAGTTCCCTGCATTTAGAAATTGCCTTAGATTATCTTTCAAAATTTGAACATACTTACGAAGTGAAATTCTTAGATGAAATATCTTATGAAAAACTTTTCTCAAAGTTTGTTGATTTACGAGCAGATAAACAAATGTCAAAAATTCAAGAAGAACAAGAAAATGTTCATGTTGAGGAAGATGATTTTGCTTTAGATGCTTTTTTAAAAGTGGGCTTGGATATTTTAACCTCAGAAGAATCAGCCCCTATAATTAAATTTGTTAATGCTCTATTTTATCAAGCCATTAAAAGAAATGCTTCAGATATTCATATTGAAATGCATGAATATAAAGGAGAAGTAAGATATAGACTGGATGGGGTTCTCTCAAAACATATTGAGTTGGATAAAAATATTATGGCTTTAGTAATATCAAGAATCAAAGTGATTTCAAATCTTGATATTTCTGAAAAAAGAATTCCCCAAGATGGGCGTACACAAATCAAAATATCTAAAAAAACTCTGGATATTAGAGTTTCTATTTTACCTACTTTTTATGGGGAGAGAGTAGTTATGAGAATACTTATGCAAAGCGAAGATATTTTGTCCTTAGTAGATTTAGGCTTTTCTTCACAAGTAAGAGAAGGGCTAGATAAAATTTTACATAATTCTTATGGTATGATACTAGTAACTGGTCCAACAGGAAGTGGTAAATCAACTACCTTGCATTCTTTATTGCATAAAATACAAAACGAAGAACAAAATATTATCACCATAGAAGACCCTGTTGAATATAAATCCAATAATATCTCTCAAATTCAAGTTAATGCAAAAGTTGGGCTTACTTTCGCAAGTGGATTACGCTCCATTCTAAGGCAAGATCCTGATATTATTATGTTAGGCGAGATTAGAGATGAAGAAACAGCTTCTATTTCTATTCAAGCTGCTTTAACTGGACATTTATTGTTTTCAACCCTACATACAAATAGAGCACCTGCTGCAATAACAAGGTTAATTGATATGGGAGTTGAGAAGTACCTTCTTTCTTCTTCTTTATTAGCTGTTCTTGCACAAAGGCTGGTGCGAATATTATGTGAACATTGTAAAGAAGAAGATGTTTTAGGTTCCCATCATAATACCTTCAATTTAGATACAAAAGCCAAAATATATAAAGCAAATGGCTGCAAAATATGCAACTATACAGGATATAAAGGACGAGTTGCTATTGGAGAATTATTTGTTATTACAGAAGAAATTAAAGAGTACTTAAAATACGATGTAGATGATTCTACTTTAATGAGAAAAGCCATAAATAATGGGATGATAAGTTTAAGTATTCAAATAATACATTTATTAGAAGAAGGTAAAACTTCTTTTCATGAAGCAATTAGAATTGGTCTTTAAGTGAAAAAAAAAGCTTTTACTTTAATAGAAGTTATTATTTCAATTACTCTAATGTCTTTTGTAATAGTGCTTTTATTAAATCTAAAAGAGCAAAATTTTTATCTTGTAGAAAAAGCACAAGAATCGCAAGAAAAGAATGCCTACTTCTCTTCTTTTATTTTATCTTCTCCTTTAAACAAGATAAGTAATGAAAATATATATCTTTCTGATGTACTAAGTTTTCCAAAGTACGAAAATAATAATGAACTTAAAGATTTTAAGATAGCTGTAAAAACTAAAGAATTAAAACGCGAAGAATATGAAATAAGTGGCTTAACAACAATAGAATTCAAAAAATACGAAACTCTTTTATCTGGTGCTTCTAAACAAAAAAAATACTATTTTTTTAAGATAAATGAATGAAATTAAAAGCCTTTACTTTAGTAGAAGTACTTATTTCTATAGCTCTTTTTTCTATCATTTTACTTTTTATGTATAAAACCTTAGACATGACAAACTTTTCTAATAAACTCTTCGAAAACAAAATAGAAAAAAATATGCTGAAAAACAGTGTAAAACAAATTTTTACTGAAGATATACTCGAAGGATCAAGTGTGCTTAATATAGATAAAGAAGCAGAGTTTACACTCTTAGAAATACAAAGCACAAATATGTACCATGATGTTTTTTACAAATACATATATTATCTTGTTTCAAGAGAAAACAATTTATTTAGAGTTGAAAGTTTAAACAAAATAGATTTTAAGAATCTTACACATCAAAGTTTAGAGAATGCTTATGTTGATCTTTTGTTAAAAGACATAGAAACATTTTCTTTAGCCACATTTAGCGAAAATTATAGTAAAAACAATGCCGTCACTATTTTATTAAAACAAAAAAATACAAAAGAAATACTAATATCCTCTCTTTTAATGGCTAAAAAAGTCAAATAATCTCAAAGTTCAAAAAAACTAATTAGAATAAAAATTATAAAGTAATAAATTATTAAAATCAAAAAAGAATACTATGCTTAGGTAGAAAAGAATATTTGTAGAATTATAAGTTATTTACTAATTAATAAATAACTTATTTGAACTTTATGTACTTATTGAGTTTAAGCAAGCATTAAAGTAATAACTATTATTATGTTTAAATAATGTATTAAATGATTTAATTTGTTTAAAGGAAAGATTATTAAATATAACAAAAACACAATTATTATCTTAATATTGCTCGGTAATATAAGCATTTTTTCTTATTTCCTATACAATAAAAATGTTAAAAATAAAAAAACAACAAAGAATGTTTTACTAAATTACGAGTATGTTCCACTTACTGAAAATACTACATTCCTTGATAAGTCTTTTGATAATAATAATTCCAATAATGTGATAAATAAAAACATAATAGAACTTAAACAAATGCTTTTAAAAAGTAAGAAAATGATGGAAGAATATAATTTAGGCCAAAATGAAATAATAATCTCAAATGATAAACTAGATAAATTAATCTCTTTAAATTTAATTCAAAATGATAAAGAATCTGAAATATTGAATAATGATGAAGTGCTGGCACCACTGTCAAAGAAAATTAAAAAAGAAAAAATTAAAGAAGATAGCAAGAACATAAACGAAGAAGAAGTTCAAAAAGAAATAAAAATTGTAAATATAGATGAAGAAAAATTAATAAATACTTTTAGCTTGCATACACAAGCAAAAATAGCATCCTCTTTACCCTCTGTTGAAGAGATTAATACAAATATTATAAGTAGTGATGAAAATAGCAATCAATTACCCACTAACTCAGTAAATAAAGAAGTAGAAGATGAAAAAAAACTATTGCAAAACCAAATCAGTGAAATAGAAAAAATAATTAATTCCATAAACTAAAAAGGCAAAATATGATAAAAATTCTAAAAATTAAAAGTTTAATCTTTATAAGTAGTTTAATCTTAAGTTCCATGCTTTTTGCAATAAGTACAGATGTAACTAGTCTTAATACTTGTGCTTCAAATGAGACTAAAGCTTTATATAATATAAAAAGTTTATGTATTGGAGATGAAGAGTTAATAAGAAAAGACTTAAATGCACTTTATGGTGGAAACAATGTAGAGTATAGAACGAAGTCAAATACTTTTAGTAATATTGTTTCAACGGGTGGTTCTTGGAAATTTATGCATAAGAACGGATTGTTATATACTTATGAAAATGATCCAAGAGGTGAAGAACGTCAATATTCTTCTTCACTAACAGGAGATGAGAATCCTCATCGTGAACGTTTTCCTTTTTCTCCAACTCTAACAAAAATTAGTGATTCAAATAATAAATCAATTGATACAGTACTGCGGAATGGAGAAACAACATATTATTACGAACAAATAGAAAACAAATTAATTCTTTCTCTGATAAAAACAAAAAATACTAATGATTTCATTACTTATTATAGTATTAACTATGATGATTCTGATGCTAGTATTCAAAATAATGTAAATCCTCAAGATAAAGATTATCTTACAAAAAGTTATAATTACGATGAAAACTCAAGACTACTAAGAGAAACAATAAGTGCCAAAGATATTGAAACAAGAATTACTAAATATGTTTATGATAAAACTGCTACAAGTTATTCTATTAAAAAAATCAATGCCTTGGGACATATCACTTCAAAAACCTACACTAGCGATTGGTTCTATAAAAAACTAATATCAACAAAAGATGGAAACAATCTTATAACATACTACGAATACAACGATGAAAATAAACTCATTAAAAAAACGTTGCCCAATGGAAATATCACAAACTATGAATATTCAAATACAGATTTAATAGTAGGTGCTTCTTCCAAAATTACTGAAAGTTTTTCTTTTAAAACAGAAATTACAAGATATTATGATGAAAAAAATAGAAAAATACGTACACAAAAAGTGGGTTTTAATAACAGACTTGTTTTTGAAGACATTTCTTACGATACACAAGGTAGGGTGCAAACACACTCTCTTCCTTATTTTAAGGGAGAAACGTCTTATTTAATTGACTTACTTTACGATGAAGAAAACAGAGTTATTGGTATAAATAAACCAGGTTTAAACAATGTACGACTTCTTACTTCTTATGAGTATGCTGATGATACGATTACTATTACTTATCCCGATGAAAAAACACAAATCATAAATTTAGATACTTTAAGTGAGTATACAAAAACCTATGATATTTTAGGAAATATTATTAGCTCCACGAACGAAAGAGGTCAAGTAGTAAACTATAGTTACGATGAACTTAATAGAATAATTCAAAAAGATATCATTCAAAACAATGATGAAATAAACAAACAAAAACAATATTTTGTTTATGATAGAGCCAATATGGGAATAAATAAATTAGCCTATATTAAATCACATGAGTATAAAAAAGAATTTTATTATGATGAACTTTCACGCTTAAAAGCGAATAAAGTTTTTATGGGTGAAAAAATATTTGCGAATCAGTATTTTTATAATCAATATTCACAATTAGAGAAAACAATTAGTCCTGATGGTTTTGAACTGATAAATGAATACAATGATAATGGTTTTTTAGTGGCACTTAAATCTCCTAAGACTAAAAGTGTAGAAGCAAATTTCGATCAATTAAAAGACTTAATTACGCTTAATTTAAACAAAGAATTAGAACTGTATAAACAAAGCCTAGAGTTAGAATATAAAATCAAGTTTTACACACTTAAAAAAGAAGTGTATTCCAAACTGAGCACTACTTATGCAGTTTCAAACCCCGAAATTAAAGTACAATTGGATTTGCTTACTCTTCTTTTAAATGAAACACTCATCTTATTACAGCATAATCTTGATTTATACAAAGAAGCTATATCTACTTATTCAAAAGTAAGAATCTCTCATCTTCTTCCTCAAGCTATTTCAAATGCTAAAGAAGAGAACTATCAGCTTTTAAGTGAGCTTTTTGAAACACATTCACAAGAATATGTCTCTTTATCTAGCTTTTTTATAGATAAAGCAAGTGCTCTTTTAGATACTTACATAACAAATTCCCAATTATTAAATGATGTTTTAAATATTGATAAAGATTTAGTATCGTTTTATATTGTTTTAGCCAATGACGTCAAAAGTAAAGCCATAAACTTAGATACTCAAAGTCATAATTATTATGCTTTATATGAAAACCTAAGAAATGGAAATGGTGAATTACAAAACTCTGCATACTTAGGTGTTTTTGATGACAATGAATTTAAATACTTTTATAAAATTATAGATCAAGATGCACTTGGTCGAGTTAAGAATGAAGTTTATGGAAATGGTTTGGTTAGCAAAAAAATATACGATGAAGCAAGTGGAAATTTAATCAGACTTGTTACAGGATATTATGGAAGTAATGATATAAAAGATATAAAGTATAGCTATGACAAAAACAATAACCTTCTTCGTGAATTTGATATTAGCAATAATATTACCAAAACTTATAAATATGATGCCTTAAATACACTTATTAGTGCGAGTAATGCCGGATCAAATTTTTATTCAAATATTGCGTATTCTTATGCCCCAACTCAGAATAAATATACGTATTCCCAAACAGAGAATATTTTTAGCTCCAATGAAGTAGAAGTAGGCTTAAATATGCCTGCTTTTATTAAAGAAGCATCTTCTAAACTAGAAACAATCTATTCTCCTAATAAAGATTCCTACAAAAAAATATATACCAAAAATGATGAAATTAATACAGCATATAAAATAAACAAAAGTTTTAAATATCAAATCAAAAAAGATAAAACAAATTATAAAAATCTGATTTATTTAAATGACGCCTTAATTGCCCTTCATTCACTTGAAGACTTAGGCTCAATTACACTTGCGAATAACTATTATATGCATAAAGATGTACTTTCTTCTATTGATATTATTAGCAATGAAGCAGCTCTAGTTGAACAAAAAATAAGCTACCGCCCTTATGGAGAACAAAGTAATCTGTCTTGGACGACAATCCAAACACCTAATGATGCTATTACGAAACTTGGATACAAATCTTATGAACATGAGAAAGATTTTTCACTTTTAGATATAGGTGGTTATATTTACGATGCTTCAAATGCAAAGACCTTAAGTAATTTGCCAATATCAAAGCTAGAAGAACAAATGTCCTTTTTCACACATTCAAGTCCTACTAAATATTTAGATAAGAAATTAGACAAATGGTATTTTTCTTTTTCAAAAATATTGAATGCAAATATTGAAAAATATTTATATAATAATCCACAAGCCCTTTATAATCTTGAAATGACAAAAGAAGTTAAATCTTTAAGCTCAGAAACCCATAATATTCATATAGGAGACACCCCTCCTAGTGATACTTCAATAATTTGGTACCAAAAAAATGAAGATGGAAGCTTCTCACTTTTGGCTTATGAAAACAATGATTGGAATAAAATTGGTAATATAGGAAGTATCGAACAAGAAGATTATTTAAGAACCTCAAGTTTAAATATCTTAACTAAAGTACCTTGTTTTGAGAATAAGATTGCACATGTAGAATATGAAAATAAAAAAACTCCTTATTTATGTAATAAAAACTCAAACTGGCTATTAGGAGGTGACTTTATTGGTACCTTTACTATTCGTGATTTACTTACTTATATAAATGCTGAAGAAGGCAGCCAGATAAATGTTATGCTTCCTAATAATCAAATAAAGCGTTTTATCAAAGTAGATACCTATTGGAAAGACGATAACAACACGAACATTGTAGCTTTAACTTTAAGTGAGGTGAAAAAAAATTCTATGGCTTTAAATGCCAATGCCTACATTTCAAAAGATGATTCAAGTATTTATACATTAAAAAAGATGGATGTTCAAACTTCTTTAAAATGGGTATATCAAGTGAGTGATTTAAGCAGTGCAGTAAATGACTATGAAGACCTAGACCAACAAGATGGAGCTTATATTTATGTAGAAGCACAAAATAAAACCTTCAAACAAATTAAAACGGCTAGTTTAAATTTTTGGACAGATGATGATAGTGTTGATGGACAAAAAAACGCTAGTTTTATTTTTACCAAAGGAGATAGATCAAACCTTCCTACTGTAACACATTCTCTTACAGCACTTACTAAAACCCTGGGGAGCCAAGAACGATATACAAATGAAGGTATAACATCATTTATTGATAGTAGTTTTAAACAATGGTTTTATTCAAACTCTAGAAAAATAACTTCAGGATTAGTAGATGCCCTTGTCATTACAAATAATCCATACTTTAATACAGAAGCAATAAGTATAGCTTCTTATGTAATAAAAGGAAATAAGTTACTAGTTAAAGAGAATAATCGTTGGACATATAATAATGATTATGTAGATAAAGATTTAATTATTAGGAAAATGAATGATATTAGGCCCCTTGGAACTCCTTATAGTGGTGAATATATTCCATTTTGTACAACATCTGAAAGTTGTTATTCTTTAACTTCTCAAATTGCTTTTCATGATATTCAAGGGATAATAAAGTTTAAAAATAACTATTGGCAAAATTCTTTAGATATGTCTTTAGATAAAAAGGATAATAAATGGCTCTTTATCGGTCCTGTTATAGAAGCAGATCCTCTTGAGGAGACGGGGAGATTTGGAGGTATTGGAGGTATTGGTGGGATTGGTGGAGGTACAACAATCCCTGATCCTATCGCAAGTATTTATTTTCCTATAGGAAATAAAATTGGATTTAATTTAGCTGAAATAACTTCTCCGATTGTTCTTCAAGTTACTTTATCAAAAAGGGCT
>Ga0209395_1005756_pt1 | contig 13786 bp, 12 predicted proteins | sample GOMGulsemesocosm_3_FD_184635 | JGI IMG/M metagenome (GOLD analysis project Ga0209395, IMG submission 184635) | Methane-oxidizing microbial communities from mesocosms in the Gulf of Mexico - GOM9D Gulf of Mexico (SPAdes) (version 2) | ecosystem: Environmental > Aquatic > Marine > Cold seeps... | reverse complement strand
AGTGTATTAGCTAGTGAGCCAAGTGCTCATGTTACCTTCGTTGATGAATCTCATATGGCCATTACTTCAGCAGAGCAAAATATAAAAGACAACTTGCCAGCGGTTATTGAGCAGTGTCACTTTCACCTTAATGACTGTTTAACCAATGTTGACAGCAATAGCGTAGACTTGATCTTGTGTAATCCGCCTTTTCATCAACAAAATGCCACCACCGACCATATTGCTTGGCAGATGTTTAAAGATAGCCACAGAGTATTGAAAAAAGGTGGCGAATTACGCATTATTGGTAACCGACAACTGGCTTATCACATTAAGCTGAAACGAATTTTTGGTAATGAAAAATTAATTGCCAGTAATGATAAATTTGTTACCCAAGCTGCGATCAAACGTTAACAACAAAAAGAACTTATTTATATGAAATATGCTCAACTCTTCTCTCTGCTTTTAATCTTAACCGTTTGCGGATGTGCAAGCTCACCTACTCACCTTATTATCGCCCCAGATTTAATGACACAGTCCAATGTTTATTACCATAATAAACAAGCAACTTTGAGTATCAATGATATGAGAACGGCTGCTCATATTGTTCAAATAATGCATGAAGATGAAGCGGCAACATTATTCTCATCTGACGTTGCGATTGAAAACACCATTAAGCAAACATTAACAACCGCATTTACCAAACAAGGGCTAAAATTTTCAGAGACTGCCAATAACAAAATACGCATTAGTATTGATAAAGCCATTATTAGTGTTAGCCAAAACACCTTGAACTACCAATCACAAACAGAAATTATCTTAACCGTTAGTTTAGATAATGGTGAACAAACACTAACGACTACCTTTAACAATCGCGGTAATTCAAAAGGGCCTTTCAAAGCTGACATTGCCGTATTAGAGCGTAACTTCAATCAACGCTTAGCCAATTTATTATCACAAATTTTAATCTCTGAACAATTGCACGCGTTCACTAAATAGAGTTACTTATGAATAGAATCACTACCACGGTTAAACAGGCGTTAATGCTAATTTTAGCGCTAGTGTCCTTTAATGGTATTGCTAAAAATATTGCGATTGATCCCAGCAACATCTACCCAAAAGTAAAATTAGAAACATCACTTGGTGTCATTATTGTTGAGCTTGACCGCGTTAAAGCACCAATTACCTGTGATAACTTTCTTACTTATGTGATCACCGGTGAATACGACAACACTATTTTTCACCGTATTGTTACTGACTTTATCGTTCAAGGTGGTGGCTACGATGCCGATTATGCCGCTAAAAAACTTAATGATAATATCGTCAATGAATCAGGAAATGGCCTTAAAAATGAACTTGGTACCATCGCGATGGCTAAAGAAAGCCGTCCGCATACCGCTAACCGACAATTTTTCTTTAATATTAATGATAATACTAGCTTAGATCCCGGACGCCGCTGGGGTTATACCGTGTTTGGCGCTATCGTTGAAGGTGAAGCGGTACTCGAAGCTATGGCTAAAGCTAAAACCGATTACAATGATTCACTGGGCTGGGAAGATGTGCCGTTAGAGCCAATAATGTTAATTAAAGCAACGCTTTTACCTGCGGAATAGCCTCCGAGATTAACATTAAATTAACAAATAACTTACTTATCTATTAAAAATCTTATATGCTATTTTTGACAAATAGCTATTTGTCTACGATAAATATAATGTACCTGTATCGTTTAAGACCAATATTCGTCAGCAGTACTTTAGTATTAGCATTTTTACTTTACTATCTTAACAGGAAGCAGGAGGCCTCCGTAGGGGGTTCTCATAGTTGTTGAGCAGTTTATTAATGAAAAAATTATCCAAATGGCCGCTTATATCGATGCTGTCATCAATAAAAACCTTCATTATACCGAATTAGATAAGTTCATTGTCGATGCCATGGAAGAGTGGGCAACCCTGAATATTACTGACGAAACGCCAAGTAACGCACAAGAACGCGTTTTTTGGCATTTAATGCATGAAGTCAGTCTACATGGTGCCCAAGCATTGCATCAAGACTTGTTTTTTAAAAGTGAGATGACCACTTGTGTCGATTTTTTTAATGGTATTGGCAGCTACCCGATTGATTGTATTGGTTGGCGCCCCATTATATAGCGTCTTAACTTTCTCCATTATCTTAACGGGATTAAGATAGCACACTATATTTATGGATTAACTTAACGGTTGGGTTTATCCATTAGCTTTGCTAATCTAGTGTTTTCCCAAGTAGTCTTTGATCCTTAATGCCTTCAAATCATTCCCTTACCCAAACGCTTCATTATTTTAAAGATCGGCGCTTACTCAGTATTTTCTTCTTTGGTATCGCCAGTGGCTTTCCGTGGGTAATGATTGGTTCAGCCATGAGTGGCTGGCTTACCGATGAAGGACTAAGCCGTTCGAGTATTGGCTTATTTGGGCTGATATTTGTTGCTTATAGTATTAACTTTCTGTGGTCGCCATTAGTTGATCGATTAAAAATCCCCGTGCTTGCGAATAAACTAGGGCAACGGCGAAGTTGGATCATCACTGCCCAATTACTGATCGTATTAAGTGCTATCACGTTAAGTCAATTTGAGGCCAGTAATCAGCTTAATCTCATGGCGTTATTTGGGCTCTTTATCGCCATTACCGGCGCGACGCAAGATATTGCCATTGATGCTTATCGCATCGACATTCTTAATGACAAAGATAATAACTACATGGCTGCAGGCTCAGCAATGGCAACAGTAGGTTGGTGGACGGGCTATGCCGGACTCGGTAGTATTCCATTTCTTTTAGCGGATCAACCAAACTGGCATTGGCCACAAGTCTATTTGGTGTTAGCAGCCATTATGGCTTTACTGATGCTAACCGCCTTAATTGTAGCCGAGCCAAACAGCCAGCGAGAACAAGTTCATCAAGCCATTGAGAAAAATTACTTACAGGCATTAACCCTACAAGATAATAAGCCCTTAGCAACCTTACTTATTTTACCCTTAATCATCGCCACGATAGTTTATGCCAATATTGGCTACCCTGGCTGGCCTGAAAGCAGTATCACTCGTGAATATCGATTCAGTGCTATCACATTTTTTATTCTGGCATTGTTAGTGATGTTTATTCGCCAACTTAGTCGTTTACACACGGTGATGGAAACTGCTGCTGATCACCCCAGTACACTTACTGTAAATCAAGCTAAACAAGCGCAGCTCAGTTATCGCTTAACCGCTTGGTTACTCAGTACTATGGTCGCTCCTATTCAAGAATTCTTTCAACGTAATGGCCCACGATTAGCGATTTCAATTTTACTGTTTATTTTCCTGTTTAAATTAGGCGAAGCCTATCTAGGGCGAATGTCGATCGTTTTTTATCGTGAAGTCGGCTTTTCAAATACCGATATTGCCTACTATTCTAAAATGATAAATTGGGCAGTAACGATAGTATTCTCGTTAATAGGCAGTGTATTTACTATTCGCTACGGTATTTTAAAAGGCTTATTTATTGGCGGTATCGCCATGGCAAGTAGCAACTTACTGTTTGCCTTGATGGCTATGGTTGGCCCTGACAAAACGCTGTTTGCATTTACGGTGTTTGTTGACGGGTTTACCTCTGCATGGGGCTCAGTGGCTTTTGTCGCCTTGTTATCGGTACTGTGTAATAAAACCTTTACCGCCAGCCAATATGCCTTAATGGCTTCGTTAGGTACTCTAGGACGGGTGATGCTCGGCTCTTATTCCGGTATTATGGTCGATTGGCTTGATGGTAATTGGGCGATGTTCTTCATCTTAACCGCAATGATGGTAGTACCCAGTTTGTTATTTTTATATGCTATCAGAAAACCATTAACCGCTTTAATTGAAAAGCAATAACTGAAAGCCATAACCATGAATACAGAGATAGTATTGCTGGTAACTGTACCTTTTCTTTTTACATTTAGCTTTTGCACTAACTTTTTAAACTAATCTTTTTGAACTAACCTTATACACTAACTAAGAGTAGCGATAACCTTATGATTAAACTTTTCTTTTTATTACCGGTGTTAATGTGCTCTCTTTGGGCTTGGTACTTAAACCAACATGACTATACGTTAAAGTCTGGTTTAACCGGTTTTCTTTACATTATTGCCTTTAATCTGGTGATAATTTTATTTTTTGTCACCATGATCTGGGTCACACATTAAGCGTTTTTCATGCGCTCATCAAACGCGAGAGCAAAACGTTCTGCAGCGGTACTATCCATATTAAAGTATAGCGATGGTTCAATTAGCTCAGCTTCCATTAGTGCAAACTGTTGTTGAGCACTTTTCGAATTAGATCTGACATAATCTAGGCGAGCATATAAAGGCATATCCCCAACCACTTCAGTAATAGCCGCTAAGGTCTGTTGTGCCTGAATCTGCAAAGACGGCTCAGGAACAATGAGCTTTAATCGTCCGCCATGCTCTTCTTGTACACGAAAATCATCTTCTTTCGGCGTTTTCAAAATGGCATGGCTGTAGTGACCATTAAAATAAAACAGTGAAAATTCTCCTTCACTGATTACATATTCCATAAATGGCTGTACCATAAAGCTTGAATCAGCAAAAACAGTACTTAACTGAGTGGTACTTTGCATTGCCGATGACTTTTTCAGCCAAAATGTATTGTCGGCATTGGCACTAATTCGAGGTTTGATCACTAGTTGCTGACAATTAAAGTGCTGGAAATAATCACTCAAGTGTTCAGCTTTAAAGTTATCAGCCCAAAGCGTTGGCACTATTTCAACACCATTGTCGGCTAACGACCTCAGGTAATATTTATCAATATTCCAACGTACAGTGTTTAGCGAGTTAAGTAATTGTGCGCTAGATTGTTCGATTTCGACTAAGACCGCGATAAAGTCTGCTGCAGCATCTTGATAGTCCCAAGGACTACGAATAATCACCACGTCAAACACATCCCAATTGATACCTTGAGCACGCCAAGATACTAGCTCAGTTTGCCAGCCCAATTGTGCTAGTGGTTGATCAAGCAAATCATCGTAACATTCAAAATCAGACAAATCATCCATGGTCAGTATTGCGCAGCGCTTCATCATAAGAGTATCAATTCAGGGGGATTTACTGAGCATGCTAGCAAATATCTTCTCGCTAATTAAGCAAATATTGACAAAATGTCTTATTCTTTAATTACGTATTTTTTACGAGCTGTCTAGGTGACTTTACATGCTAATTGTTGATCAAACGGTATTAGATGATATTGCTAGTGGCTTTTCAGTGCCTGCCCAACCTAAGTTATTACTGAGTTTATTGAAATTAATGGCTAAACCAAGCCCTGATATTAATGCGATTGTTGACTGCATCAGTAAAGATATTGCCGTTAGCGCTGCTATTCTAAAAACGGTTAACTCGCCTTTATATGGTTTAAGCCGCAGCGTAACCGACATCAAAATGTCAGTTAACTATATTGGTATCTATGGCGTAGTGATGCTGGTGACGGGCAGTTTACTGAAAAAGAGCTTTGATCCGAAACAGTGTAGTATCAATCTGGATGATTTTTGGCGATTAACCTCTGAAATTGCTGAAGTTGCGGTCAATATTGGTAGAAAATATAAAACGAATATACCAACCGATAAGGTTTTTAGCTTAGGCTTATTTCATGCTTGCGGTATACCGGTAATGGCAATGAAACATCAGGATTACCAGCAAGTCATTGATAGCTTTATCACCAAAACCGATAAATCATTAACTGAACTTGAAGAGCAACATTATCAAGTAAATCACGCGACTGTTGGCTACTATGTTGCTAGCTCGTGGCGCTTACCAAAAGATGTCTGTAAAATTATTTTACAGCATCACGATCGAGATTATCTCGACAAACTCGACGGCTCTATTGAGCAAGATTTATTTGCAGTGTTAAAACTTGCTGAACATATTATTTCAATCAAGTATTTAGATATAGCCTCAGGTGATTGGGGCTATTTGGGTAAGCAAGCACTAGCAGTGCTTAATATTTCAGAAGACGAATTATCATCAGTGATTATAGCAATGGGGACCAGCACGCCTTAACCGGCAGGGTTAGCGAAATAAGCAGAGCAATTAACTACTTACGCATACTATCTTATTACCACAAAGTTATCAGGATCATTAAATAAGTGCTGATGACTGAGTGCCGCTTGCGCATGCTCTTTCATTAATGCTTCCGCTCTTGCTCCCTGCCCTTTTTGAATAGCATCAAAAACCGCATGATGTTGTAAGTGGGCATAATGTAGGCGATTATACTCACGGGTAAGTGCTTGTGGATTAAAAACAATTGAGTTCACTGACGCTAGCGGTAAATGTTCATTTAGCTGTAACGCCGGTTGAATCGCCTTATTGCCACTTACCGCAATCACTAAGGCATGAAAGGTTTTATTAACCTCGGTATAGCTTTTTATATCCTCTTCATCTAATTTTCCACCAACAAAAATTTTATCTCCTTGCGCTAGACAGACTTGAAACTCACTGGCATCTACATCTGATAAGCCCTTTTCTGCCGCTTGCCTTGCCGCGAGCCCTTCTAAAACACCACGCACTTCAACAGAGTCATGTATTTCAATCAGGCTGACCTCACGAACTTGGTAACCTCTATTAGGCATTTTCACCAATAAACCTTCTTGGGCTAAGGCGCGAAAGGCAATTCTGATCGGAGTTCTAGATACCCCTAATAATTCTGCCGTTGGGATCTCCACTAGACGTTCACCGGCAGGAAATTCACCCGAGATAATTTTATCTCGTAAGATACTCAATACAGCTTGATCATTTTTCATCGGGTGTTGCTCTTAGGTTTAAGCTCAAATTAAGGTATCAGTTAAGGCGCAGGTATAAGTTAAACTACAAATTAAACTGCGCGTTAAGGTATACGTTAATAATATTATTTATCGACATCATACCACCAAGATTGCCATTTTTGGATCCAATAAGTGGTAATTAACTAAACCGTCCCAATTAGCTACCATCCGAAAATGTTACTTATATAGACTTTCAATCAAATCACATCAACCAAAGTTATACTTTTCTTATTGATAATAAAGGATAAGCACTAGTTAACTAGCTCAATACGCTTTATCTTTAGGAGTAATACAATGTTTAAATAATTACTGGATTGGATCCATTATATCGATATTTACTGGTAATACACCCCTAACACTCGTATTATTGGATCCAAAATACAGTAGGACATTATTATGAAAGAGCAAACATATCCCTTAAATACCTGGTACGTTGCCTGTACCCCTGATGAAATCCCAACCGATAAAGCACTTGCCCGTAAAGTATGTGGTCTTGAATTAGCTTTTTATCGTAATGAAGCAAACCAAGTAGCGGCTGTTAAAGATTTTTGTCCTCATCGCGGCGCACCATTATCATTAGGCTATGTCGAAAATGGTGAGTTAGTGTGTGGCTATCATGGTTTACGTATGGGGGAAGACGGCAAAACGCGCTCAATGCCGAAACAGCGTGTCGGAGGCTTTCCTTGTATCAATGCCTATGCCGTGATTGAGCGCTTTGGCTTTATTTGGTTATGGCCAGGTGAACAGCAATTAGCAGATGAAAGTCTAATTCCAAATTATGACTTTTTTGATGATCCCAATTGGGCATACGGTGGAGGCTTGTATCACATAAAATGTGACTACCGTTTAATGGTTGATAATTTGATGGATTTAACCCATGAAACCTACGTGCATAGTGACAGTATTGGCCAAGTAGAAATTGATGAAGCACCAGTAAGCACCCATATGGAAGGCGAACAAGTGGTTACTAGCCGCTACATGGAAGACATTTATGCGCCGCCATTTTGGCAAATGGCATTAAGAGCCAATGGCTTAGCCGATGATGTACTGGTTGATCGGTGGCAAATTTGTCGTTTCGATTTACCTAGTCATATTATGTTAGAGGTCGGTGTATCCCATGCAGGAAAAGGCGGCTATAACGCCCCGGAAAAAGATAAGGCCAATAGTATTGTTGTTGATTTCATTACGCCTGAATCCGATACTAGCATTTGGTATTTTTGGGGCATGGCCCGTAGTTTTAAACCAGAAGATAGTGAGTTAACCGATAATATCCGCCAAGGACAAGGGAAGATATTCTCTGAAGATTTAGAGGTATTGGAAAAGCAACAACATAACCTTGCTCAAAATCCAGATAGAGAGCTATTAATGCTAGATATTGATGCCGGTGGCGTACAAGCACGTTCGTTAATTAAGCGCGAGATAGCTAAAGAAAATAGCAAAGATGACAATAACATCCCAATTAAAGAGCACCTTACTGAGAGCTCATTACAAGAAACTGCGCCGGTAGCACCGAAAGAAGCCAAGACCGCAATTATTAACAATGCCAACGACACCTTAACAGTAAGAGTGAAAAACAAAACTAATATAGATGCTAACACCTGCACACTTATTTTAGAATCGATTACCGGTGAGCCACTGCCGAGCTGGCAAGCCGGTGCTCATATTGATCTTCACTTAGCCAATAACTTGATCCGTCAGTATTCGTTATGCAGCCCGTTAACAGCCTCTTACTATGAAATAGGCGTGTTGAAAGGTAGCGCTAGTCGTGGTGGCTCCAGTTATATCCATAATGATTTACACGTTGGTGATCAACTCACTATTAGTTACCCGAAAAACCTGTTTCAACTTGCTAAAAACAGTAAAAATTCATTATTACTGTCTGCTGGTATCGGTATCACTCCGCTACTTGCTATGGCAGAAAAACTATCAAACGAGCGGCAAAATTTTCGCTTTATACACACAGTTAAAACCCCTGAACAAAGTGCTTTTTTAGCGCAACTTAAAACTTCGCCTTTATCGCCGTATAGCGAGATTCATTACTCCCAATGCGACGAAAATGATGCTAAAACAGCAGGTAGAATAGACTTCAATGCTTTATTTTCATCGCTGGATAAAGATACCGATATATACGTATGTGGCCCAAATAGCTTTATTGACGAAGCATTAGCGACCGCTGAGTTACAAGGTTTTAGCAAAGCACAGTTACATAAAGAAAACTTTGCCGCTGCCGAGTATGATATTAACGATAATGCTCATTTTGATATTGAAATAAAAAGTACCGGTGAATGCTACTCAGTAGCACCAAATCAATCAATATTAACAGTATTAACTGATAATGATGTTTACGTGCCAGTAGCGTGTGAAGAAGGCGTTTGTGGTAGTTGTGTCACAGGGTTATTGGCAGGTGAGGCTGAGCATAGAGATGTTTTTCTTACCGATAATGAAAAAGAAGCCATGACGAAAATTGCGGTCTGTTGTTCACGTGGAAAAAGTACTCGCCTTATTCTCGACTTATAGTATAAGCGACTTATAAGCTTCGACTGTTAACGTTGTGACTATAGCGCTCGAAGTATGGCCTTAGAAAGCATAGCGAGAGCAAAATGTTGCTTGGGTAAGTAACTAGATATCATTGGTCGATATCTAGTTATAGAACTATGCCTTCAATTAGCCCCTGCACCCTGTGGCGTTTCTTTCTTTGAGAATGTAGCTTTCACGATAAAGGGGCAATTTCACGATAACTAGTTTAATGCGGTAAGTTATTAGTAAATTTAGCCCAAGAAAGTAACAAGGCTCGAAAGTCATCAATACCGCAAGCTGCGCTTTCACAGGTATCAAAATTGATATGCTCATCGGTGAGCATTTGGGCAAGTGGCTCTGCGCCATTTAAACTGGCATTAGTTTGAATCTCAACATCATCTTTTGTTATGGCGACACAGTATTCATGCCCTTCGATAATCACTTCAGTTTTGGTGCCGTTTTCAACCTGATTAATTGCCGTTAATAATTGAGTTAGTTTAGTACTATCATCCCCTAATTCCACTTCAATCCATGGACCTACCACTTCATGATCTAAAGAAAAGCGAGCCTTTGCTTCACCGGTTATTGCATCGTGTATAAATTCATATTCCATAAGCGTATCATCTTATTTACTACCTACCTTATTGTAGCAAATTTTTCAGCCTTTAGCGGCTTCAAGACTAAGATAAGTCCATTTTAAGCGAATAGAATAATCAATAATTAAAAGGATAATTAGGAGGAAAATGACAAGCTAAATTCAATAAGCTTTAGTGGTTTGAAACCACACAATAAATTTTAATACAGGAAATTATAAACAAAATGAAGTTCAATGACCTTTTAACAGAGCGGGGAAAGTAAAAAGGTCATTAGCTAAGAATGAAGCCTACCGTTAACTTACTCTGACACCAAGCAAATCACGTATCGATTGAGCTATTTCCTCAATACGTACCACATCAACTGGCGCAATAAAAATAGTATCATCACCCGCCAAGGTCCCTAAAATTCCCGCAGCTTCGCCCATACTGTCAAGCATTCTTGAAATAAGTGGTGCACCACCAATACCGGTTTTTAAAATGATTTGCATATTATTATGCTTGACACTTAACACCACTGATTCAATCGCATGTTTAGATTTAGGGACCGCCAGCTCATCAGGCAGAATATAAATCATTTCATTATTAGCATTACGGGTTTTTACCGCACCTAATTTAGATAACAAACGAGAGATCTTCGCTTGTGACATGTTTTCAAAACCTTGCTCAGACAATGCCGTAGCAAGTTGTCCTTGTGAGCCATAGCATTGCTCTTTTAATAACAGTTTAAAAGCATGTACTAAATTGGATTCATTTTTTTTTCTAAGTGTGGTCATTTCAATGTTATCTCACAAAATAATCTTCGTGTGGAGCTTGTGTTACGTTTACCGTTATACACAATAGTAATACGTACTATTCTACACTATTTAGCAGCAATTGGCAGGTAGCTTGACTATACAAGTTAGTATAGCTCATCAATTATATTCAATATATTCTTGTAAATAGTAACGAGTCGACAAACTCGTTGTTGGAAGATAATAAACCAAAAAAAGGCCGCCAATGGCGACCTTTTCGACGTTAAACAAAACGACGTTGTAGCTTTCCTGAGGATTTAAGCGAACATGCCTTTCATCATCCAGAAGAACATAATAGATAAGGCTGCACCTATTGGTAAAGTAATTACCCAAGAAACAACAATATTACGTACTACACCTAAATTGATCGCGGCAATACCTCTGGCCATACCTACACCTAGCACTGCACCCACTAAGGTTTGCGTGGTTGAAATAGGTAAACCAGCGCCTGAGGCAATAACCACAGTACAAGCGGCAGCTAATTCAGCAGCAAAACCACGACTTGGGGTTAAGTGCGTAATACCTTGACCTATGGTCGCAATAACCTTGTGGCCAAAAATGGCCAGACCAGCAACAATACCAAAGCCACCTAAAGGTAATATCCACCAAGCAATCGCTGATTTAGCGGCAATTTGGCCACCATTATCAACAATACTTACTACCGCCGCTAGTGGACCAATAGCATTCGCTACATCATTTGAGCCATGTGCAAACGCCATACAACAAGCGGTTACTATCATTAAAAGCGCAAATACTTTTTCAACATTAGCATAATGAGTTTTTAATTCAGCGGTCTCATCAAATTTAAGACGGTTAATAAAAACCTTACCAATAATAGCCACTAAAACAGCCGTAGCAAAAGCATAAATATACCCATCGGTAGTGCCAATGTGTAAATCTAGATGCTTAAGTCCTTTCTTAATAGTAACTAACGCTAGTACAAAACCCGCTAAGAACATATAAAAAGGCACCCAGCGTTTTGCTTGCTCTAATGGCTTTTGAGTATCAAAAATCAGTTTTTGCGCGCTATTAAAAATAAGGAAGGCAATAACCCCTGAAATAAGCGGAGTAATAACCCAGCTACCAACAATACCACCAACTTTCGACCAAGTTACCGCATCGACATTAACCCCAATGGCAGCGAAACCAACAATGGCACCAACAATAGAGTGAGTAGTAGATACCGGCCAGCCTAACGCTGACGCAATAAGTAACCAGGTTGCAGCAGCAAACAAGGCTGAAATCATCCCAAAGACTAACAGCTCTGGAGAATCAACAAAGTAGCTGGCATCAAGAATACCTTTACGAATAGTTGAAGTAACCTCACCACCCGCTAAATAGGCGCCGGCAAACTCAAACACCATCGCAATGATAATGGCTTGCTTAATGGTTAATGCTTTAGAGCCAACCGAGGTACCCATCGCATTCGCGACATCATTAGCACCAATGCCCCAGGCCATAAATAAACCAACAACAGCGGCAATAATAACTAAGGTCGAACCTGAGTTAAGTAAAATTTCCATCAGTTAAACCCTATTTTCTAGCTAAAAGTATTTCTAAACGTGCACCAACACGTTCGGCAAGATCGGCTAAATCGCCAACCCAATCAATTATTTGATACAAAAACATTACATCAACAGGATTTAACTCGCTCTCTAAAGCGAGTAATTCTTTACGTAACGCAATCTGCATTGTATCGGTATCATCTTCTATTGCATCCAATTGATTGATCATCTTCTCAACCAAGTCGACTTCTCGACCTCGAAATCCTATTTCTAACAAGTCATCTAACTCATTGATCGCTTCAGCTGCTTTTTCAGTAGCTTCAATACAACGAGCCAAATAAGCATTAAATTGTACTTGTATGCTTGCGGGTATTTCTAATTTACGACCTAAAATACGACCTGCAATATCTTTAGCTTTATTAGCAATTTTGTCTTGCTGTGTTAAAAGCTCAAGTAAATCTGCGCGATCTACAGGCATAAACAAACCACCAGGAAGCTCTAAACGTAATTGACGTTTTAGTGCATCTGCGTCTTGTTCATACTTAGATAACTTACGACGAATTTTAGCTGCTTCACTCCAGTTTTGCTCGGTACAGGCAGCAATAAAAGGAATAAGTTGGTTGCTACATTTAACAACCAATTGAATATGTTTTTCTAACGGTTTAATCGGGGATTTTGCAAATACACCCAATATTGAGTTTCTGGCCATAAATAAGTTTCCAGTTATTGTTTTTCGTGGCGGATAATAACGTATTTGTTTTGCAATTACTAAAGCACAACGGTTAATTTTAACTAGTTAAATTATAAGACACTTTTGTGACAGTTTTATTACACAAATAAAACCTCATAATATCAACACAATACATAAGCACCACCGATAAACCGCGCAAAAAAAAACCGACACTAACTGCAGAATTTTTCGGCAGTTAGATGGTGTTTTTTAGCGATAAATAAACTTACTTTAGGAAAAGTTTGTAAATTAAGCGATGGATCAGCTTGTTATAAGGAGGAAATGCGTTGGGAGCACTATTTACTCTGCCCTTTTTAAATACTGATTTTGATTTTGAAAAAGTTAAGAAACCTTCATGTCCATGATAATGCCCCATCCCTGATGGACCAATGCCGCCAAATGGCATATCGTCTTGTACTACCTGCATCGCAGCGTCATTTAAACAGACGCCACCGGCATGAGTTTGCTCTAAAACCAAATGCTGAATGCTCTTATTATGGCTACATAAGTAGAGTGCTAACGGTCTTGGTCTAGCATTGATGTAATTAATAGCTTCATCGATATTTTTATAGCTAACTATCGGTAATAACGGGCCAAAAATTTCTTCTTGCATTAATAACATCTCATCACTGACATTATTCACTAAGGTTAATGGTATTTTACCTGACACTAAACATTCTTGGGGATTATCCTTACCTAAAGGTGTAATGACTGCCCCTTTAGCCTTTGCATCCGCTAACCACGTTGTTAAACGTTGTAGCTGTGCTTCGTTGATAATGCTGCCATAATCATTGTTATTGGCGACACTAGGATACATTTTAGTAAATTGTTTACTTAACGATTGCTTTAA
>Ga0209395_1005753_pt1 | contig 13789 bp, 11 predicted proteins | sample GOMGulsemesocosm_3_FD_184635 | JGI IMG/M metagenome (GOLD analysis project Ga0209395, IMG submission 184635) | Methane-oxidizing microbial communities from mesocosms in the Gulf of Mexico - GOM9D Gulf of Mexico (SPAdes) (version 2) | ecosystem: Environmental > Aquatic > Marine > Cold seeps... | reverse complement strand
TGTGATAAGAAAATTGGAGCGGTACAAGAGGCTCGAACTCTTGACCTCAACCTTGGCAAGGTTGCGCTCTACCAACTGAGCTAGTACCGCATCACTGTAGTTTATAGTTCTTCAACTTATTTTCTCATCATTGGTGTGATAAGAAAATTGGAGCGGTACAAGAGGCTCGAACTCTTGACCTCAACCTTGGCAAGGTTGCGCTCTACCAACTGAGCTAGTACCGCTTCATTTTGATTTAAAGTTTCTCAACTATTCGACTCACTCGAATGAACTAACATTCAAATAAATCTGAATTTGGAGCGGTACAAGAGGCTCGAACTCTTGACCTCAACCTTGGCAAGGTTGCGCTCTACCAACTGAGCTAGTACCGCATCACTGTAGTTTATAGTTCTTCAACTTATTTTCTTATCATTGGTGTGATAAGACTTTTCATTTTCAAATACCAAAAAATTTGGAGCGGTACAAGAGGCTCGAACTCTTGACCTCAACCTTGGCAAGGTTGCGCTCTACCAACTGAGCTAGTACCGCTTTGGTATTCTAAGATAAGATTGGAGCGGTACAAGAGGCTCGAACTCTTGACCTCAACCTTGGCAAGGTTGCGCTCTACCAACTGAGCTAGTACCGCATCTCATCTTAGGTGCCGAATTATATAGAACCGACTGGTTTTTGCAAGCATAGACCGAGGCTTTATTATAAAAAACCTCGATATTGCCGAATGTTTAAACTATAAGGTCGTAAAATTATCCAACCTGTCGTTTCACTGCTTAAATTTTAAACATATGCTGGCGATAATGCTGTAATTCACCGATTGATTCGCGAATATCATCCAGTGCTAAATGCAAACCTTGTTTGTGAAAACTCGATACAATTTCAGGACACCAACGACGACCAAGCTCTTTAATAGTGCTCACATCGACATTACGGTAATGGAAGTAATCATTTAATTCCGTCATGTATTTCACTAAAAAACGACGGTCTTGGCCAATACTGTTACCACACAATGGTGATTTACCCGCCGGAACCCACTGATGTAAAAATGCTAATGTTTGCGCAACAGCTTCTTTTTCAGTGACTTCACTTGTTAATACACGCTCAACCAGACCTGAGTTTGTATGGTGAGTCGTACACCACTCATCCATCTTATCAAGTTCCGCTTTATCTTGATGAATAGCTAATACAGGTCCTTCTGCAAGAATGTTTAATTCACTATCCGTGACGATAGTAGCAATTTCAATAATCAGACATTTTTCTGGATCTAGACCTGTCATTTCTAAATCAATCCAAACCAAATTATTTTCATTAAATTGCGCTGCTTTGTCGGCAAGTTGCATAGACGGGATCCTAATAGTTGTCGTTTAATCGTATATTTAAGGTTATTATACTCAATCGACCTCGAAATGCGATGTTCAGCAACCGCTGTACTACAATACGCTTGTTACAACTCAGGAATTAAATTACCCGTGGCTAAAAAGAAACATTTAACCCAAGGTCAAATACGTCGCGTACGTAGTAACCAGACTAAACGTTTAGAAAAGCAAGATACACAAGAATGGGATGATGCGCTTCTCGGTAAGAAACAAGAAGGTGTGATCATTAGCCGTTTTGGTCAACATGCTGATGTAGAAGATGAGAATGGTGTTATTCACCGTTGCAATCTACGTCGCTCTATTGCGAGCTTAGTAACAGGTGACCGTGTTGTTTGGCGCTTAGGTAATGAACAGTTACAAGGCATTTCTGGTATTATCGAAGCTGTGCACGAACGCAGAACCGTATTAACTCGTCCTGATTTTTACGACGGTATTAAACCTATCGCGGCAAATATTGATCAGATCGTGATCGTATCTTCAGTAGTGCCTGAATTCTCTACAAATATTATCGACCGTTATATTGTTGCAGCCGAAGATGTAAAAATTCGTCCGGTGATCTTATTAAACAAAATTGATTTATTAAGCCAAGATGAATTGTTTACCATTAACCGCCAACTACAAACTTACCGTGATATCGGTTATGAAGTATGGCAAGTATCATCTCTCGAAGGTAAGGGTTTATCTGAGTTACAACATCTATTGAAAGATAATACCACGATCTTTGTTGGTCAATCAGGCGTAGGTAAATCTTCACTGGTTAATGCCTTGATGCCAGAATTAGATGTCGATGTAGGCGATGTATCAGAAAAATCTGGTCTTGGTACCCACACAACAACCACTGCACGTTTGTATCACTTCCCCTCAGGTGGCGATCTTATTGACTCACCAGGGGTACGTGAATTCTCGCTCTGGCATATGAAAGCAGAAGAGATCGCCAATGGTTTTATCGAGTTCCGTGATTTCTTAGGTGAATGTCGCTTCCGTGATTGTAAACATAAAAACGATCCCGGTTGTGCCCTGCAAGATGCGATAAAGCAAGGTAAGATCAAAAAAATACGTTTTGACAACTACATACGCATTTTAGAAACCATGTTAGATAATCGCCCAACGCGTCATATTCCAGTGCGTAAATAACATAACTGTGAATAATGGTTACCTCTATAATAGCAAGGTAACCATTATCTAATTAAACTCATCACGCTAATTCTGACAACAATAGTCAAACTTGTTACAATAGCGTTAATTCTACCTTATTCAACTATTTAAGAGGCTCTCAGGTGCTAGACAAGCTTAAAGTTATTGCCCAATACTGCTTTCCTCAACACGGTTTATCTCGTCTTATTGGTTTATTTGCAGCCGGTGCGCACGGTAAAATAACAACAAATGTAATCACTTGGTTTATCAAGCGTTACAATGTCAATATGGATGAAGCAAAACATTCAGATCCGGCACACTTCCAAACATTTAACGACTTTTTTACCCGTGAATTAAAAGAAGGTGTACGTCCAATCAACGCGGACGACAACATGTTATGTCAACCAGTAGATGGCGCAGTAAGCCAAGCTGGTCCAATTACCCAAGGTCGTATTGTCCAAGCTAAAGGTCATGACTACAGTGTTTGTGAATTACTTGGCGGCGATCGTCAATTAGCGAACAAATTTGAAGACGGCGATTTTGCGACTGTTTATTTGTCGCCACGTGATTACCACCGTATTCACATGCCAATTACCGGTACGTTAAAAGAAATGATTTTTGCTCCAGGAGATCTGTTTTCAGTAAATCCTCTGACAGCACAAAATGTACCAAATCTATTTGCCCGTAACGAACGTGCTATCGCTATCTTTGATACCGAAGTGGGTCCATTTGCGATGGTATTAGTTGGCGCAACGATCGTAGCCTCAATTGAAACAATTTGGCACGGTACTGTTGCACCATCAAAAAATAAAGAGATCGTACGTTGGACTTATGAAAACCAAGCACCAATCGTGATCGAAAAAGGCGCTGAGATGGGTCGCTTTAAACTTGGCTCAACTATCGTAGCCGTGTTTGCTAAAGATGCTGTTGAATTTGTTGATGAACTACAACCAGCAACAGCAACAGTAATGGGTGAAGCATTTGCCCGCATCAAAAACAAATAAAATAACCTAAGCGTAATAGCTAGGATAGTGTTGCTCATTACAAACATAAGCATTGTAGTGAGTAACACTCCCCCATAATAACCAACACTCGCCCTGTATATTCAATATTCTTAATCACCATTGCGGTGCCATTATGATTGCGATACAAAGGTTTTAATTACCAATTCATACTAAATGATGCCAATTGATCTGGCTACCAATTGCAAGGATGTAAGCAATTAATGGAACAACGTAAACAAGGGCTTTGGGCTCTCCACTCTGCGACGCTATTACTTGGCGGCACCACATTATTTTCTAAACTTATCCCATTAAGTGCGCTGGATATCACCATTATTCGCTGCGTGATTGCCAGTACGGTGCTGTGTTTATTACTCAAAGTCACCAAACAACCACTGCGATTAAATAAGTTAAGTGATTATGGCTGGGCTATATTATTAGCCGCGTTAGTGGGTGCCCACTGGGTTACTTTCTTCTTAGGTATGCAATTATCGACCATTGCGATAGGGTTAATAGCCTTCTACACTTATCCTGTTATGACGGTGTTTTTAGAACCTTTGTTTAATCGGGAAAAAATCCAAGGTCAGGATATCGTCTCGGCATTAGTGGTGTTAATTGGCATTAGCTTATTAGTACCAGAGCTGTCTTTAGAGAACGACGTGACACTCGGTATCATCAGCGGTATTAGCTCTGCATTCCTATTTACTTTAAGAAACATTCTCTACAAACGTAAGCTCTCGCATTACAGCGGACCTCACACCATGTTTTATCAAACATTATTAACCGCATGTATGCTTTCGCCATTTTTGAGTGTAGACTTAGCGGATATAAATAATGACAGTTGGACGTTATTAGTTGTGTTAGGGATTTGTTTTACGGCAATGCCACACACACTGCTAGTGACAGCATTACGTTACCTTAAAGCCAAAACAGTGGGTCTTATCGCCTGCTTACAACCGCTTTATGGTAGTTTGCTAGCGATCCCTTTTTTAGGTGAAATCCCCAATGCTGCAACCATCACGGGGGGAGTATTAGTGGTCTCAGCCGCCCTCTTTGAAACATGGAATGCAGGAAAGAAATAGGTTGATTAACGCAGTTGGAAACGGATTAACCGAGCTCACTTGCACCATTACTCGACCTTATGAAATATTATGATGACTAAAAATTATGTAATTTTACTTATTCTATTTTCATTATTTATTACGCCCGTTTACGCACAGCTTAGTTATGGTGAAGCCCAGCTTAACGACACCATATCTCAGCTGGAAGAACGCGAGCCAACGCCTTCGATTAAACTACAGCTCAAGTACTATCAACAAGCATTAAAAGATCTCACCGAAGATAGCAACGCTCGTCACACTGCGGAAAACTATCAAAAAATCATTGATGATTACCCAATAACATCGCAAAAATTAAAAACAGAAATAGCTGATTACCAACCAGTTACCTTTACCGAACCAAGTAATTGGTCGTTAAATAAAGTAGAGCAAGAAATTGCTAAAAAAAATGCCCACCAAAATGATTTAAAACAGCAGCGACAACAAGGCAGCAGTGAACTCACCACCATCGGCATTCGGATCAGTTCATTTCAAACAGACATAGAACGCTTACGCGGTAAGTTAACCAGCACTCAAAAAGAACACGATAAATTACAGGGCAGTAGTGAAAGCAACTTAAACGATGAGCAAGAAGCCTTACGCATTTCCCTGCAAATCAAACAGTCATCACTATCAACTCAGATCCAAATGCTGGAACTTGAACAACTCAGCGCCAGTAACCGCAGCGAATTAGCCCAGCTTAACCGTCGTTTAAACTTGCTAGAACAAAAAGATGTCAGTAACTACTTAACAAGGTTAACCGAGTTACGAAACAGCATATTACGTAAAGAAACCGAAGACGCGATTGCGCGAAGTAAACAGATCAATGATTCTTCACTGATTAGTTCACCCTTTTTACAGCTGCAATTAGAAATCAACCAAGAACTGTCTAGCGCACTTGAAATTGTATCGGCAAAAAACGAAACGATTCAAGATAAACAGCAAGCAGTAAGCCAACAAGTTGATGCGCTCACAACCACACTCATTAATTTTAATGAGCAAGTCGAATGGTTAAAAATAAGTTCCGCGTTTGGTGAGAATTTACGCGCGCAAGTAAGTAGCCTACCAGTTGAACCGCCGCTAGCAAAATTAGAAAATGAGATTGTTGAAAGTCGTTTAGCGCGTTTTCGCTATCAAAAAATGCTCACCCAATTAGACAGTTTACCATTAACAACAAAAGCGCTAACGACTGAAGAACAAGCGAGCTTGTTACGTTTTATTGAGTTACGTCGACTGTTACTCAGCAAGCTGATTTCTAGCTTAGATAACCACATCTACGAGCAAGCTAAATTAAAAGTCAGCTACAGCAAAATGAATAGCACTCTAGTGCAAATTAAACAGCAGGCAGATGAGCATTTATTCTGGGTACCTAGCATTCCATTACTGGGTACACAAAGTATTACCGAGCTATTTGCGAGTATGCTTTGGCTCACATCACTCGAAAACAGCATTACTATCCCACAAGCCTTACTGTCTTCGCCATTAGGCCCACTAAGCTTGGCTGCATTGCTTATTTTTGGTTTGACTTATTTACGCACCCCACTGAATAAATTCTTCACCAAACATATTGCCGAGACATCACCGAAAGTCGGTAAAGTAACCCAAGATAAGTTCGCTTATACACTACGTAATCTTACTTATTCATTGGCAGATGCGCTGATCTTACCTATCTCGCTGTTTATCATCACCGAGTTACTGATAAATGCATGGCAGTATCCGTTTGCCGTTAATATTGGCCAAGCCTTACAAGACTCATTATTTTTATTAGCCATCTATCTGTTCATGCGTAATCTGACTCGTCATAAGGGTTTATTACAGATCCACTTAAAAATAGATAAAGATCGCATCGCCAAAATTTGGGGCTACTATCAAGTCCTATTTTTTATCTCTTGGCCTTCTTATATCATCCAAGTGCTTTGTTACCAATATCCAGAACAAGCATATGACGGTTCACTCGGTCGCCTCGCCTTTGTCATCACCTGTGGTGCATTGGTGCAATTCTATTACCGCTTATATCGTGAAAAACTGCCACTTACCTACCAGAAAAAGAATAATGGTAAGCCACATATTGTCCACCATACTATCTGGACTGCATTCATTATCGCGCCGATAGCCTCTGCGATAATGGCGATCATGGGTTACCTTTATACCGCCCAAGTGTTGTTAAAACAGATGGAATCATCACTGTTAATGGGGCTGTTCTTTTTGTTGAGCTATTACTTGATCCGTCGCGGCATGCATTTGCAAAAACGCCGTCTCGCCTTTGAGCGTGCGAAAGCTAAACGTATTGATATTATTGCTCAGCGTGCCAAAGAAGTTGAAAAAGGCGAGAAAAATAGCAGTCAGGAAGGTCATTTTGATATCGAAGAACCGGAAATCGATTTAGATCAAATTAGTGCGCAATCGCTTGGCCTGCTACGCACCTTGTTAACCTTGTTATTTGTGGCATTGAACGCGCTCTTCTGGTCTGAGATTCAAAGTGCCTTCATCTTCTTAGATACCATCACCTTATGGGATGCTTCTAATACCCTAAATGGGGTTGAATATATCGATCCCATTACCTTAAAAAGTTGTCTACTAGCCATCATTATTTTTGTACTTACCTTGGTATTAGTACGTAATTTATCGGGTGCCCTCGAGCTGTTGATCTTACAGCATCTTGACCTTTCTCCGGGTACTGGCTTTGCGATCACTACGTTGGCCAAATACATGACTATTTCGATCGGTTTTGTCGTAGGTTTTAACTTCTTAGGTGTCGACTGGGCGAAAACCCAATGGCTAGTGGCCGCATTAACCGTCGGTTTAGGTTTCGGTTTACAAGAGATTTTTGCTAACTTCGTATCCGGTTTAATTATCTTATTTGAAAAACCGATCCGGATTGGTGATACCGTTACAATCCGTGATTTAACTGGCAGTATCAGTAAAATTCAAACCCGAGCAACCACGATTGTAGATTGGGATAGAAAAGAGATTATTGTACCGAATAAGGCCTTTATCACCGAGCAATTTATTAACTGGTCACTGTCCGATTCCATTACCCGGGTGATCATTAATATTGGTGTTGAATTTAACTCTGATATCGAGCTAGTGACAAAACTGCTATTAGAAAGTGCCGAAGATAATAGCCTAAGCCTTGATAATCCAGGCCCGGAAGTATTCTTTATTGAGTTTGGCCAGCATGCATTACACTTTGAAGTACGCTGTTATGTGGCGGAAATGGGCCACCGTTTAACCATGACTCACGCCCTCAATACCCGCATCACGCACGTCTTTAAAGAACACAATATTCGTATTGCATTGCCACAGCTCGACCTACGAGTAAAAGATGGTCTTAAAGTCAGCGACAGCAGTCATATCATGAGTATGAAAAAAGGTAGCTTAAGATAAGTTTAAGCTACCAGCTAGATTATGCTCGAGGGGTTGGAAAGGCAATAACCTCATCAAGGCTATTGGCATCCGTTGCTAACATCACTAATCTATCAATACCCAAGGCTACACCTGCGCAATCAGGGAAGCCTGCAGTCAGCGCATCAATCAAATTATAATCGATTGGTTGCTCAGATAAGTTCATAGTCTTACGCTTGTTATTATCGGCTTTAAAGCGAGTTAATTGCTCTTTAGCATCCGCTAATTCATGAAAGCCATTGGCTAGTTCAATACCTTTAAAATACACCTCAAAGCGCTCAGCTACACGGCTGTCTTGCGGGCTAATACGAGCTAATGCCGCCTGAGATGCAGGAAAGTCGTAAATAAAACACGGCACATCTTGACCGATTTGACTCTCTACGCCCACATAGAATAATAACTGTAAGATAGTATCTCGATCAGGTTCATTTTCTAACACATCATAAACCCCGTACGGTTTTGCCGCTTGACGTAATTCATCCATCGATGCGGTTAACGGGTCTAACTGTAAAAATTGCTTAAATGCATTTTGATAAGTGAAGCGCTGCTCTTTACCAGAGCCTAATACTAGGGTTAGTAGCTCAGACATTTCATCCATCAATTGAAAATGATCAAAATCAATGCGATACCACTCCAGCATAGTGAACTCGGGATTATGGTGACGCCCGGCTTCTTCGTTACGAAACGATTTACTCATTTGGTAAATACAACCACTGCCTGCTGCTAGCAATCTTTTCATGTGAAATTCAGGTGATGTTTGCAGATATAAGGGCAAACCTTGGCTGTAACCAGGGCCGACAAATGTGGTGCAAAATGCATCTAAATGTACATCGGTAACAGCGGCTTGACTCATCGCCGGCGTATCAACTTCTAACACATCGCGCTGAGCAAAAAACTCACGAATGACAGTTAATACTTTAGCTCGCGCGCGCAATGCATCAAAACTGGCACTCGGTTGCCAATTAAATTCACTCATATCTACTCCGTTATCATCACTTAAATATTAACGTTATTCATCATCTACATAACACTAATTAAAGACGTCCGACACGCCATAAACCCATCCATGGGGGCTTGAGGCTGGCATCCCTGCCAGCAACAGTCGACTTACTTTAATTAATGCTATGAAACCTGTTTGTCTGGATAAATTATTTACCCATTTCACAAAAACTAAAATGCCAGTCATAGACTGGCATTTTATCGTTCATAAACGCTAATTAAATTAGCTAAAAATCAACTTATTTTACACGGCCAACGTATTCGCCAGTACGTGTATCAACTTTAACTACTTCACCGATTTGGATGAATAGAGGTACACGAACAACAGCACCTGTAGTTAATGTTGCAGGTTTACCACCTGTACCCTGTGTATCGCCTTTTAGGCCAGGGTCTGTTTCTGTAACTTCCAATTCAACAAAGTTTGGTGGTGTAACAGCAATTGGGTTATCGTTCCACGTAGTAATAACGCAAACATCTTGTTCAACTAACCATTTAGCCGTATCGCCAACTGCTTTTTCGTCAGCTTCAACTTGCTCAAACGACTCATTGTTCATAAAATGGAAGTATTCACCATCGTTATATAGATACGCTAATTCGATTTCCATTACGTCTGCTGCTTCAACCGTTTCGCCAGACTTAAATGTTTTTTCTAAAATTTTACCAGAAATTAAACGACGAACTTTAACGCGGTGAAATGCTTGGCCTTTGCCTGGTTTTACATGATCATGCTCCATGATAGAGCAAGGCTCATTATCAAGCATGAATTTTAAGCCGCCTTTAAAGTCACTGGTTTTGTATGTTGCCATGTTATCCTCATGAAAAAATAGATTTCAATAATTAGAGTTCAATAATGCCGCAAATGATAACCCGAAATGGAGCAAAGATGCAGGAAAATTGGAAAAAAGACTTAGCAAGTGCCATTTCAGATCCCAGAAAGCTACTTTTTATACTAGACCTTCCCGAGACAACTTTCCAAGCAGACTTTGCGGCAAGGCAGTTATTCCCTATGCGTGTACCACAATCGTTTGTCGATCGAATGGAGAAAGGCAACCCAAAAGATCCCCTATTCTTGCAAGTAATGCCCAAGCAACAAGAGTTCATCCAAAAGGCCGGATTCATTAAAGATCCGCTTGATGAACATGAGTCTGTGGTGCCAGGGTTACTGCACAAATACACCAATCGGGTATTATTTATTGTCCGCGGCGGCTGTGCGATCAACTGTCGCTATTGTTTCCGTCGTCATTTTCCTTACCAAGACAATAGTAATAACAAGCATGAATGGCAACAAGCAATAGACTACATCCGCTCTAAGCCTGAGATCATCGAGGTCATTTTTAGTGGCGGTGATCCACTCATGGCCAACGATGAACAATTAGGCTGGTTAGTGGCACAGCTAGAACAGATCCCACACCTTAAACGTCTACGCATACATACTCGTTTACCTGTAGTCATGCCAAGTCGTGTCACCGATGAATTTGTTACTCTGTTAAAACAATCTAGCTTACGTTGCAGTGTAGTATTACACATTAACCACCCCAATGAATTAGCGGCAGAGTTACCTACTGCATTAGCTAAACTCACCACAGCGGGCATCACGTTATATAACCAAGCGGTATTATTAGCAGACATTAATGACAATGCGGATGATTTGGTTGAATTACACGAGCGCCTGTTTGATAACCGCATTCAACCCTACTATTTACATCTACTTGATAAAGTCGAAGGTGCGAGTCATTTTGAAGTACCTGAAGAAAAAGCGGTCGAAATAATGAATGAATTGTTATTACGCTTACCAGGGTTTTTAGTGCCTAAGTTAGTCCGTGAGATCGGTGGTGAGAAAAGTAAAACCCCTATTTCGATTTAGTACCGATAAGCCGTTAATAAAAGAACGTAATAAAAAAGGAATGACTGCAAAGCCATTCCTTTTTTATTGTCTTATTCTTTATAACCTAAATAACAATTAATGTAATTTAAGTGTTGGTCGTAATACGCGGTTTAAGCTACCAACCAGCATCATCAAGCCCGTTTTAACATAGCCATGCAATGCAATTTGATGCATACGGTATAACGAAATATATACCATTCTGGCAATACGACCTTCTACCATCATGCTACCTTTCGTTAGGTTGCCCATTAAGCTACCGACAGTACTAAAGCTACTTAATGATACTAATGAACCGTGATCATGATAAACAAACGGTTTTAGCGTCGAGCCACCTTGCATCAAGGTCATGATATTTTTAAATGCTACTGTCGCCATTTGATGTGCAGCTTGAGCACGCGGTGGTACAAATGAACCATCAGCTTGCGCACAAGAGGCTAAATCACCAATCACAAAAATACTGTCATCACGGCTAGCCTGTAAACTATCTTTAACCACAATTTGATTAATGCGGTTTGTTTCTAGTCCGGCAATATCTTTCATAAAATCAGGTGCTTTAATACCCGCAGCCCATACCATTAATGATGCAGGGATAGTATCGCCATCTTTGGTTACCAAGCCTTCGCTGTTCGCTTCCGTCACCATCGTTTCAGTACGAACATCAACACCAATTTTTGTTAGCTCATTATGCGCAGCAGAAGAAATACGCGCTGGCAATGCCGGCAAAATACTTTTACCAGCTTCAACTAATGTCACATTAAGTGATTCTTGGTTAACATTGGTAAAGCCGTAAGACGACAACTGTGATGCGGTATTATGTAACTCTGCAGATAATTCAACACCAGTCGCACCAGCACCAACAATCGCAATGTTTACTTTCGCATCTTTTTCTTTGTTAGCACCATGCAACAAAAATGCATTTAATAATTCTTTGTGGAAACGGTGTGCTTGATCTGGGCTGTCTAAGAAAATACAGTTATCTTTAACACCTTTAGTATTAAAGTCATTACACATGCTACCAATCGCTAGTACTAGGTAATCATATTGTAATGTACGTTCTGCAATTAATAATTCATTATTTTCATTATATAAAGGCGCTATCGTGACAGTTTTAGTTTCACGGTTTAAATCAGAAAAACTACCTAGCTGAAAATCAAAACCTTGATTCTTCGCATGTGCAGCATAACTTAACGCGTCAATACCTGTATCAAGTGAACCAGTTGCCACTTCATGTAATAACGGTTTCCATAGATGGGTTTTATTACGGTCAACAAGCGTAATGCTCGCTTTACCTTTCCTACCCAATTTACGACCCAGTTGCGTAGCAAGCTCAAGGCCACCAGCACCACCTCCGATCACAAGAATTTTTTTCATCTTATTACGTCCTCATAGATATATCAGTTAACAGTACTCGAACAGCCCTTAATCGTGACGGCTCCAACACAGTTAACTGATACAACTAAGCAGATGTGAGTCTTGCTAAATCATTCCATTGACCGAACATTAGAACATAATTTCGCGGTGAAAATCTAGCAAAATTGCGCTGGATCACATTTTGACTAAAACCGAAAAAACAGAAATGATTGCCCCTAACGCAAAATATAATACCCAATCCAGTTCAAGATGCTTATAATACCGACCCTTTTATCGATAAGAATACTGGCGCAATGACAAATCAACAACTTCATGAACAGCTTACCGCACAGCTTAAAGGCTTTTACCATCCAGCTATCGAAGCGGATGAATTTTTAACGTTACTAAGCAAACGTAAAATGGGTAAATTTAGCGCTATCTTTGCTGCTGACAGTGGCTTTAAAGCAAACTCGAACCGCTTCCTACCTTATATGGAAGAGTTAGTTGAAGATCAGCAAGCATTGCCAAAAACAGATGAAGAAGGGTTTGATGTTGCTATCGCTGCATTCCTAGGTAAATTACAACAAATGCATAATGTGCTTGGTCAGTTCTCTGAGCAATTAAAAGAGAAGAAGAACAAACCGAGTAATATTGGTGAATAGTAGCTGTGAATAATGCTGGCTAATAGTGCCGGCTAAATAGTACCGGAAAATAATACCAGCGAGTAACTCCAGATTCTAATGCCATTCATGTTATTGAATGGCATTTTCATTTCCCTTCCCTAACAACTAAACAACCTATCGCTAGTGAAACCTTCAAATAAAGATGCAATATATAAAATATCAGTTTCTAAAGAGTTATAAAAAACAATATAAATACTCCTAAATGTATATCTTTTTGTTATAACGGGTGAAAAAAGTGCTATTTTATAGAGTCTTAGCTCTACAGTTTTCTATATCCCTTAGTAATATTTTACATATTTGCAAACAGATCCGAGCAGTTTTATTTGTGCATCAATAAAAACATGTGAAATACATTTAAGTTATTAATAACAATAACTTAAATGTATGAAAAAAGTGCTATTTTATAGAGTCTTAGCTCTACAGTTTTCTATATCCCTTAGTAATATTTTACATATTTGCAAACAGATCCGAGCAGTTTTATTTGTGCATCAATAAAAACACGTGAAATACATTTAAGTTATTAATAACAATAACTTAAATGCACTTGTAAACAACAATAAACCATTGTTACCCAAATGTTAAGTCCATAAAGCATTAAAAAAATAGACAGTTAGTCATAAAAGGCCATAAAAATACCTTTACGATCTAATACGAAAGGCTTAGATTTCACTACAAGTTTAAAGGTATTTAGAAAGTTCATTTTATTTGAACTGACATATCGCATTCATAATTTCTAATTTTATATGGTGGTTTACATGAGAATTAATAAAGTTGCTCTAGCAGTTACAGCATTACTTGCCGCAAGCCAAGTTCACGCAGCTGGTTTCCAAGTTAGTGAACATTCTGCGTCAGGTTTAGGCCGCGCATT
>Ga0209395_1005751_pt1 | contig 13792 bp, 9 predicted proteins | sample GOMGulsemesocosm_3_FD_184635 | JGI IMG/M metagenome (GOLD analysis project Ga0209395, IMG submission 184635) | Methane-oxidizing microbial communities from mesocosms in the Gulf of Mexico - GOM9D Gulf of Mexico (SPAdes) (version 2) | ecosystem: Environmental > Aquatic > Marine > Cold seeps... | reverse complement strand
AAAATGGAAAGATCAAAATAATGATATTATTACAATTGAAGAATCAAACAATATGGCGGTTCTTAAGTATTCTAATGGACGTGGGCCTTTCTCAGGATATGGGATTGATTTAGGGTCGCCTGTAATTAGTGTAAACTTTTCAGACGATTCTAATCCAAAAGAAAGTTTACAGGCAGGCGTGATGGATTTTTCTAAAAAATCAATTACCTGGAGCAATACAACTGTTTGGAAGAGAAACTAACAATGAGTTTAGAGTGCCTAAGAAATAACCTTAGCTCTTTCTTAAATTGAATGAAAAAGGACTGACAATTATAACGTCAGTCCTTTTTTTATGGAAAAGTAAATTTTATAATACTTGCTAAAACTAAATACTTAAGATGTATTTTTAATAGTGTTTGCAGTTAGTTTTTTTCGCTGTTGTTACTTTAATTAAAAACTAGGACTAAATTTTAACCCTACAAAAAATGTTCTTGGGGTTGCTGGTCCGTAAATATAATTACTATCTCTTTCCTTTCCAGTGTCAAAATCAGTTTGATACGCGTTAAATAGGTTTTTAATCCCGCCAAGAATTTCTAAATTCGTTTGAATACTTTCTAAGTTAAATTTATAGCTAGATTTAATACCAACTTCTGTAAATGAAGGAGAGGTGAAATAAATGTCTTTATCTAAATTTCCAATAGATTCTAAATGTAAAACATCCATTTGTCCTGTATATACTAAGTTAACGGAGGTATTGAATCTTAAATTAGGTGTGTAGGTTAATGTTGCATAACCATAATTATTAGGAGTCCTTAAAAAGGCTCTTTTTGCAGGTAATATATCAGAATTTTGTACTGGTTGGTCAAACAAACTTTGTTGAAAAGTAAATCCCGTTTCAATTTGAAGTATTTGATCATAATTCAGTCTTGCCTCTACGGTGATTCCTTTAACAACTGCGCCTTCGCCATTTCTTTTTTCAAATCGTTCTCCATTGATATCTGGACCGATGTTTTCTAAAATAAAAGCATCCTCTAAGCGTGTGTAAAATCCTTCTAAGGTAAATCCATAGATGTAGTGCTCCGTCGGTTTGTCATAGTTTAAAGAAATATTGTAGCTGTTAGAGCGCTCTCGCTTTAAATCATCTGCTAGAAATACACGTGAAATTCCACCTCCGGCAAAAGCAATATGTAAATCGGTGTCAAAGGCCTGCGGGGCCCTAAATCCGGTTCCCCAGGTTGCTCTTAATTGGGTGTTTTCTACAGGCTTGTAGAGTAGCGAAACTCTAGGGCTAAACACGTTGTTTGTGATTGTTTTTTTTGTTTTGTCTTGGTTTAGTGCCTCTAGATGATGACTGTCAAACCGAACGCCAGCGAGAAGGTTCCACTTTTTGTTAAGTACCCAATCGTTTTGAAAAAAGAATCCATAGTTTTTAGTTACTTGATCAACAAGGTAGTTGTACGATGATATTTCATCATAAACATCATCTTGTACAAATTCAGTTCCTAAGGTAATTACATTATTTCCTCCTAAAAAATCCTCTAATGTATGATTTAACTGTACTCCACCTTGAAACGTAGTAGTTTTTGAGGTTCCATATGGAGGGTTTGCTAGGTGTTCTGTATCCGCCGCAGTTCCTGACGCTGGTCTAATTCCAGTATAGTGATCTCTACCTGTGTATTGGCTTGCGAAATAGGTGATTAACGAGCTTTTTCCTTCGTTAAAATTAATTTGATAATCAACATTCCCAGCATATACATCGTGTGTTCGTTCTTCAGATTGCATGGCAAAATGTGGTGCGTTTTTTATCATTTCTCCGCCATAACGATACTCGTTCATTTTGCTAAAGTTAATTTCTAACTTTTGATCATCAGTGGGTAAGAAGAAAATATTTGTTCCAAATGAGTTGTTTTTTAACTCTGGTAACTCAGAAAAATTATCACCATTGGCGTCATATAAGGCCCTATTTCTATTGTTGATAAAAAAGGAAGCGCCAGCATTTTTACGCTCGTTAACAACCGTGGCATTTCCGCTAATTATTTGGTCTGATGCACCATCAATATTTTGATAGGTATACCCAAAAGAATAGTCATTTTTCTTTGGGATTTTTGTAATTACATTTACAGTACCTCCAATGGCACTTGATCCATATAAAGCAGATCCTCCTCCACGAACAACTTCAATTCTATCAATCATGTTTGTAGGGATTTGTTCTAGTCCATACAGTCCTGTAAGTGGACTAAATATAGGTCTTCCATTGATTAAAATCTGAGAGTATCCGCCCGCTAATCCGTTCATTCTTAATTGAGTGTAGTTACACGTTTGGCAGTCTGTTTCGACACGTAATCCAGTTTGAAATTTTAAGCCTTCAGATAAATTACAAGCCTGTACATTTGCTAGAGTCGCGCTATTAATTACATTCACAATAACAGGGTTGTCGGTGCTTCTTTTATTAGTTCTTGTTCCGGTAACAGTAATTTCATTGAGTACTTCTGAAAATTCTTTTAGCGTGAAATTCTGTGTATAGGTATTGTTACTTTTTGTAACTGTGATTGCTCTATTGAGTGAGATGAAGCCTGTTGACGAAGCGACGAGCGTAATTTTTCCTGTTTTTGTTGTCTTTATCTGGTAGTTTCCATTTTCATCCGCAGAAACTCCTTGGGTTGATTTGTTTATTAAAACAGAGGCAAACGGTATTGTTTCTCCCTTCGTGTTTGTTACAGTCCCTATTATAAGCGACTGCGCTAGTATTAAATTGCTAGAAAAAAGAAGAAGATAAATTGCTATTGAGCGTTTCATTTGTGTTTAAATTTTCGACAAAGATAAAATAATTTTTAGATAAGTCTAAAAATTATTTTAAACAAGTCAAAAAAATGGTATATTTGCTATATAATTAATACAGTATGTTTACATCTTCTGAAGAAAACTATTTAAAGGCTATTTATCATTTAGGGTTGCTTGCCAAAAAAGGAGTGAGTACCAATGCGATTGCTAAAAAATTAGATACCAAAGCGTCTTCTGTTACGGATATGGTGAAAAAATTGGCAGACAAAAAAGTACTTATTTACCAGAAGTATCAAGGGGTGACTTTAACAAAAGAAGGCAAGAAAATAGCCGCTTTAATTATTAGGAAGCATCGACTGTGGGAGGTTTTCTTAGTAGAGAAGTTAAATTTTAATTGGGATGAAGTACATGATGTTGCTGAGCAATTAGAGCATATCAAGTCACCCAAGTTAATTGACGAAATAGATGCCTTGCTAGGTTTTCCAACGGTTGACCCACATGGAGATCCAATTCCTGATAAAGAAGGCGAAATTACCATTAGAAAAAAGGTGAAATTATCTGCTCTAAAAGAGAATGATGAAACTGTTCTATTGGCGGTTGAAGACTCTTCAGATGATTTTTTAAGGTATTTGAATAAGAAGAAAATAGCCATCGGGAATACGATAAAGATACTCCATATTGAACCGTTTGATAATTCAACGTTGGTTCAAATTAATGATGTTGAATTGTTAATAACAAATGAGGTAGCTGAAAATTTATTAGTAAAAGAAAGCAATGCAGTTTAAAATGAGAAAATATTTATATATAGTGTTAGTTTTAGCTGTAATCGGCTGTAAGCAGAAGGAGAAATCTAAAAATGGAAAACTTCAGATTGTAACTACTACAACGATGATAACCGATTTAGTGAAAAATATTGGTGGCGATAAAATTGAAGTTAAAGGATTAATGGGAGCAGGAGTTGATCCGCATTTATACAAGGCAAGTGAAGGAGATGTTAGTAAGCTTTTTAACGCAGATGTGATTGTTTACAACGGAATCCATTTAGAAGGAAAACTAGAGGAGGTTTTTGAAAAAATGCGTCACCAAAATAAAAAAACAATTGCAGTTGCTGATGCAATTGCTAAAAACACCCTAATTGAATCTGAGTTTTTTGCCTCAAATTACGATCCACATATTTGGTTTGATATTACAAACTGGGAGATAATTACAAAATATTTAATAAATCAATTATCAGAATTAGACTCAAAAAATGCCGCTTCATATAAAGAAAATGGTGAAGCGTATTTAAAAGAATTAGCGGCCTTAAAAGTGGAAATTACCGAAATGATTAACCCGCTACCAATTGAGAAAAGAATATTAGTTACTGCCCACGATGCATTTAATTATTTTGGTAAAGCATTTCAATTTAATGTGGTTGGTTTGCAAGGGTTGTCAACAGCCACAGAAGCAGGGGTGAAAGATGTTCAGAAAATGGCTGCTTTTATAATAAAGAAAAATGTGAAATCGATTTTTGTTGAGAGTTCTGTGCCTAAAAGAACGGTAGAAGCACTGCAAGAAGCAGTTAAATCTAAAGGGCATGAAATTGAAATTGGCGGAACGTTGTATTCTGATGCATTGGGTGATTTTGGAACTGTTGAAGGAACATATATTGGTATGTATAAACACAATGTGAAAACAATTATTAGTTCATTACAGAAATAACATGGAGAAACAAAAACTAGCGGTAACGGTAGATGATTTAACAGTTGCGTACAATTACAAGCCTGTACTGTGGGATATTGATTTAGCGATTCCAGAAGGCGTGATGATGGCAATTGTTGGGCCAAATGGCGCAGGGAAATCAACCTTGATAAAAGCCATTTTAGGCATCATTGATCCCATAGCTGGTAGTGTATCTATTTATGGGAAACCGTATAAAAAACAACGTAAATTAGTTGGGTATGTTCCGCAAAAAGGAAGCGTAGATTGGGATTTTCCAACCACCGCTATAGATGTTGTTATGATGGGAACATATGGTAGTTTGGGATGGATTAAAAGACCGGGAAAAAAAGAGAAGAAAACAGCCTTGGAGTCTTTAGAGAAAGTAGGGATGCTGTCTTTTAAAGACCGTCAAATTAGCCAGTTATCTGGAGGGCAACAACAGCGTGTGTTCTTGGCAAGGGCATTGGCTCAAGATGCGGCGATCTATTTTATGGATGAACCTTTTCAAGGAGTAGATGCAACTACTGAAATAGCCATCATAAATATTTTAAAAGAATTGCGAAAGGCTGGTAAAACAGTAGTAGTGGTTCATCACGATTTGCAAACCGTACCAGAATATTTTGATTGGGTCACTTTTTTAAATGTAAAAAAGATTGCAACTGGCCCAGTAAAAGAAATATTTAATGATGATAACTTAACTAAAACGTACGGTATTAACTACAAGGTAAGTGTGCAGCAGTAAAATAAACAAAGAATAAAAGCAATGAGCTTTACAGAATATTTTGAACTACTTTTTAATGATTACACCTTGCGGACTATTAGCTTAGGAACTGCAATTTTGGGTGCAATTTGCGGAATGTTAGGGAGTTTTGCTGTGTTAAGAAAACAGAGTTTATTGGGAGATGCCATTTCGCATGCGGCGTTACCGGGAATAGCAATTGCATTCTTGATAACCGGAACTAAAGAGACAAATGTGCTGTTAATTGGGGCGCTTATTAGTGGCTTAATTGGTGCGTTTTGGATTCGTGGAATTACCAAAAGAACACATTTAAAATCAGATACAGCCTTGGGGTTGATATTGTCTATATTTTTTGGATTTGGAATGTTGTTGTTAACATATATTCAGAAACAACCAAATGCAAATCAATCGGGTTTAGATAAATTTTTATTTGGCCAGGCAGCAACTTTATTGGCGAGAGATGTCTGGTTTATGGCCTCTGTAACCTTGGTTTGCTTAATGGTACTATTGTTGTTTTGGAAAGAGTTTAAAATTATGCTTTTTGATATTGATTATGCCAAAACATTGGGTTTTAATGTAAAAACAATCGATCTTTTAATTACCTCATTTATTGTGTTGGCAATTGTTTTAGGCTTGCAAACAGTTGGTGTTGTTTTAATGAGTGCAATGCTGTTGGCACCTGCAGCTGCGGCAAGGCAATGGACAAATAGCTTGGGGATTATGGTGGTGTTGGCGGCCATATTTGGAGCTACCTCTGGTGTAGTTGGAACAGCAATAAGTGCAAGTCAGAATAATTTATCTACAGGGCCAGTGATTGTACTCGTGGCGGCAACTTTTGTGGTGTTCTCTTTTGTCTTCTCTCCATCAAGAGGGTTGCTATTTAGGCAGCTACGTTTTATTAAAAACAGAAAAGATTTGCAATTGCATAAAACCTTGGCTTTTATGTTTGACATTGCTAAAAGTCACGAAAATATTTCACATCCACATGCCGTAAGAATTTTAAATAATTTTCATGGATATACTAGAAAGTCATTGAGTAAATTGGAAGATAAAGAATATATCCGTGTAGACGGTTTAATGTGGGCAATGACAGAAAAAGGATTTCATTTCGCAGCAAATTTATACAATCAACAAGTAAAAGAAAATGACTAGTGCACAATTAGAAATACAGTTAATTGCGAGTTTAGTTGCTATTGCATGTGCAATTCCAGGAACTTTTTTGGTATTGCGTAAAATGGCGTTGATTAGTGATGCGATTAGTCATTCTATATTACCTGGGTTGGTAATCGGGTTTTTTATTACACACGATTTAGGATCGCCACTGCTAATAATAATGGCTGCTTTGTCTGGTGTTGTAACCGTAATTTTGGTAGAATTTATTCAGAAAACAAGATTGGTAAAAGAAGACACGGCAATTGGATTGGTTTTTCCTGCATTGTTTAGTATTGGGGTGATTTTGATTTCAAAAAATGCCAACGATGTACATTTAGATACAGATGTTGTTCTATTAGGGGAATTGGCCTTTGCTCCTTTTGATAGATTACTGATAGATGGAATGGATTTTGGGCCAACATCTTTATGGACCATTGGCGTAATATTATTAATCACATTGAGTCTGTTGTTTGCCTTTTTTAAAGAGTTAAAAATAAGCACTTTTGATGCAGGCCTTGCTACTGCTTTAGGTTTTTCTCCAGTGGTATTGCATTATGGATTAATGAGTGTTGCGTCTGTGACAACGGTTGGTGCCTTTGATGCGGTAGGTGCAATTTTGGTAGTTGCCTTGATGATCGCACCAGCGGCTACTGCTTATTTATTGACAGACAACTTAAAAAAAATGCTTTTGCTCTCAGTATTTTTCGGCGTGTTTTCTGCAATAGCAGGCTATTGGTTAGCGCATTGGTTAGACGCTTCAATTTCTGGATCTATGACAACTGTTTTAGGAATGGTTTTTTTGCTGGTGTATTTGTTTGCGCCCAAAAGAGGATTGATTTCTGTACTATATCGAAATAAGCAGCAGCAAATAGAGGTTTCTTTGTTGACATTTTTATTGCATTTGAATAATCATTGGGAAGAAAAAGAACGCCACATCAATCACTTAAATGAGCATATTAATTGGCAAAAAGTGCGTTCTAAATCGGTTGTAGACCTGGCGTTAAGAAACAATATGATAACTATTGAAAAAGATATTATTTCGTTGACGGATAAAGGGAAAAACTTTACAGATAAAGCAATTGATTATATCATAACCAACGACGATTCTAAAATAGAATCCATTAAAGAAGATTTCTTCTTATTTAGAGGGTAGTCGGTTCGCGAAAAGATAAAAGGAAAAAGAGAAGAGGTGGGGTAATTGTTGCTCTGTCACGTTGCTGCTCAGTAGTCTTTCTGTTTTTATTTTTGGTCTGTGTTTATCTTCTTTTTTTCTCACATCTTTTTTCTATTCTTCTAAAAAAAAACCTAATTTGCACTAAAATCGAAATGTGCAAATAGCCTCAAATTTTCAAGTTTATAATGCATCTGCTGGAAGTGGGAAAACGTTTACGCTTGTAAAAGAGTATCTGAAAGTTGTTTTAAATTCTGATGATAGGTATGCCTTTCAGAGTATTCTAGCCATAACATTTACCAATAAAGCTGCTGCAGAAATGAAAGAGCGAATTTTAAGTAATTTGCAGGAGTTTTCTGAAGGAAATGAAAATGATGTGTCGCTGAAATTGATGGAAGAAACAAGTTTAGAAAAAGAAACAATCCAGCAAAGAAGTCGTCAAGCATTAGACGCAATTCTGCAAAACTATAGTGCTTTCTCTATTACTACAATTGATAGCTTTACACATAAAATTATTAAGAGTTTTGCTTTTGATTTGGGCTTGAATCTAAACTTTGAAGTAGCGTTAGATTCAGAAACATTGTTGCATCAGGCAGTCGCCATTTTAATTTCAAAAATTGGTATTGAAAATGATGTAACTACCACATTAATTGATTTTTCTTTGGAGAAAGCAAAAGAAGATAAATCGTGGGATATTTCTCATGATTTAAATGATTTTGCTAAAATTTTACTGAATGATGAGGATGCGAAACATTTTAAAACCTTAAGTAAAAAAACGGTAAATGATTTTACCACATTAAAATCCAACTTAGTAAAACATCAAAAACAGCTAGAAGGACAATTTAACGAAGTTGGAGTTAAAGGATTAGCGGTAATTGAAGCGATTGGATTAACGAGAAATGATTTCTTAAAAAGACCTTCTTTTCCAGATCATTTTATACATCTTGTAAATAATATTTCTAAGGTGAAGTTTTTTGAGGAAAGTGCGTTAAAAAAGGCAATTACCGAAAGTCGTTTTTACGCAAAATCCGTTTCCGAAAACGTAAAAACTACTATTGAGGGTGTTTTGCCTGAATTATTGAGTTTGTACAATGAATCTGAAACACTATATCAGCAATTCATCTTAAATAAACTTGCTTTAAAAAGTATCATTCCATTAGCGGTTCTAACAAAGATAAATTCAGAGTTGTCAACTATTAAAGAAGAAAATAACATTCGATTAATTTCAGAATTTAATCAGTTAATTTCAGCGAATATCAAAGAAGAACCAGCGCCTTTTATTTATGAGAGAATTGGACAAAAATTCATGCATTATTTTATTGATGAAATGCAAGATACCTCAGTGTTGCAATGGCAAAATTTAATTCCGTTAATTGATAATGCCTTGTCTCAAGAAAATAGTAATTTATTGTTGGTTGGTGATGGGAAACAGGCGATTTATCGTTGGCGTGGAGGAAGGGCTGAACAGTTTATAAAACTTGGTTCAGAGAATCAAAATGAAAAAAATTCAAATCCGTTTCAAGCGCACAAAGAAGTAAAAGGATTGGAGACAAATTACAGGAGTTATAGCGAGGTAATAGCATTTAATAATTCGTTTTTTCAGTACGTTTCTAATTATTTTCAGAACCCAATGTATCAGCAACTATTTATTGATGGGAGTACTCAAAAAACAACCAATAAAGTAGGGGGATTTGTTTCAATTGATTTTTTAGAAAAGGAAACTGACAAAGAAGAAAATGAATTAAAATATGCCAAAAGGGTATTAGAAACGATAGAGAATTTAGATCCTGATTTTGCAAGAAAAGAGGTATGTGTGTTAGTAAGAAAGAAAAAAGAAGGCGTAACAATTGCTAATTATTTGTCAGAAAATGGGGTAGACATAGTTTCTTCAGAAACCCTGTTGATACAGAATAGTGAGAAAGTGAATTTTATTATAGATATGTTACAAGTAATTCAGCACCCAAAAGATTATTCAGCATGGGTTCAGCTTATTTACTTTTTACATGCTCACTTGAAAATAGAAATAGATAAACATGCGTTTATTGCATTATTTGAAATAAAAAATCAACACAATTTTTTTCTGAAGTTAAAAGAGTTTGGAATCAGTTTTAATCTTACGGGTTTTAATCAACTCCCGTTTTATGAAAAGATTGAAGAGATTATAAGGGCATTTAATTTAACAACTGTTTCTGACGCGTATTTGCAGTTTTTCTTGGATGTCGTTTTTGAGCAGCAACAAAAAGGTACGGATATTCAGCAATTTTTGGACTTCTGGGAGAGTAAAAAAGATGCGTTGAGTATTGTGGCTCCAGAGGCCGAAAATGCAGTTCAGATAATGACCATTCATAAATCTAAAGGATTGGAATTTCCCGTAGTTATTTTCCCGTATAATATTGATGTGTATCAACAGATAAATCCTAAATCTTGGATAACAGACTTGCCTATTGATCAATTTGAAGGATTTGATGAATTACTGGTTCCTGCAAATAAAAACATAAAATACGCTGGGAAATCAGGAGGGGATATTTACAATTTTCAACGAGAAGAGTTAGAATTAGATAGCTATAATTTACTGTATGTGGCATTGACAAGATCTGTAGAGCAACTATATGTGATCACAGAAAAATCTATTTCGCCAAAAGGAGAGGTCAACTCAAATTATACATCAGGTGTTTTGATCAACTATTTAAAGGAGGTTGGAGAATGGAGAGATAAACAAGCAAACTATACATTTGGTGATAGAAAAAAAGTAAGTAAAAATGCTGTAAAAAAATCAAGTACTACAATTCAAAAACAATTTGTAAGTAACTCTTGGCAACAACATAATATATATATGGTAGCCAATTCATCAAAACTCTGGGAGACAGAACAAGGAAAAGCAATTGAATATGGGAATTTAATTCATGAAATATTTTCTAAAATTATCAGTAAAAAAGATGTCTCAAAGATGCTGAAACAATATCTAAATGAGGGATTAATTTCTTTTGATGATTCTAGTAAAATCAAAGAAATGATTAGTAGGGTTGTTGGGCATCCAGAATTAGAAGAGTACTATAAAGAAAATGCAGTTGTATATACTGAAAGGGAAATAACAACTGAAGAGAGTGGTATTGTTATTCCAGACAGGTTGGTTTTTAATTCTAAAAATGAAGTGACCATTATTGATTATAAAACAGGGAAGCCTTCTAAAAGCGATCACCATCAAATATTGAATTATGAAAAAGTGTTAAAATCAATGAGCTTTAAAGTAGTGAAAAAGTTACTTATTTATATAAATGATGAAATAAGAATAGTCGAAATTTAATTTATCTTTGTCAAACTCAAAAGACTAAAAATGTACGGAAATATAAAAAACCAATTAGCACAAGAACTGCAGGAGATTAAAGATGCAGGATTGTATAAATCAGAAAGAATAATTACTTCATCACAGGATGCAGTAATTAAAATTTCAACAGGAGAAGAAGTGATTAATTTTTGTGCAAACAACTATTTAGGTTTGTCAAATCATCCAGAGATAATTCAAGCAGCAAAAGACACCATGGATAGACATGGGTTTGGTATGTCTTCGGTTCGTTTTATTTGTGGAACGCAAGATATTCATAAAGAGCTAGAAGCTAAAGTGGCGGAATTCTATAAAACGGAAGACACCATACTATATGCAGCTGCTTTTGATGCAAATGGTGGTGTTTTTGAACCCTTGTTGTCAAAAGAAGATGCAATTATTTCTGATAGTTTAAATCACGCATCAATTATTGATGGTGTTCGTTTGTGTAAAGCGGCGCGTTATCGGTATGCAAATAATGACATGAAGGCCTTAGAAGAGCAGTTAATTGAGGCGAATAAACAAAATCATCGCTTTAAAATTATCGTGACTGACGGTGTTTTTTCTATGGACGGAATCGTTGCGAAACTTGATGAAATTTGTGATTTAGCAGATAAGTATGATGCCATGGTTATGGTAGACGAATGTCATGCTGCAGGTTTTATTGGTAAAACTGGTCGAGGAACAGTGGAGTTGAAAAATGTCATGGAGCGTGTAGATATTGTTACGGGAACTTTTGGTAAAGCATTAGGAGGAGCAATGGGAGGTTATACTACCGGAAAAAGAGAAGTAATAGAAATATTACGCCAACGCTCAAGGCCTTATTTGTTTTCAAACTCGTTAGCGCCTGCAATTGTAGGAGCTTCATTAAAAGTTTTTGAGCTAATTTCTGAAGACACTTCTTTACGAGATAAGCTAGAATGGAATACAGACTATTTTAGAAAAGAAATGGAGAAAGCAGGGTTTGACCTAGTTGGAGCAGATGCAGCCATAGTTCCTGTGATGCTGTATGATGCAAAATTATCCCAGACAATGGCCAATATGTTGTTGGATGAAGGTATCTATGTAATTGGGTTCTTTTTTCCAGTGGTGCCAAAAGAAAAAGCTAGGATTAGAGTGCAGTTATCAGCTGCTCATAATAAAGAGCATTTAGATAAAGCAATAGCAGCATTTGTGAAGGTTGGAAAATCTTTGAAAGTTATATAAATAATAGGATGTAGGTGTGGTGGAAAAAAGTATTTTTATTTAAAAAATCTTTGTAAATAAGTTTTATCCACTTACATTTGTATCTTAATAAAGAACTTTTAATTTAAAAATTTGATAATGAAACGATTAAAAATAGCTGTGATAGCTTTATTTGCATTGGTAACAGTTGCTAATGTAAACGCTCAGGATTCTAATAATCCTTGGGGTGTAAGTTTTGGTGTAAATATGGTTGACGTTAGAGGCGGAACGGCTGTAGGAGACATCATGAAAGACTATATTGGAACTAAAGATTGGAACTCATTGCCTTCAATTTCTACTTTTTCTGCAACGAAATATTTAGAAAAAGGATTTAGTTTGCAATTAGTTGGTTCTATAAATGAAATTAGTACTGATGGTGGTGATTATTTATATTATGCAATGGATGCTAATGTAAAGTACAACGTAAATAGATTAGTTGAGTGGACTTTTGGTTCAACTTCACAGTACTTTGACCCTTACGTATATTTAGGGGGAGGATATACTTCTATTGATGATAAAGGTGAAGCTATGTTAAATATAGGTGCTGGATTCAATGTTTGGTTTAATGAAAACCTTGGATTGAACTTTCAATCAGGTGCAAAACGTAATTTTTCAGGAGATGTTGCTGATCATTTTCAGCACAGTGCTGGTTTAGTATTTAAATTCGGAGGAAAAGATACTGACGGAGACGGAGTATATGATAAAGATGATTCTTGTCCAGATGTTGCTGGTTTAGTAGCTTTCAACGGATGTCCTGATGCTGATGGTGACGGAATCCAAGATTCAAAAGATTCTTGTCCAAATGTTGCTGGTTTAGCTGCATTAAACGGGTGTCCTGATGCTGATGGTGATGGAATCGCTGACAAAGACGACATGTGTCCAAATGAAAAAGGATCTTCTGCAAACAGAGGGTGTCCAGATTCTGATGGTGACGGAGTTGTTAATAAAGATGATAAATGTCCTAACGTAGCTGGTCCAGCTGCAAACGGTGGATGTCCTTGGCCTGATACTGATGGTGACGGAGTTTTAGATAAAGATGATAACTGTGTGAATGAAGCAGGACCTGCTTCTAACAATGGATGTCCAGAGCCAGTAATTACTGAAGCTGCTGTTAAGACAATCAACATGGGTGCTAAGTCTATCTTATTTAACTCAGGAAGATCTTCTTTCAAATCAGGAGTAGCTAAAGATTTAGATGCAATTGTTGCAATTATGAATGAATTCCCAAAAGCAACTTTCGCAATTGGAGGTCATACAGATAGTACTGGTAGTGCTAAAATCAATGCTAGATTATCTAATGAAAGAGCTGCAGCAGTAATGAACTATTTCGTTAAAAAAGGAGTGGATGCTTCTAGATTAACATCAAAAGGATATGGTTCTGCAAATGCTATCGATTCTAACAAAACTAGAGCTGGTAGAGCAAACAATAGAAGAGTTGAAATTAAAGTTGCAAACAACTAAGATTTCTTTCAAATAAATTTAAAAGCCTTGTACTCTGTACAAGGCTTTTTTTATTGCAAAAAAAGTTGAAAACACTTTTAGAATTACATTAAATAAATTACCTTTGCAGCCTGAAAAAGAGGGGTAAAACCCACGAAATAAAATAACTAACATTAATTAGATACTATAATGTCTACAATAACAGGTAAAGTTTCTCAGATTATTGGTCCAGTAATCGATGTAGAGTTTAATACAGAAAACGGAGCACTTCCAAAAATTTATG
>Ga0209395_1005749_pt1 | contig 13793 bp, 11 predicted proteins | sample GOMGulsemesocosm_3_FD_184635 | JGI IMG/M metagenome (GOLD analysis project Ga0209395, IMG submission 184635) | Methane-oxidizing microbial communities from mesocosms in the Gulf of Mexico - GOM9D Gulf of Mexico (SPAdes) (version 2) | ecosystem: Environmental > Aquatic > Marine > Cold seeps... | reverse complement strand
TCAATACGCCTTGAGCATTATCGAAATTTAAAACCGCTGTAGATGATGCTTTAATTCCCATTTTATCTTCAATAGAGCCACAACTTACATTATTGCTGTCACCTAAGTTACCTTGTTTATCAACTTGGACTTTAGGCACTATAAACAAGGAAATACCGCGCGTTCCTTTTGGTGCATCAGGTAAGCGCGCCAAAACAATATGTATAATATTTTCTGTTAAATCGTGTTCACCTGCTGATATAAATATTTTAGTGCCTGTAATGCTATACGTGCCATCACCATTTGGCTCTGCTTTGGTTTTTACTTGCCCTAAATCTGTACCACACTGAGGTTCTGTTAAACACATAGTGCCTGTCCAAGATCCTTCAGTTAACCGTGTTAAATACAGGTCTTTTTGATCATCAGTGCCATGTGTTTGCACTGTATTCATAGCACCATGACTTAAACCCGGATACATTGCCCAAGACCAATTTGCTGTGCCCATCATCTCAGCTTTTGCCATACCTAATGAAGCAGGCATCCCTTGACCACCATGCTCTATAGGATGCGATAAACTTTGCCAACCACCTTCTACATATAAATTATATGCTTCTTTAAAGCCTTTTGGGGTTGTGACTTTGCCATTATCAAATTGACAACCTTCTTTATCACCAGATTGATTCAATGGTAATAATTCATTTTCACAAAATTTTGCACATTCTTGAAAAATCGCATCAACTAAATCAGGGGTTGCTTCTTCAAATTCAGTATATTTTTGGTAATGGCCGTAATAATCAAATACATCATCAAATAGAAATTTTATATCCATTAAAGGCGCTTTATAACTTTGCATAATTGCTTTCCTTATTATTTTTTTTATTTAATTAATAACAATTAAAATCAGTATAGCAGACAATTAAACTGGTCATACCTCAAAGTTAATAAAGATTGATCTCTGTTAAACTCCCTCTCTCAATGCGTGTGACTTTAATAGACTTGCAGGCGTAATATTAAATCGTTTTTTAAAAGCAGTTATAAAGTTTGATGAATGATTATAACCTGCTAGATATGCGGCTTCGCCTATGCTTAACCCTTTAATTGCGATGGCTACTCGCGCATTTTCAAGCCTTGTTTTACGAATATAGTCAACAACTGTTGTACCGTAGTCTTTTTTAAAGCGTCTTTGTAATGTACTAATACTTAAACCCATAGATTGTGCAATGCTTTCTAATGAAATGGGTTCAGCTATTAATAAATCAATTTGTTTCTTTATGGTTAAATCTGTCTCAATCAATTTCTTTTGAATATTAACTTCAGACGATTCAAATTTTACTTGATTACCTAAAATATCAAGGCACTCTGCCAATATTTGTAAAGCGACTTGTTCAATTAATAATTCTGTTGCTAACCCTGTTTTAACTTTTTCTTGTAATATCAATTTTGATAACTTGATTAAATTATCTGAAGCTTGCCATTTATATAAAGCTAAATTATTCGCAAAAATACGAGTTAATGTTTCAATATCTTGTTTGCTTTTACATCGATTTTTAAGCCAGTCTTGCTCAATAAATACATTAACTTTTTTAACACGTTCACCTTGCCTCATATGGCGTGTCATAATATCTGGTTTATTTAAAATAATGGCTGAACATTCAACTTCAGATAAATCTTTATCGCCAATAAAATATGCTTCTTTACCTAAGTTAAAATCTATTTTCCCTTTAAATACAATATTAAAACTTAAACAGGCAGATAGCGCTATGGATGAGCTCATATTTTGCATTTCGATTACATCATTACAATGAACTGAGATCCCCGAGGCAAGATCAGAAAAAGAAAATAACCCCGCCATAACGGGTTGTTCATCTGCTAGGTTTAAATGGTATTCACTATGATGGACAGATGTTATCATTTCTCTTAACTGCTGTTGATTTACAATTGTTTCATTTGGTTTTTTTAATCCCATATTTACTCCACTCTCCCCTTTGACGATTTACAAAAGTAATTTGACGATATTACATAACAGACAAATGAAACTTTTTCTCACTTTGATTGTACCATATCGATAATCATTCGTATTTAGAATTTTATTAAGGGAAAGTCATGCCAGCTCACAGCTTTAAAAAAAGCGCTCTATGTCTATTAGTTTCAAGTATTTGCGCAACTAACTTTGTTTATGCAGAAGAAGCATCTACAGAAGATCAGAAAGAATTAGAGCAGATTGAGATATGGAATACTGAAGTTAAAGCGTCTTCTTTATATTTTAATGAAGAATCTCTTGCATCAAAACAAGCGGATCACCTAAGTGATTTATTAAGAACGATTCCCGGTATTGATGTCGGTGGTTCTCACTCAATGAACCAAAGAATTACAATTCGTTCACTAGAAGATAAAGACCTAAAAGTAACGATTGATGGTGCAAATCAAAATACCTATATGTATCACCATATGGGTAACTTGCAAATTCACGCTGACATTTTAAAATCAGTGGATATTGAAGTTGGTACCAACTCTGTGATCAACGGTGGTTTAGGTGGAGCTGTTCGTTTTGAAACAAAAGAAGCGAGAGAATTATTAAATCAAGATCAACAATTTGGTGCCCGATTACAAACTACTTTCGCTGATAACTCTGCAAATTCATTTTCATTAACTGGCTACGGTCAAATTACAGATTCAGTTGATGTATTAGCTTATTATAACTTTGTTGATCGTCAAAATTTTGAAGTAGGCGGTGGTACTTTAACCGATTTAAATGGCGATAAGATCCCTGGAACTGATGGTGAAGTAAAAGGTCTTGAAGGTGAGCTTGATGATACATTATTAAAGTTAGGCTGGGATATTTCAGAAAATCAACGTCTTGAATTTGGATATGAAACATACTCAGATGAAGGTGATTATAGTTACCGTCCAGATATGGGTTCAGCAACCGATATCGCAATTACGGGTGCTTTAGGTGTGCCATTAAACTGGCCAACTGAGTTTAGCCGAGATACTGTTACTTTAAATTATGAAGTAAACTTCAATGAAGATTCAGTTTTAAAGCTTGCTGTATTTAATAATCAAAGTGAGTTATATCGTGACGAAAGTGGTTGGGCAGAAAACCCAGCCTTCGCAATGTGGGCTGGTAAAGTAACAGGTGAAGCTGACAATACGGGTATTAACGTTATTGGTAATACCTTTTTAGACGGTGATTTTAGTAATAACTTAACCTATGGTGTTGATATTGTTAAATTCGAGACACAATATACAGCTATTGGTTTAACAGGCTCTAGCCGTACAGCAGATGAAGAAGCAACTAACTCAGCCCTATTTATTGAAGATAAAATTGCATTTGATAATGGTTTCACTCTAATACCTGGTGTTCGATATGACAATTTTGATATTGATTCAACTGTAGTTGATAACGCGTTTTCAAAAGTTACGGGCTCTTTAGCTGCACAATATGATTTCAGCAGTGAATTAACATTTAAACTTAGCGCAACACAATTATTTAAAGGTCCAGAGCTAAGTGAAGTATTTACGGGTGCAGGTGCTGATGATACTGAAAATCAAGGCATTGAAGCTGAAACAGGTCTTAACTCAGAGTTTGCAGTTGCATATCGAGCAGCTGTTTTAGGTGCTGATAGCTTTACAGCTGGTATCACTTTGTTTCAAACAGATGTAGATAACTATATCTATGACTATGCGCAAATCCCAGGTGGTGGTCCGCGTGATTATCACAAAGATAACGTAGGTGATTTAGAAGTCAGTGGCTTTGAAGCTTATACAGGTTATAACTTAGGCCAATTACAAGTTCAACTAAGTTACTCTTCAGCCGAAAGTGATTTAAATGCATTCTCAGATTATCAATCTCTTGAAGGCTACCGTTTAGATAGAGAGCAAGGTGATACAATCAGTGCTAATGTAGATTACTACTTTGAAGCAGCTGAATTAACAGCTCATTGGGATATATTAACTGTAGCAAGTTTAGATCACGCACCTTCTTTGGATGGCGCAAGTGAAGATACAGCTAAAGATAGCTACACAGTTCAAAATGTCTCTCTTCGTTGGGCTCCTTCTGCTATTAGTGGTTTAGCTGTCAGTTTAGGTGTTGATAATCTATTTGATGAATATTACGCTTCACAGTCATCAAGAACGGGCCTTTCTAAGCACCCAAGATTTGGTGATTTATTCCTAACGGATTACGAACCGGGCCGTAATATCAAAGCAACAGTATCTTATAAGCTTTAAATCTAATACCAATTACGATAATTAAGTGACTAGTTAATTAACGCAAATGGTATAAATAAATGGCAAAGCCAAGCGATTATCGTTCGGCTTTGTTTTTACTTGGCCAAAATTTAATTGAGTAAAATATCAAAATCTGATCAGCTGTTAGTCATCTCTTCCATAATAAATCAGCTAATTCTTGCTGTTCGTGCCATCTTCCTTGCTTTAACCAACTTACTAGGTGCTGGGCAACATCAGGGTAATTAGCTTGATGTAATTTTATATCTGAAGTTAAGAAACTTTCACATATTTTTGAATCCAAGTTATTCATAACTTTACCTAAACCAAGCGCTTGTAGTGCTTTAGCATTCGAAATTTGTTCCATTTGACCTGCTAACGGTTTAACTAAAACATCTATTCCTATATGAATACATTCGCTCACAAGTTCAAACCCAGCACCACAAATCACTTTTTTACTTTGCATTAAGTTTTGTTTAAAGCCTTTTAAACATGGAGATCTTGTATGAATATTTCCATTATCTTTATCTTCTAAATCAGGTGAATATATATAAAAATCAAATTTCTTAAATTTTGATAATAAGTTGATAACCTCACTTTGTGCTTCAAAAGGTAAATAAACCAAGACTTTATTCTTTACAATATCTGAACTATTTAATTGTACATCGACAATTGGCGGTAATATGGGACTATCAAAATGATGCCAATGTAAGCCAATTGGAAACCTCACAGGCGCAAACTTATGTATCAGTGTATTTGTAAGCCATGTGCCTCCTTCTTTAGGAATGTCATGTGAAAATGCATATTGATGCCCTATTCCAATTGAATCAACACCTTGTTGTTTTGCAGCCCATGCTGAAACTGGCTCAAAATCGCTTATTACTAAGTCATATCCAGTTAAATCTAACGTTTTAACATCATTAAAAAACTGCTTAATATTATTTTTTTTCAGTGTTTGCCTTTTTTGTATTTTTCCATTGTTTGTAACGAAGGTTAAGCCTGATCTATGTTCAAAATCACCAAAAGGCTCCATAGCAAATAAGTCTTGTTTATGTCGACCAGATATTAAATAAGTCACATCTAAATCAGACTGATTTAAATGCTCAGCCATCACACGTGACCGTGTTAGATGTCCATTTCCAGTCCCTTGCACTCCATAAAGAATTTTCATTTATTAACCTATTATTATAATTGTTAAGAATCCAAGACCGGTTCCTAAAGTTGCGCCTGCTAATATATCTGTTGGAAAATGAACTCCTAGCAAAACGCGAGACATGCCAACACTACTAGCCCAAAGGTAAATAGCATAAGTAAAAGACGGAAAAAAATGAGCAAGCAAAAAAGCGAGTAAAAATGCGCCTGAAGTGTGCCCTGATGGAAAACTAAACTCATCCGATGCCACGATACTTGCTTTAAAGGAAGGAATAGCTTGAGGAGGTCGGTTGCGTTTTAAGGTATTTTTTAATAACCAATATATAGGTCGTTCAATCATAAAGGCAATTAAAGTAGCAATAAAAAGCTGTAAGCCTTTATCACTTGATAATAATATTATTGGTAATGCGACTTGCAAATATCCATCACCTGACTTTGAAACAATACTTGCTAAAGGTTTCAACTTTTCGCTTTTATTGCCAGAGACACACCACATAAACATTGCTGTATCTAAATGTTGTAGCTTCATAATTACCTCCTAATCTATTACGTGCCACTATTATTGAAATTAAAATAACAAGTGGTTTGCTAAAGATAATGAGGTGCTGATATGACTATTGAGTGACAGTTAAATGAAGTTAAGTTGACAGCCTTAAACTTTCATTCAAGGCCATAAAATAGGATATATGAGTGTAAAATTATTAAATTAGCTGTTTTCTATTCTAAAGCCGACCTTTATGGTTACCTGAAAATGACCAACAGTACCACCCACAATATGCCCTCGAGTTTCTACAACTTCAAACCAATCTAAATTCTTTATTGTTTTATTACATTCATCTATGGCATTTTGAATTGCTTCTTCAATGCTTGTAGGTGATGAACCCACCATTTCTACTTTTTTATACGTATGATGATTCGACATAAGGATGCTCTATAGCTCAAAAATAATAATTAGATCTAAATATAGAACTATTTTTCAAAATAGAGCTATATTTAAAAATAATTTAATTTTTAAAATTAGCTTAATTATTATGGAAGTTAGTTTATTTGTCGTGTATGTTTACGCTATAAACAATTGATTACTCAGTGAGTATTTAATATGCAATGGCTAAGTTTAGCATCAAGTCGCTCTGTAATATTACGTTCATCTAAAGTTGCAATGATTGTGGGCACTATTTTAGTTTTCATTAATCAAGCCGATGTTATATTCAGTGGTGAACTTACAGTAAGCCATTATATTAAAATATTATTAACCTATTGTGTTCCATATTGTGTATCAACCTATGCCAGTGTAGATTCGATGTTGAATTCTGATGCCACTGAATAACTTATAAAGAGGATTTCCCAATGTTTAATTTTTTTGGTGGCGATAAAATTCCAGAAGGACATGTTTTAATTAAACATGAAGAATTAGCTGATTTAAATGCCAAAGCACAAATATTAGATCAACTAATCTCTGGTGGTGCTTTGGAAATGGCACAACAGATCACTGAAAATGCACAAAACGTAAATGTTGCATCTTCAAATAGATTAAGTGAAATTGAAAGTAATTATGGGCTGATCCAATCATTTATTGAGCAATCAGAAAGTGTCGAGCATACGTCTAGTGAATCGTTTGAATCAGCAAAAGCAACATCACAGACTTCAGCCAATGGTATTCAGCAGCTTGAAAGCTTAACAGACAACATTACAACTTCGGCACAATATATCAGCGAATTTACTGAATTACTTGAAAGCCTTGATGAAAATAATCGTAATATTGGACAATTAGTTGAATCAATTAAAGGCATTGCAGATCAAACAAATTTACTTGCATTAAATGCTGCTATCGAAGCCGCACGTGCTGGTGAACATGGCCGTGGTTTTGCCGTAGTAGCTGATGAAGTACGTTCATTAGCAAATACAGCGAATCAATCTGCCGATCAAATACAAAATGAAATGAAAAAAATAATGGGTATTTCATCTTCCATTATTGATAAACAAAAAGAAGTAACAACAATAATTGACGGTAGTGTTGATATTGCCAATACCACTATGGAAAGTTTACAAGAATTGGTATCTATGTCTTCCTCAAGTGCAAGTTTAGTTGAATCTACAATTGATCAAGTACAGCAACAATTAAGCAGTTCTGAAACAATTAAAGAGAGCATGCAACAATTGATTGAAGATACCCGCCAAGCACTAGATGGTTCTTCTACTAATGTAGATTTAGGTCAACAACTTGTAAGCCAACTCATTTTAGATAATCGCAGATAATGACTAGAGAAGAAGCTTTATTAGCAATTGTTCAGTTTAGTGATAACAAAGATGAAGCTTTTTCTCAATTAGCTAAATACCCAAGGGAGAGCGACACAACGCTTGTTAATGTCACTCCTATAATGCTTATTAGGAATTTAAAACTTTATACTCAAAATATTATCACAAGTGATGACCTAGAGTTTTGGGCTGATTTTTTAGAAATACGTGAAGATATAAACTTTAACGACGTTGAAGGTGAAATCTATGCCTTATCTAACCCTGACTTGATGGGTGAAATCACAATAAATAAAATCAGCAAGCTTATCTCAATTCTAGAAGCCCCTCTTAGCCAGTAGCACATTTAGTAGTTAAATATTTCTATTTTTAACTTGATTAATCTCATATATTTCTCACACTTAGACTTATAAGATCTTTTAGAGAATTAATCATTCATGACGCAGTTTGATGTAACTATTATTGGAGGTGGTATTGCTGGGGCTGGCGTTGCTCAATGTGCAGCAGCAGCGGGTTTCAGTGTATTACTTTTAGAAAAAGGAGATTTTGCTAGTCAAACATCATGTAGTTCCAGCAAGTTGATACATGGCGGTCTGCGCTATTTAGAAACAATGCAACTCAACTTAGTTTACAACGCATTACATGAACGAGCCGCTTTATTAAAACTCGCTCCAGAGCTTGTAAAACCTATCCCTTTTTATATTCCTGTTTATCAAGACTCTTCGAGAAGTTTATGGACATTAAGAGCTGGTTTATCGCTTTATGCACTACTTTCTGGTTTTACAAAACTTAGTCGCTATAAAGAATTACCAAAAAAAGAATGGAGTGTTTTAAAAGGAATAAAAACTGATGGATTAATAGCAGTTTTTCAATATTGGGATGCACAAACCAATGATCAATTACTTACAAATAGTGTTATTAAGAGCGCAGTTAATTTAGGTGCTAATGCACACTCCCACGCCGAATTTATAAAAGCAGAAATGCTTAGTAGCGGATATAAAGTAACATTTAAAATAAATAAAGGGATCAGCGAAATAAATACAAAACTGATCGTAAATGCATCAGGGCCTTGGGTGAACGAGACACTTGATAAAATATACCCGCAAATCAAAGGCTGTAATATTGATTGGGTGCAAGGTACACATATCATTTTAGATAAAATAGCACCTAAGAAAGTTTTTTATTTAGAGTCTAAAACTGATCAACGTGTAATTTTTGTTATGCCCTGGTACGGAAAAACTCTTATAGGCACAACAGAAGTAGTATTAAAAGAACTGCCCGATTATATTAGACCACATGCAGAAGAGGTCGATTATTTGTTGTCTGTCTATCAAAGCTACTACGAAGGCCAGTTACCTAAAATAATTCGTTCTTTTGCGGGGATTAGGGTTTTACCAAAGCAAAAAGATGCAGCTTTTTCGCGCCCTAGAGAAAGCATAATTTGGCAATCTCATCTAAGTCCCAATATTATTAGTTTATATGGTGGGAAATTAACGACCTTTAGAAGTACAGCAAAAAAAGTTGTTAAGCAAATCAAACAAACCATTGGCACAAAAGACAAATGTGCAAATGTTGATACCCTCAAGTTATAAGAGCCAACCCGCCAATAATTTTCCAGAATTAAAATTGTAAATAGATATAACTATATATTGCTCATATGTATCTCACTTGTTATATTTTATCTCAGAAACAATCTGAGATAGTGATATTATCCAGATTATTCTTATCTAATTAATCATAAATATAAAAAATAACAGGATTTATATATCTAGAAAGATATAAATAGGGGTGCAAATAAATGACTAGAAATCTAATTTTTAACAAAACACAATTGTCTAACGCTATAAAAAAAGCGTTTATGTTCACAGCTTTAAGTTCTATGTATGCTGTAACACCGAGCTATGCTACTGAAGCTGAAGCAGATGAACAGGTAGAACGTATTTCTGTGACAGGATCACGAATTCAAAGATCTAGTGCACAAATGACAACACCTACTACAGTAATAGACTCTGAAGCAATTGAGATGTCTGGTGCTAAAAATATAGGAGATTTACTTAATAAATATCCTGCTTTATTAGATGGTATAGGTGGAGCGGGTAATAATACGAACAGTGGTGCGGGATTTTCATTAAATAATGCGGGTTTAGAACTTGCTAACTTAAGAGGTTTAGGAACAAACAGAACGCTTGTTTTGGTTAATGGGCGCAGGCATGTCCCTGGAGCTGCAGGGACTTCAGCAGTCGATATGAGCATGATTCCTTCAGCACTTGTAGATCATATCGAAATTATAACAGGTGGCGCATCTGCGATTTATGGTGCTGATGCTGTAACGGGTGTTGTAAACTTTATTTTAAAAGACGATATTGAAGGTTTACAAGTTGATATTTCGGCAGGTGTAACAGGCGAAAGTGACGGCGAAACTCAAGATGCATCTTTCACTTATGGTACTAATTTCGATAACAATAATGGAAATATAACAGCCCACCTATCTTATTCTAACGAAGAAGAGATTCCTTTTACAGCGAGAGATTATGCATTAAACCGTTATGCATTTAGAGCTAACCCACTCAATACTGGTCCAAATGATGGTATAGCAGATACTATCTTTTTTAACGATGTACGATATCAAGCATTAAGTAAAGAAGGTTTATTTTATGTGCCTAATGAAAATTGGATTTTAAATGGCACTGATTTTGATATTATTAATAACCCACTCCCTCCCACTTTTGCTGATGACCCTTTTGGTTTAGGTTACGATACATATGCAATAGACAGAGATTCGGGGGAATTTAGAGATTTTGTTCCTGGTATAAATTGTCAGGTTGTCCCATGTGATGGCGGAGATGGGTTCAGAACCCAAGAAACAGGCACGCTAAACTCACCAAGTGAACGTATTATTTTTAATATCAATGGCCATTATGATGTTAATAATGATCTTAGATTATTTGCAGAAGCTAAATATGGCAAAGTTGAATCTGCAGTATCAACACAAGCATCTGTTTTCCATGATGATAACTTTGGCCCTCTTATCTCTATTACAAAAGATAACCCATTTAGACCTCAAAAACTTGTAGATATTATGCAACAAAGAGAGCTTGATGTTGTTGCCCTAGCCGTTATTGGTTTAACTGCAAGAAATGAAAATGTAAGAGAAACAACACAATTTACATTTGGTGCAGATGGCTCTTTTTCTGAATATGATTACAACTTTTATGTACAGCACGGTAAGGTTGATAGTGAATTAAATTCTGTTGATATATTGAATGAAAATTACTATCGTGCCTTAGATGCAGTAACAGATGAAAACGGTAATGCAGTATGTCGTGATGCCGCTGAAAATCCAGATTGTGTTGCATATAATCCAATTGATGGTTTAGCTTCAGATGCTGCAAAAAATTATGTTGGTGTAACCTTAAAGCAAAGAGATTCTATAGAGCAAACTGTTGCAGCCTTTTCATTAAGCGGTGAATTATTTGAAGCACCAGCGGGGGTGGTAGATTTTGCTGTGGGTGCAGAATATCGTAAAGAAACCTCAAATAGTAATCCTGATTTATTATCGCAAGCAGTTGATTCTGATGGTGTAGGTTCAGGGCTTGTAGGTTCTCGTACTGGCCCTACCCGCCCTGAAAACTCATATTTGAGCCCAGTAACAGGCAGCTATAATGTAAAAGAAATTTATGCTGAGTTACTGATCCCTTTGATTGAAGGACAAACGGCAATTGAGAACTTAGATCTTGAATTAGCAGCTCGTTACTCTAATCATAGTGTTACAGGTGGAGATTCTACTTATAAAACAGCAATTAATTGGGCAATAAATGGTGATTTAAGAACCCGTTATACCTATTCTCATGCGGTTCGTGCACCTAATATACAAGAGCTGTTTGCTGCAGAATCAATTGGTGGGGCTAACATGACAGATCCATGTCATTCAGATAATCAATTATTGGGGCCAGATGGCAGTAATCGTATCGCTAATTGTACAAGTTTAGGTTTAGCACCAGATTTTATTTCTAATGCTTCATTTGGTACGCGTTCAGTTGAAAGTAAAGGAAACATTGATCTTAACCCTGAAATTGCGGATACATTAACTGTAGGTTTAGTTTATACACCATTTAATGAGTTAAGTATTGCAGTAGATTATTGGGATATCAATATTGAAGATGCGATCACAACATTTGAAGCGACCGACATTTTAAATAACTGTGTTGATGGCCAAAGCTTAAATAGTGTTTTTTGTGATGCAGTAATAAGAGATGCTGAGGGACAAATTTTACTGGTATCTACCCAAAGTATAAATGCTGCAAACTTTGCTGCAAGTGGTACTGATTTAGATATTAACTATAATCATGATTTATCTTTTGGGCAGCTAAACTTTACTTTTAAAGGTACCTATTTAGATGAAAAAACATTCCAACAAAACTCTGCTGATCCTACTGATATAGACAGTCAAGCAGGTGAAGTTGGCTCTCCTCATTTTAGAGCATTAATCACCTCTGCTTTAAAAACAGATTATATGGTAGCCAGCTGGACAGTTAACTACATTGGGGAATCTACCTTTAATAAAGAGGCTACTCCTGAGTTATATCCTGATACTTTTAATAATAAAGTAAAAGCGTATACCTATCATAATCTAAATTTAAGTTATTCGTATAATGATGCTATATCTTTGTATTTAGGTATCGATAATGTAGCAAATAAAAAGCCTGCGGCTTTACCTGATTTAAATGCAGGTGGTTTATTATATGATGGCATAGGTCGTAAATATTATGCTGGCATGCAGTTTAATTTATAACAATACCTTTTAATAATAAACGCCACTTATGTGGCGTTTTATGTATGTCTATTAATCATAAATAACTTCTGTTGCTAACAATGTTCAAAGTAGATACGATAAGTTGATGACCAAATAGGATACTCAACTTCCATCATATAACACACAAAGTCTTCTTTATTTAAATTAGAATAATTAAATAAATAGTCACTCATTTCACCTACTTGTAAGCCGTCAATTACTCTCGCACGCTCAGAACTTGAATGTAATACATTTAGTTCCGGAAACTCTGGTAATCGTTCTGTCCACATATCTGATGCTCTGAGCTTCCCCTCTTCTACCCTTTGATTATTTGAATAGCAGCCTACATTAACAGAACTTCTCATATCTAGTTTTTTTTCTAAGAAAACCATCATAACAAGTTTTTCAGTGGGTGATTTAATACTAATACTGGTAGAGCTACATTTACTTTGATGAACTAAAGGATTCGCTAATTCATCAGGATTACTAAACAAGAAACTTGCATCAAATGGACCTTCTGTATCTAAGTCATTAAAAACAATACCTGAATTACTTGCAGAAAAGCTTGAGTACGCAGGTGCTAATTTTTCATCAGAGAATTCATCAACAATGCCTATTTGAAACTTACTTGTGTCAATTTTAGAATTTGAACACACATTTTCAGGTGCAATAAATCCTTCAGGATTTGGATGGGTGTAGAATTGAACAAATGGAGGAGATGCTTTACTTCGCTCTATACCTACTTTTGTGATCATGGCTACTTCTTGTAAAAACTCTTTATTGTTTTGATTCTCAGTTAATACGTAACACGAAAATAAAGTTTTAATTGATGAAGATAACAACTGTTTTGAGCATAAATAATGTTGATTTCTTTTTTGTTGTGCAGATAAAGAAACTGTTTGAGATTCTTTATTAGGTTCATTATCGTCCAACAACCTTTTTAAGTGCGCATGACTTTTAGCATACAGCTTGATTTGGTGATAAAACGCTTGAACAACATTTTCAAGTTCTAGAATATGTTGTTTCTGTAGCTGTGTTTCTTTTAACTTTACAATAAACTCATCTAATCCTGAGATACCCGGTAATAAAGTTAAAACCTCTTTACCGTTTTTACTTTTTTGTAATGCATTTAAAATGCGTTGGCAGTTAGACTTATTATAATCAAGCCATTTTGACAAACCTGATATTGAACGTGCTGATTGAGGGAATTGTAAAAATAGTGAATTTAAAACACTTTTAAAATTTTCACCCGTTCTGTTTAGCGCTATAAAATCTTCACTAGTAAGTAATTTTTGTTTAAGAGACATATTTTTTAAATATTTATTTGGCCTATCTTGGATTCTATCTTAAATATCTAAGTTAAGGAAATTAAGGTAAATCATTTTATATT
>Ga0209395_1005748_pt1 | contig 13793 bp, 9 predicted proteins | sample GOMGulsemesocosm_3_FD_184635 | JGI IMG/M metagenome (GOLD analysis project Ga0209395, IMG submission 184635) | Methane-oxidizing microbial communities from mesocosms in the Gulf of Mexico - GOM9D Gulf of Mexico (SPAdes) (version 2) | ecosystem: Environmental > Aquatic > Marine > Cold seeps... | reverse complement strand
TTCTTTTGTTTCTTTTGTTAAGTACATGCTAACATTAATTTTATTAATAATTTTTATGTAGTGATATCAATTATAATATCAAAGGCGCAAAGATAGTCTTATTATTTTGATTGATAAAAGAATACCTACTAAAAGACATGTTAATTTCTTAATTTAATACTTAGCACTGATGGAATAGGCATCTGTTTTAAGGTCAGAGGCTTATATATGCTAATTTGGATGTGGTTTATTGCGTAAAACTAATATTTTTAGTGGGTATGATACCGTTTTATAGGTGGGTATATAGACATAAAAAAAGCGAGCATTGCTCGCTTTTAAATTAGGCTGTTCTTAGTGGATTATTTTGAATTAAATCTAAGTATAAGTTTAGCTGTGTTTTTAGTTTCTTTCTTTCGATAATTTTATCTAGAAAACCATGTTCTAGTAAAAATTCCGAACGTTGGAATCCTTCAGGTAATTCTTGTCCTGTAGTGTCTTTTACTACACGAGGACCTGCAAATGCAACAAGTGCATTAGGTTCTGCAAAATTTACATCACCTAGCATGGCGTAAGAAGCAGTGGTTCCTCCTGTTGTAGGATCTGTACATAAAGATATGTACGGAAGTTTAGCTTCTGACAGTTGTGCTAACTTAACAGATGTTTTAACTAATTGCATTAAACTTAAGGAGGCTTCCATCATTCTAGCACCACCAGATTTAGAAATCATTACAAAAGGTAGTTTGTTTTTTATGGCATAATCAATAGCTCTTGCTATTTTTTCTCCAACAACACTTCCCATAGATCCCCCGATAAAGCTAAAATCCATAGCGGCAATCACCATGTCTTTTCCCATAGATTTTCCTACTGCTGTACGTACAGCATCGTTAAGCTTGGTTTTTTTTGTAGCTTCTTTTAGCCTGTCTGTATATTTTTTAGTGTCAACAAATTTTAAAGGGTCTTTAGACGTTAAAGTTTTGTCTAATTCTTTAAATTTATTGTCATCAAATAAAATTTCAAAATATTCTTTACTCCCAATTCTTACGTGGTATCCATCCTCTGGGCTCACGTAATAATTTTTCTCTAGTTCCTTAGTGTCAATAATTTTTCCACTTGGGGTTTTGTACCATAAACCTTTTGGAACATCTTTTTTATCTTCTGTCGGGGTTTGTATTCCCTTGTCTTTTCGTTTAAACCAAGATGACATGTGATATAAGTTTTAGTTAATAGATGTTACAAATAAATAAAAAAAATATGAGAAAGCGTCCTAAAACGCAATCTCATATTTGTAAAACTTTATTTTATGATGTTACAAGGTGTTCACATTTCTTAAGTCTTCGAATGCTTTTTGCAAACGAGCACTAAATGTTAACTCACCTTCTCTTAGCCATTTACGAGGGTCGTAATGCTTCTTATTTGGTTGGTCATCTCCATCAGGGTTACCAATTTGAGCTTTTAAATACTCCACTTTAGCACCCATGTAATCACGGATTCCTTCCGTAAATGCAAACTGTAAATCTGTATCAATATTCATTTTGATTACTCCGTAATCAATAGCTTCACGAATTTCTTCGATAGTAGAACCTGATCCTCCGTGGAATACAAAATCTACTGGGTTTTTCTCAGTATTGTATTTCTCTTCGATATATTTTTGAGAATTGTCTAAGATTTTTGGAGTTAATTTAACGTTCCCTGGTTTGTAAACACCGTGTACGTTTCCAAATGATGCTGCGATAGTAAAACGATCACTCACTTTTTTAAGTTCTTCGTACGAGTATGCTACTTCTTCTGGTTGGGTGTATAATTTAGATACATCTACATCAGAATTGTCTACGCCGTCTTCTTCTCCACCTGTAATTCCTAACTCAATTTCCAAAGTCATATCTATCTTAGCCATACGCTCAAGGTATGTTTTACAGATAGCTATATTTTCTTCTAATGGCTCTTCAGATAAATCAATCATGTGAGAACTGAATAATGGCACCCCATTTTCTTTGTAAAATTGTTCACCAGCATCTAATAAACCGTCTATCCAAGGTAATAATTTTTTAGCACAGTGGTCTGTATGTAAAATTACCGGAATTCCGTAAGCTTCAGCTAAAGTGTGTACGTGTCTTGCACCTGCTATAGCACCTGCAATTGCTGCTTTTTCATTTTCGTTAGATAATCCTTTTCCTGCATTAAATTGCGCACCTCCATTAGAAAACTGAATAATAACGGGAGCATTTAAATTTTTTGCAGTTTCCATTACCGCGTTAACGGTATCCGATCCAATTACATTTACTGCTGGGATAGCAAAATTCTTTTCTTTTGCTAACTTAAATATTTGTTGTACAGTATCGCCTGTGGCTACCCCTGCTTTTATTGTGTTGCTCATAATAACTTTATTATATTATAGTTGCAACAAAAGTACTAAATTATTAGCGGAATCAATAAAGGTGAAATGGGCTATTAACGAAACCGTTTTAGAAGGCTTGCTAGAAAGGATAGCTTATACCAAAATTGATTACTCTATCTGTAAAATAGTTCTGAAACCATTTGTCTTTAGAGCTTAAATACGGCTCGTATGTTTTGAAACCAATATCTATTCTAATTAGAATAAAGCTCAAATCATATCGCATTCCAAAACCTGTTCCAATAGCAATGTCTTTTATAGAGCTGAATCCATTAAAAGTATCTTCAGGAACGGATGTTTCTGAATTTGAAAGATCCCAAATGTTTCCTGCATCTACAAAAAAGGCTCCTTTAAAGCTGTTTAAAATTTTAAATCTATACTCTAAACTTGTAAGAAATTTAAGGTTTCCAATATTAAATTCCAGCCCACTTTTACTCGACCCTGGACCTAAATCGTATATTTTCCAAGCGCGTAAATCATTTGGTCCACCTACAAAGTAGCTCTTTGAAAACGGGATGGTTTTTATATTTCCGTATGGAATGGCTATTCCTAAGGAACTTCTAAAAGCTAACATAGAGTTAAAGGAAATGTCCCAGAATTTTTTGTATTCAAAATCTCCACGTACATATTGTGCAATAGGAGTTTTAAAAACTGTTTTCACCCCGCTTTCATTTTTTTCGTTAGAGAGTGCGGTAGATAAATTTCCAGCCAAAGATAGCCTTGCCTTAAAAGAGGAGAAATTAGTGTCCTTATAAGATTCACTATTGTTATGCGTATAAGAATAGGCTATGGTAGGAATCACAAAATCCTCTGTAATAATGGTGTGCCTTTTCTTTATGTTTTGAGCGGTTTGGTATTCAACAGGATTAGATTGTTGAAATTCATTGTCGATGTTTTGGTCAATAAAAGCTATTGCGTTTTGAGTGTTTAATTCTTCTGATGGAAAATACTCTTGTTGGATGGTTTGTAAATCTTCGTATTCGGATCCGTATATGTTAAAATAGGATCCAATATTTAAGTTTTGGATAAACTGTATGTTTAGTAATTCTATATTATGAGTCACTTTTTTGGTTGGGTACCATCGGTAACTCATGGAGCCATTAAATTTTTGTTTATCCAGACCAATGTTTTTTTGAAAGCTGCTTCCTAATGATAATTCTGTTTTAGGTGACATGTTTTTTGGTACAACGCTTCCAAACTTAAACGGTAATAAAAAACGTGGAATTTCTAGGGATATATCTGCTCCAACTTCAAATGCATTTAAGAGGCTTTCGTTGTCGGAGGCTTCCTTAGAATCTAAAAAGGCTCCTTGGATGGAAAATTTAAATAATTCAGATCCTTTAAAAGCGTTTCTATTGGAAAAAATTATTTTTGCAGATATTCCTAATTGCCTCATATTTGAATGAGTAAGCTCTGTACTAAAGCCTAAATTATATTTAGATAGTGGTTTTAAAATAATAGAAGCCTCTAAGGAGTCGTCTTCCAATTCAGTATATTTTATATCAACTAAACTAAAATTTAATAAACCTCTTAGGTGTTTTCTTGTCAGCTCCCTGTCTGTATCTTTATAAATACTATCGGGACTGATAAAAATAGCATTGAGTAGTAATTTGGGATTGTAGGTGATTTTTTCATGTCCGTAAAAATGATATCCATTATATACAATAGAATCTTTAAAAGGTCTTAAGTGACTATCGCTATATGAAAAGTCTGTAAAAACATTTATTTTTTTTATGTACTGGACTTTGTATGGTTTTGTGAAGTCGTTATTTCCTATAACTAATTCTGTATGAATTGTTTTATTGATACTGTCTCCTTCAAAACCAATAGTGTTTTTGTTGAATCGGTAGACTCCAGAATTTCTAAATAGACTCGTTAGACGTTCAGTCTCCATTAACATATTAGAATAGTTATATTGTTCTCCAGATATGACAAAACTTTTGTCTACATGCAGCTTGTAAATAGAATCTATAACAGGGGAAGGAATATCTTTAGTAATGGTTCCTAAAAAATAGGGTTTGTTGGTTTTTACCTGATAAAGAATGGTGGCCTTTTTGTTTTTTTTGACGGTTTCAGCGTTTACTTCAACATCAAAATAACCTTGTTGGATAAAATGTTCTGCTAATTTTGTTTTTGTTTTAGATGTTTTAGTGTCATTCAGGATTACGGGAGCTTCTCCGTTTTTTAACCACCACTGATGAAAGTTATATTTAAAATTACGATAACCTATGGCCTGTTTTTCTGAAAAAATACTGGTAAATAGTTTGACTCCTTTAGGGTGTTCTTCTTGCCATACTTGTAGACTAGGGTCAAAGTCTTTATTTCCTGAGTTATGGAAGTGTAACGCTAAAGGAATTCCTAACAAAGCATTGTTAGGACGCTGAGCTAAATAGTCGTTTATGCTATTGTCTACGGATGTTTTATCGTTAACTTTTACCGTAGCTTTTGTTAGTAAAAACGAGTCTTTATCCACATATTTAGTACTCTTGCAGCTATTAATAAGCAGAAGGATACATCCGGCCAACATTGTTATACGAATCTTGTTTTTCAAGAATAAGAGTTTAATTTTGTCCAAAAATAAGACATTTCATTATCATATCAGTTTTTAAATATACACTTTTAGAATAGTTTTTTGTTAATTTTGCAATTGGAACTTTTGAAAGTCTAACAATTTTATAAAATTATGAGTTTATCACAACGTCAAATTAAATTAATAACGAGTTTAAGTAAAAAAAAGTATCGTAAGCAACACGGACTATTTGTTGCGGAAGGTGTAAAAGTGGTAAATGAATTGTTAGCATCAGAATTGAAACTTTCAGTGCTGTTTTGTACGAGCGATTTTAAACATCAATTGGATGCTAAAGTGGAAGGCGTTTCTGAAAATGATTTAAAAAAAATAAGTACACTTAAGTCTCCAAATAAAGTATTGGCCTTATTTGAAATTCCCGAAGTAAATTTGTCAGAAAACAAAGGGATTATTGTAGCGTTAGATGCTGTGAACGACCCTGGTAATTTGGGGACAATTATTCGTTTGTGTGACTGGTATGGAATTAGTCAAATAGTTTGTTCTATGGATACGGTAGATTGCTATAATCAGAAAGTGATACAATCTACTATGGGTTCTATCACTAGGGTTACTGTTAATTATTTGAATTTACCTGAATATTTGTCGCAGGTAAAAGTCCCTGTTTTTGCTGCAGATATGCATGGCGAAAATGTGTATAAAAGTCAGTTGCCTTCATCGGCCGTTCTTGTTATGGGAAACGAAGCTAATGGGATTAGTAAAGAAGTATCTGATGTAGTCTCTGATTTTTTGACAATTCCGAGATTTGGAATAAGTCAGCAAACAGAGAGCTTAAATGTTTCTACCGCTACTGCTATTTTACTGAGCGAGTTTAAACGAAATAGCTAATGGAAAGCAAATTTTAAAAACACACCTCTAGTTCCAAAATAATCGATAGGGCCTGTCCATGGACTATCGGGAGTATGGTCTCTCACTAATTCATTATTAATTGCAAAAACACCTCTAATAGATGGAGAGAATACAAAATAATATAGGTAAATGTCTATACCCACCCCTACTTCGTATGTGAAATTGTTTTTCTTCATTCTAAATTCACCTTCAAAATTATCATCTGGATTGTCTTGGTTACTTGAAAAATTATAATCGTAAGAAACCCCTCCAATAACATAAGGTCGAATATTTCTGAATTTATTTGTGCTAAATTTTAATAACAACGGAATTCTTAAATAGGTAGAATTTAGAGTTCTGAGGCTATCTCTTACACCTCCTGGAATATTAGTGAAATAAAGTTTTTTAGTATTGCTAGATAAGCCAGGTTCTAACCGTAAATTTATATTATTATGTAATTTTAAATCGCCAATCAAGCCTACATTAAATCCAGGTGCAGCTTCAGACCGTATGTATACATTGTCCGTTTTATAACTAATCTTGTAGTCCTTGTTGTTAACTCCTAAATAAAACCCCCAATACATTTTCTGATTGTCCCAGTTTTGAAGGTGCTCTATTACTTTCTTCTGACTGTGAGCAGTTTGGAATCCTAATAGGATTATGAGTAAAAATAATAGGTTTTTAGACATATTTTATTTTTTAGCAATATAGATAGAAGCCACGCCAAATGTTTGCGGACGATTTTCAATATCTATAAACCCAATTTTTTGTAAAATATTGTTGAACTTTTCTCCATAAGGGAAAACATGTGCAGAATCTGATAGGTACTTGTAAGCAGAATCGTCCTTAGAAAACAACTTTCCGATTATAGGCATAATCTTAGCCGTGTAAAAATGATATCCTTGTTTAAACGGTGTTTTTGTAGGTACACTGGTTTCGAGTACCACAAAAGTTCCTCCAGGTTTTAGAACACGTAGAATCTCTGTAAGTCCTTGATCTAGATTTTCAAAATTACGAACGCCAAATGCAACGGTAATTGCATCAAAATGATTGTCGTTAAAAGGTAACTTTTCTCCATCACCTAAAATCATATCAACTTTATGATTTAACTTAAGTTTGTCTACCTTTTTTTTTCCAACTTCTAGCATTCCTGGCGATATGTCTAAGCCAGTAATACTTGAAGCGTTAGTTTCGGCAAGGTTTATTGCTAAATCCCCTGTACCAGTGGCAATGTCTAATACCTTGTCAGCATTAGACATTGCTACAATTTTTACTACTTTTTTACGCCATTGAATATCTATTCCAAAGGAGATTACTCGATTTAATCCGTCGTAGTTTTCGGAAATGTTATCAAACATTTTGGTGACTTGTTCTTTTTTTCCTAACGAGGAGTCTTTATATGGAGTAACTTTTTTAGACATGTTTTAAAAATGATATTTTGCGTTAAATAATACGGAATATAAGTTTACTGATTAATAGCAACTACTTCTGAAATTTTCCCAGGAATTAATTGTTTTAAAGTGTTTTCAATACCACTCTTAAGTGTCATAGTAGAGGAGGGGCATCCACTACAAGCACCTTGTAGTATTACCTTTACAACCTGTGTTTCTGTATTGTAAGATTCAAAAGCAATATTTCCTCCGTCAGAAGCTACTGCAGGTTTTATGTATTCGTCTAGTATACTGATAATTGCTAAAGATGTTTCGTCTAGGTCTTTGGTATCGACCGTAGTTGAAGTGGTAGTAGCTACGTTTTCTATAATTGAAACTACTCGCTTTCCATCTGCAATAAACTGTCTGATAAAATCTCTTGTATTAGAAGTTATCTCCTCCCAATTGCTTTCCGTGGTTTTTGTAATTGAAATGTAGTTTTCTGAAATAAAAACTTGTTTTACAAAAGGAAAGGCAAATAATTCTGCTGCAATAGGAGAATTAGCAGTGTCGGTATTGGTTTTACATTCCACATCTACCTCAGTAAGTAATCTGTTGGTTACAAATTTTCTTACTTCTGGGTTTGGTGTAGACTCTGCATATACCTCAATGGCTACTTTTTTTGTACTTGTTTCTTGAATTAAAACCCCGTTGTTATTTAAATAAGCTTCTATCTGTTCTTTTACTTCGTCTTGTACATCAGCCCATTGAATGATGTCGAAACGTTCAATCGCAATAAAGTTAGCAGTTATAAAAATTCTTTTTACAAAAGGTAAATGGAATAACTGTTGGGATAGAGGCGATGCTTTAGCATCATCTATATTGTTATATTGAAAACTACCGCTAGTAAGCACTTGGTTTGAAGTGAACTTAATAATGCTGTCTTGGGTTGTATTTTCTATGGTAAATTTGAAATTGCTCATCTTGTGTTAATTATTTATGCAAAAGTACTAAAAGAAAAGGAAATAATTTTGTACTTTGTTTCGTTGTTATAAAAAGACATGCTACAAAATGAAAATAATTAACAAACTTATAAAAATTGTAGTTTTTTCTTTTCTAATTTTTTCATCTTCATTGTATTCTCAGGCTATTGTTGTAGATCCCGTGGGAGAGAATTCTTCAACGGATAGTTTGGAGGAATTGATAGAGAATGTTCTTATTAGTGGAGGTTGTGCTACGGTAAATAATTTTAAATCTTCTAGTAATAACGGGAGCTTTAAAAGTTATGGATACTTTACAAATACTAACAAGGGATTTCCATTTGAAAACGGAATAATTTTGAGTACAGGGAGTGCTAAAACTGCTGAAGGCCCCAATAATACAGAAGGGGTGAGTGGAGGAGAGATGGATGATGGATGGGGAGGAGATACGGACATAGAAACTATACTAGATACTAGATTTAGTGATAAAATGGTTACTCAGAATGCAACGTATGTTCAATTCGATTTTATTCCTAAAAATAAAAATGTGAGTTTTAATTATATTTTTGCTTCTGAGGAATGGGAGAGTGGTGGTTTTGAGTGTCCCCAGTCTACGGATAATGTGCAAGATGGTTTTGCCTTTTTAATAAAAGGACCAGGGATACTTCCAGATATTGAATTTCAAGGAAAAACAAACGAATGGAAAAATATTGCCTTAATACCAGAAACCACAGTTCCTGTAAGTATTGGAACTATATACAATTATAATTTATGTATTCCTCAAGCTGCATATTCTCAGTATTACAAATCTAATAGTCCTATTGGAGGGACAGCTGCTGAGGAGTCCGCGATTCAGTTTAGTGCCCAAACTACGGTACTCAAAGTGGATATGGTAGTGGTGCCAGATAAGTTGTATACATTAAAACTTGTGATTGCTGATAGGGGGGATACGCAATATGATTCTGCTGTTTTTTTGGAAGCAGGTAGTTTCAATTTAGGGATAGACATAGGCGATGATTTTACTGTTTTAGGAGGGAATGCTTTGTGTGAAGGGGATGTTTTAACGCTAGATTCAAAACAAGACCCTAGTATGGGGGCTTTTCAGTGGAAAAAATTAGTTGGCTCGGATTTTGAAAACATGCCAGGTGAAAATGGAACTAGTTATGAGGTCTCGGAATCAGGTACATACAAATTAGAAATAGAAATTTCTTCGAATTGCTTCATGGAAGGAGAAATAATAGTGGAGTTTGCTGATAAACCAGCTGCTCCAGCTTTTGTGACGGACTATATAGCTTGTGATCCAGATAATGACGGGCAATATTCGTTTAACTTGAGTACTAAAGATGCAGAAATTTTAAATGGGCAGTCAACGGAGGATTTTCAAGTTAGGTATTTTCCTGATGAAGCTGCATTAATTGCTGATACAGGCGAATTAAGCGCAGCTAACTATATAAATTCAAGTAGCCAAGAAACTATATGGGCTAGAATCGAAAATAAACAGGCCATTTATTGTTATGATACTGTATCGTTTAAATTGGTGCTTTACGAAAGTGCTTTGCCTAGATCTTCCTCAGAGATAACTCCGCTTGTTTTTTGTGATAATACAGCAGTAGGATCTGTAACAGACGGGAAAATATTTTTTGACTTGACGCAGCGTAGTTCTGAAATTTTAAATGGGCAAAATACTGGCTTTAGTTTGGAGTTCTATACAGATGCTTTAATGACGGCTTTATCCCGAATTGTAGATCCTGTAAATTTTGAAAATACGGTAGTTGGAGGTCAAACTATCTATGTCAAAATGGTAAATGACCTGACTACAACATGTTCTTCAGATACTTCTTTTGTTATTTCTGTAGAGGAAGTGCCTATCGTTCCTGTATTGTCAACGATTAACCAATGTGATAATGATGGGGTTAACGATAAAATGTATAGTTTTAATTTTGGAGATTTAAAAAATACAGAAGTATTAAATGGACAGTCCGCTTCCGTTTTTGATATAACGTATTACACTTCGGAAGTGGCAGCAAATACGTTAGGTTTAAGTATTTCTGGTAATTATACAAATACATTAGCATCAGAAATTATATGGGTCAGAATTCATAATAGAGATAAAACAGATTGCTTTGTAGTGTCTTCGTTTTTATTAAATGTGTATCCTATGGCGTACCCAAAAGCCAGTGAAGACATTCTAGCATTGGCTTATTGTGACAATTTATCTTCCGGTAGTGATTCAGATGGTAAAATAACTTTTGACTTAACAGAAAAAGCAACGGAAGTTTTAAATGGCCAGGAAGCTGATTTTTCATTGTCATATTATACGGATGTAACTTTTTCGACTGCAAGTCAAATTTTAACTCCCGAAACATATACGAATTCTACTATAGGATCTGAAATCATTTACGTCAAAATGTCTGGCGCTTTTGTGAATTGCGAAGCGACTACTTCTTTTGAGGTTGTCGTAAATCCCTTGCCGGTTGTTAATGATATTGTTGTACTAAAACAATGTGATAATGATTCAGATGGAATAAGTGATTTTAATTTGGAAGAGGCAAACTCAATTTTATCCGCAAATTACCAAAACGAACTATTTTATTATTATTTGGAAAAGTCAGCAGCAGAACAAGATGTTTCTGCTATAACAAATACAACTATTTTTACAAGTGGAATAGCCACTGTTTGGGCAAGGGTAGTGTCTGAAGATAACTGTTACAGAATCGCGCAAGTTGACTTAATTGTTTCTGTTACATCGGCATTGGATTCGTTTTTTGTAGAATATGAACAATGCGATGATGCATTGGATGGTGATAATACAAACGGAGTTTCGACATTTGATTTTTCTGATGTTGAAAATCAAATTTTAACCGGAGGATATTTTCCGGTTGGTCAGCAACCAATTATTTCGTTTTATGAAAATGAAACCAATGCTTTGGCAGAAAAAAATAAGATTGAAGATATTGTCAATTATAGGAATACTGGATCTCCAAATGAGCAAGATATTTATGTCCGTGTAGATAGTGGGCTTAATAATCACTGTATAGGTTTTGGCTCTCATGTTAAGTTAATTGTAAACAAAGTGCCTGAGGTGAGTATAGATAAGCAGGGAGTTGTGTGTTTGAACGATTTACCAACACCTGTTTGGGTACATAATATAGACCCTCTACTTTCCTATAAGTGGACGGATGAAGATGGAATTGTTTTAGGAACGGGTTCTTCAATTGAAATAAATAATGGGGGAGATTATACAGTGGTTGCAATTGATGCTAAAGGATGTGAATCTAGTCCAAAGACAATTACAATGATGGTTTCTGAAAAGGCTATATTAACATTGGCGGCAATTACCGTGTCAGGTACTAGTAAAAATAGTAGCATTAGCATAGATGTTTCTATTCTAGGTGATGGGGAGTATGAGTATACGTTGAATGAAATTGATGGAGATTATCAAGACGAACCATATTTTGGAAACGTAACTCCAGGTATTCATATGTTGTATGTGAGGGATAAAAACTTATGTGGAATTGCTCAAATTGAAGTATCGGTGCTTGGGTTTCCAAAGTTTTTTACTCCTAATAACGATGGGTTTAATGATTATTGGAATATTAAAGGTTTGAGAAAAAACATGTATTCAAAAGCTACGGTGTCCGTGTTTGATAGGTTTGGAAAGCTGTTGAAAACTTTTGATGATAGTGATATAGGATGGGATGGGAGTTTTAACGGTTACAGCGTGCCTTCTTCTGATTATTGGTATGTAATTACATTGATTGATTTGAAAGGGGAGTCTAAGATTGTAAAAGGGAATTTTAGTCTTATTAGGCGTAAAAATGAATAAAAAAAGAGCAACGCTCTTAAAACGTTGCTCTTTTTTTATATATGTGTGATTTTTACTTATAATTTAAGGGTTAGTGTAGCTGTTATTTTTGACGTGTCTATGTCCAATTCTGCGGGGCTAACATTATAATCATCACTTGGATAAAAATTGTAAGCACTAGTGTAATTGTCTTTTTGGTATGCAAGATCAAATTTAAAGCCTTTAAAGTTAAGCCCTGCGCCTAATGAGAATCCACTAATGTCATCCGAAGAAATAGCTGTTTTGTAAGGGTTTTGTGCCGTGTGATATCCTCCTCTAAGCGATAGTCTATCGATACGCCACTCTGTACCTATTTTTATTCCAGAAGTGCTATTTAAATCATTTTTTATGTTATTGTTTTCTGTATAAAAATCATTTCTTTTAAAATGGATATTACTGTAGTTTTTATAGCTATAATCAATACTTATTAAACCGTGCTCGTTAAAAATGTAAGCCATACTTCCAGTAAGTTTACTAGGTGTACGTACGTCATAAGAAAAGCTATTGATTCCAGAATAGTAAGGTAGCGTTGTTCCTGTGCTATATACAAGTTCAGAATCTTCTTCAATGGAATCTTCTATCAGAGAGTACCATATAGGTGATTGGTAAGATAGTCCTAGACGGATATTTTTATTTGGTTTCGCTATCATTCCTACGCTAAACGAAATTCCATCGCCATACGTTGAAAGTTCTTGAATAAAAGACGCATCTAAGTTATTGCCAAACCCATCGTGATTGTTCTCTTCTAATATGGTTTGTTGATAATGATTTACATCATAACTATTTATAGAGGCACCAAAATATAGGTTGTCATTATATTGCGATGCAATAGAAAAAGTATAACGTTTGTTCTCTCCATTTGTGAAGTTTCCGAAAGCTTGTCCTGTAGTCTCAATGTATGGATTTGTAGTATTATTATCATCCTCATGACCAGTCCATGTGGCTAATCCACTATTTCCACGAGCAATCCAGCTACCTTCAAAATCGTTAGTTCGGCTATAGTTAAAACCTAAAACCACCTTTTTCCATTCGGAATTCTGATGTGTGTTAAAAACAAATACGGCACCTGCTTGTCCGAAATTATTGAAATCGTAATCGTTCTGAATGCTTGTACCATAATAGTTACTAGTAATTGCATTATCTCTAAAATTTAAGGATGCAGAAAATTCACTATTCCTAAATACAGCAGCTCCAGCTGGATTAATATCTACAGCAGATAAATCACCTCCGAGTGCTCCGAAGGCTCCGCTTAAAGCATTGAATCTTGCTGTTCCGTTTATGTTTTCGTTTGTTAATAAAACTCCCATGTCTCCATAACTTAATGTTTGGGCGCCTAGGGAAAAACTAAGGCATAATAGCCCAATAGAAATTATTTTTTTCATATTGATTGATTTATTATTCGATAAAATATAGGGTTTTCGTACTGTCAAATGTTAATGATTATCCACGTCTTCTTGAGCTGCTAGAAGATGATCTTCCGCTACTTCTAGAAGAAGAACTTCCTGAAGAGCTTCTGTTGTAAGAACTATTACTAGAGCTACTGCTTCTGTTAGTTGAATATGATCTTTTATTGGACGACGAACTTCTGCTAGGGGTATAGGTTTTTTTATTAGAAGTGCTTTTTCTAGGCGTGTAAGTTTTTTTATTGGACGAACTTCTGCTAGGTGTATAAGTTCTCTTATTAGAGGAGCTTGTACTTCTTCTAACAGTGTTTCCGGAAGATCTGTTGCTGCTACCTCTATTACTGTATACACCTTGTCTGTTTGTAGAACTGCTACTTCTCCTTGTTGAATAAGGATTATTAGAACTACTTCGT
>Ga0209395_1005744_pt1 | contig 13800 bp, 11 predicted proteins | sample GOMGulsemesocosm_3_FD_184635 | JGI IMG/M metagenome (GOLD analysis project Ga0209395, IMG submission 184635) | Methane-oxidizing microbial communities from mesocosms in the Gulf of Mexico - GOM9D Gulf of Mexico (SPAdes) (version 2) | ecosystem: Environmental > Aquatic > Marine > Cold seeps... | reverse complement strand
TCCTGCAGAAGCAAGTCCCAACAGAAAAGTAGACGAACTTGTAATAACAGCTGTTGCAGTTAAGCTCTTTTTAACGTTGATAAATAAACGATGTACCCCGTCTTCAAAATTTGCGTTTTCTTGGTCTTCGGCATTAAACCCTTTGATAACACGTACGCCATTTAAGGTTTCGGTTAATCTTCCTTTTACTTCCGCATTTAATTTTCCTCTTGCCCTAAAAATAGGACGTATAATTTTAAATGCTTTTAAAGCCACCACTGCAAAAACAGCCACTGGAAACAAGACAAACAACGTCATTAAGGCATTTATTTTTATCAATATAATTAACGATACTACCGCGGTGAAGGTTCCCCCTACTAATTGTACCAATCCTGTTCCTACTAGATTACGAACCCCTTCCACATCTGTCATTACTCTAGAAACTAAGGCTCCAGATTTATTATTATCAAAAAAACTAATCGGTAACTTCATTAATTTCTGCTGTACTTTTGCTCTTAATTGAGAAATTAAACGCTGTGCTTCTACACTTAATAAACGTGTTATTGCAAAAGAACTTAAGGCTTGAATAAAAATGGCTGTACATACAAAAAACAATAAATTAAACAATGATTGCATGTCTTTGGATGGTATCACGTCATCGATCAAATCCTTACTTGCCAATGGCAACACTAAGCCAGACAAACTCCTTATTACAATTAAAATTAACCCTAAAAATAAGATTTTTCTTCTTGGCCAAATAAACTCTTTAAACGCCCAAGCAAACGAAACTTTGTTTTTCTCCATGGACCAAAGGTATGATAAAATGACTAAAGGCGATTGATGAAAAACAGGAGTCAATAAAGACTTAAAAATTCACCTCAAAAACATCTAATTAAAAAAACATTACAATTGACATCTCGTAGGCACTCATAAAACTAATTGTAATAATCAACACCATATCGTAAAACATCAATCTTATACTTCAATAATTAGGGCAAACTATTCAGCATAGATTATACGTACAAATTTCAAACTTAAAACGGGACAAACCATAACTTAAAACAAGTTAAAAGTTAATATAGGTTAAAGAAATAACCTACAGTATTCTTATTTTTAAAATTAATCAACTCAAAATCACTATCTTTGATAGACTATGAAAAAGGTTTGTACACTTTTACTATTCCTTTCCCCTTTTATTTCAGTATGTCAAATTAGCAATTACGAAGTGCTTTATATAGAACGACATGGTGAGGTAGGTAACTACTTGAAAAAATCTGCACAATACAAACACAAAAACTCAGACTCCACAGTATACTACTCATTAAAGGCCTACAACCTTAACCAACTAAACCCATCAAGAGAAACGTTGACAATACAGAGCAGTATTTATGTAGCTATCGCCTATTTTTTAAAAGACGATATAAACGCTGCGATTCTATATTTAAATGAGGCACACAACAGTGCTCTAGAAAGAAATGAAGCTTACTATTTACAACAAACTTACACCATCCTAGGAAACATAAAACTTGCTCAAGGAGATAGTTTTAATGCTATTGTAGCTTATAAACAAGCATTATCCTACGCCGAAGAACTTAATAAGCCTATACTTAGGAGTATTGCAAATCAAAATTTATCAATCTGTTATGCCTATCAGAATAAGATGGAACTAGCCAAAGAGTTTGCAAAACAAGCAGGCAACAATTACGAACATAAAGCACCAGGCGAAGACCAGAACAGAACACTTTTCATTAACATTCTGATAAATACATCTCAATTTTCTCAAAATTTAAAAGAAGGATTATTGTATTTAGAGGAAAGTAAAGACAGTGCAAAAGCATATCAGAACACAGATCAACTTTCTGTTATTTTAAAACAAAAAGGAAAACTACTCTACCAGTATAAAGAATTTAAACAAGGCATAGAACATCTAGAGGAGTCCAAATATTACGAAAAAAAGAAGCATCACTTAAGCAAGGAGTTATCCTGCGAAATTGAAATAGCCAATGCGTATTTACAATGGGGTAAGTATAAAAAAGCAACGTATCATTTAAATCAGTTTTTGAGAAAAAAAACAGTTCAAACAAATCCCCAAACTATGCTAAACGTAAACTTGTTAGCAAGTACCATTTTTTCAAAATCTAGAAATTACAAGGAAGCTCAAAAGTACGCCTTAAAATATGGACAAGAAAAAGACTCCATACTAAACCACAATGTAAATACTACTTTTGCCGAATATGGAAAACGTTTTGAATCTGATCAAAAAGAAAAAGAAATAACTCTTAACAAACTAAAATTAAGCCAAGAAATAAATGCACGTAACATTATTCTATTCACTAGTATTTTTATCTTATTTTTTGGCTATCGATTTTTTAAAAAAAGATTTGATAAAGAAAAAAACAAAAAACGTCAAGCACAAGCGGCCTTGGAAAAAGAACTTGAATTTACCGAAGCTAGGACAAAATTTCTAGGGAACATTTCTCACGAAATAAGAACTCCTATTACTTTAATTATTGGGTATTTAAATTTAATGAAACAGAATAACGACCCTATTACACTTAAAAATTATATTGATAGAGCATTATTTAATTGTGACAAGGTAATAGCCGACGCTAACGAAGTGTTAACATTAATAAAGTTTGAAAAACAAAAAACACAACTCAATTTAGTGAACCTTCCTTTAAATAACTTTATCCAAACCACTTTCTTGTCCTTCGAAAACACAGCCGCTTACCAGCAGATTAAACTGAAGTTTGAATCCACTTTAAATTCCAAAATCTCAATAAATTTTGATTTTGATAAACTAGAAAAAATAATCAATAACATTGTATCAAACGCCATTAAATACAGCTATCCTAAAACCACCATCACGCTTAACTGTGGTGTTTTAGACAATACACTCGAAATATCCATTAAAGACCAAGGAATGGGTATATCTACAGAAGAACAAACTAAGATTTTCGAACGTTTTTATCAAACAGATAGTAAAAAATCTACAGGGGGATTGGGAATAGGACTGTCGCTAGTAAGAGAATTAGTAGATTTTTTAAATGGAGAAATACAACTAAAGAGCACCTTAAAAAAAGGAAGTGTTTTTAAGGTTTCTTTTCCGATAACTATAAATAAAGATCAAGAAAACAGCAGCAAATTCCATAAAAAAACCATCGTCTCGGCCTCTCTTGTTCAAAACGACCAACTATTTAATTCTGACAAACCTCTAATTTTAGTAGTAGATGATAATGTAGAAATGCTACGCTATTTAAAAGAGCTTTTTATTCCTCATTTTAACTGTATGTTTGCTTACAATGCTAAAGAAGCCTTAAACCTAGTCAAGCACAATACATTTGATCTCATATCTTCTGATGTGATGATGCCAGACATAGATGGTTTTGAATTTAAATCTATGATAAACAAAATTCAAGGTTTCGAACACATCCCTTTTATTATGCTTTCTGCAAATACGTTTTCCAGCTCAAAAATTAAAGGTTTTAACTTAGGTGTTAACGATTATATTACCAAACCATTCGAGAGTATTGAACTTATAACTCGAATGGAAAATTTATTAAAAAACAGTACGGCACTAAAAAATTCAACACCGAACCTAGACCCACTAGAAAAAGAGCAATCGCCTTCTTATGAGCAGCAATTAATGAAAAAAATAACCAAAATAGTAGCAACAAATTTAGAAGATGAAAACTTTAAAATAGACAACCTTGCCAAAGAAATAGGCTACAGTCAGCGGCAATTATCCCGAATACTTGTAAAACATACCGGATTATCTCCTGTAAAGTTTATACTGGAAATAAAATTAAAAGAAGCCTATAAGCTAATTAAGTCCATGCAGTTTCCAACCATCTCAGAAGTTAGGTTTAAAGTAGGAATTAATAGCGGCTCTTATTTCACTAAAAAATTTAAAGAGCGTTTCGGGATCGTACCTAGCGATTTAAAATAATTAATTTACTGTAATATTCACCACAAACCCTTCGTGATTTCTAACATTTAATACCTGACCATTTTCAAAAATTAAATACTGTCCTTTTACCCCTTTCAAAACACCCTCTACATCAGGAATCTTATCAAAATTAACAGACTTAATTTTTGTTGGGTATTGTACTACGGGATATTCAAAATGATACACCTCCTCATTTGTCTCTAAAAAATAAGGTTTCGTTTCTTCCGACAATAAGTCTTTAATCTTGCTCTTTTCTTCTAATAAATCAATTTCAGCTATGTTGTTTTTTAACATTTTTTGCCAACTTGTTTTATCGGACATATATTCTTTTAACGCAACTTCCGCGGCCCCAGCTAAATAACGATTTGGAGTTTCTAAAACAGCTATTGCTGTACTCGCTCCTTGATCTATCCATCTGGTTGGCACTTGCGTTTTACGTGTAACTCCTACTTTTAAATTGCTAGAAACAGCCAAATAAACAATATGCGGCTTTAACTGCACACTTTTTTCATAGTCTAAATCTCTATCTTCAATACCCAAATGAGCCGTACTCAGTTCCGGGCGCATCACCCAATCTCCCACTTGTGCATTTGCATAAAAACAATCATAACAATTCCCCTGCCTAAAAATCTTTTTTGCCTTTCCACAGTTTGTACACTGATGAGACAAAAACGAAATTTTTACTGATTTACCAACTAACTGATTGACATGCAACACATCATTATCCATCTCTAAAAAATAAGAAATACAACTTTTATAATCTGTTTTCATTTTTTTTAAGAGTCCTTGGTAAATCATCTGTTTTTTTTAGTATTTTTAACTCGTTAAAGATACATAAATCTATTGAACCCTAAAATGAATAGTTTTAACATCATTTAAAACAGAACAAGTATTTTATTTCAAACGCTTGACATATAACTCAATAGATTCATGCTGTATTTATCAAAATAATAAAAGCTATAAAAAAAAAATTCATGTCGTTTCCTATCGTAAATTCAATTTTATCCTGGTTTTTAAAAAAGAGAAAACACCAAGTGGAACTTTTTTTAAAATACCCAACAGAAGTACAAGATGAATTATTATTAAAATTGCTACAAACAGCAAAAGACACAGAATTTGGAAAAAAATTTCATTTTGAAAAAATAGAATCTTACCAGGATTTTGCTGTCCAAATCCCAATACAACAATACGAAACCATAGAACCACTTATAGAACGAACCCGCCAAGGAGAGCAACAGCTATTTTGGCCCAGTACTATTAAATGGTTTGCTAAAAGTAGCGGTACTACCAATGCAAAAAGCAAATTTATTCCAGTTAGTGATCAATCTTTAGAAGATTGCCATTTTGAAGCAGGAAAAGACATGCTTAGTATGTACTTTAACAACAACCCAGACGCCCAATTATTTACAGGAAAAAGCTTACGCTTAGGAGGTAGTAGTGCTGTTTACGAAGAAAATAAAACTTTTTTTGGTGATTTGTCAGCTATTATAATCGAGAACATGCCGTTTTGGGCAGATTTTAGCTCCGCTCCTAAACAAGAAACAGCGCTAATGAGTGAATGGGAATCCAAAATGGACGCCATAATAAATGAGACCATTAATGAAAACATAACAGGACTTGCAGGGGTCCCTTCATGGATGCTCGTACTTTTAAACAGAGTATTAGAACGAACTGGGAAAAACAATATTTTAGAAGTTTGGCCAAATTTAGAAGTGTATTTTCACGGAGGCGTGAGTTTTATTCCTTACAAAGAACAGTTTCAAAAACTAATTCCATCTAAAAACTTTAAATACTACGAAATTTATAATGCATCTGAAGGTTTTTTTGCAATTCAAGACAGAAATGACTCCGACGAAATGTTATTGATGTTGGATTATGGGATTTTTTATGAATTCATCCCAATGGACACTTTTAATGGAGAAGCTTCGGAAGCTATTCCCCTTTCTAAGGTTCAAAAAGACACCAACTACGCCATGGTAATAACCACCAATGGCGGTCTATGGCGTTATTTAATTGGAGACACCATTAAATTTACTTCCACAGATCCATATCGCATAAAAATAACAGGGCGTACTAAGCATTTTATCAATGTTTTTGGTGAGGAATTAATCATAGAAAATGCCGAAAATGCGCTACAGGAAGCATGTAAAAAAACAGGTACCGAAATTATAGATTATACGGTAGCTCCCATTTTTATGAACGAAAGTAAAAGCGGTGCACATGAGTGGATTATAGAATTCAGAAAAGCTCCTGAATCAATCGAAGAGTTTACATATATCCTAGATAATCATTTAAAAACCATCAATTCAGATTACGAGGCTAAACGATATCACAATATGACATTGGACATGCCAAAAACTCATATTGCAAAACAAGGACTATTTTACGATTGGATGAAAGAAAAAGGAAAATTAGGCGGACAAAATAAAGTTCCTAGATTGTCTAACTCGCGACAATGGTTAGATGAATTATTGACTCTAAATCAACGTTAAATTACTTTTTTCGTTCAATAACATAGTTCACCATGGTCAAAAGCGATGTTTTATAAGTAGATTCAGGATAAGATTCCAGCATGGCCAGCGCCTTTTCTTGATAGGATTTCATTTGTCTTATAGTGTACTCTATTCCTCCATTCGCTTTTACAAATTGGATAACCTCTTTAACTCTCTTTTTATCAAGATTGTGGTTTTTTACGGAATTAATTAGCCATTTTTTTTCTGTTTTTGAACAATTATTTAAGGTATAAATTAAGGGTAGCGTCATTTTTTGTTCTTTGATATCTATCCCTGTAGGTTTTCCTATTTTCGCATCGGTATAATCAAACAAATCATCTTTTATTTGAAACGCTATTCCAATCATTTCTCCGAACATGCGCATTTTCTCCACTTCTTCTTTGGGTGCATTTACAGAGGCCGCTCCAATACCACAACAAGCAGCAATAAGCGTGGCTGTTTTTTGACGAATAATCTCAAAATATATTTTCTCGTCTATATCTAAACGTCTTGCCTTTTCAATTTGCAAAAGTTCACCTTCGCTCATTTCACGAACGGCGACAGAAATCAATTTTAAAATGTCAAAATCATCATTATCTATTGATAGCAACAAGCCTTTAGACAGCAAGAAATCACCTACTAATACGGCTATTTTATTTTTCCATAAGGCATTCACAGAGAAAAAACCACGTCTACGATTACTATCATCCACTACATCATCATGTACCAATGTAGCTGTGTGAATTAGTTCTATAATGGCCGCTCCCCGATAAGTTCGTTCATCAAATCCTCCTTTAGAAACCATCTTTGCTACTAAAAAAACAAACATAGGTCGCATCTGTTTTCCTTTACGACGGACAATATAATGTGTAATTCTATTTAAAAGAGGGACTTTAGAAACCATGGACTCTTTAAACTTTTGTTCAAAGAGCTCCATCTCGTTCAAAATGGGTTGTTTAATTTGTTCTACTAATTTCATCTAGTTATCAAAAATACATATTTTTCTTTTGAAAAGAGACTATAGGAAGGAGAAAAAAGAGAATAGAAAAGAGAACATAGAGAAAAGACATAAAGAAGTTTATTTTCACATTCTTCACTGTAATTTTCTAACTCTTATTAGCCAGTTGACCACAGGCTGCATCTATATCTTTCCCTCTACTTCTACGCACATTTACCGTAATATCGTGCATTTCTAAATTGGAAATATAATTATTTATTGTTGCTGGACTCGCTTGCTGAAATGGCCCATCATCAATAGGATTGTATTCAATTAAATTTACTTTACATGGTATTATTTTACAGAACTCTATCAATGCTTTTATGCTTTCTTTGTCATCATTTATCCCTTCCCAAACAACATACTCGTAGGTAACATGACGTTCTGTTTTTGCATACCAATAAATCAATGCCTCCTTAATAGAAGTCAAATCATACTTTTTATTAAAAGGCATAATTTTAGTTCTAATCTCATCAATTGCCGAATGTAATGAAAGTGCCAAATTAACCTTTGTTCCTTCATCTGCCATTTGTTTGATTCGGTGTGGCACCCCAGATGTAGATACGGTAATCCTTTTAGGTGACATTCCTAATCCTTCTGGGCTTGTTATCATTTCAATGGATTTCATCACATTGTCATAATTCATTAATGGCTCTCCCATTCCCATAAATACAATATTTGAAAGTTTGTGGTTGTAATACAGTAAACTTTCTTTATTAATGGCAGAAACTTGATCGTAAATTTCGTCAGGATTCAAATCTCGCATGCGTTTTAAACGAGCCGTTGCACAAAAACTACAGTTAAAACTACAACCCACTTGACTAGAAACACAGGCAGTGGTCCTTGTATCTGTAGGAATTAAAACAGATTCTACAATAAGTCCATCATGCAAACGAATGGCATTTTTTACCGTACCATCCTTACTGCGTTGCATTTGGTCAACTTCAATATGGTTAATTACAAAATTGGCTTCCAACATAGCACGTGTATCTTTGGAAACATTAGTCATGTCCTCAAAGCTATGCGCCGTTTTATGCCATAACCACTCATACACTTGGTTTCCTCTAAATGCCTTATCTCCATTGGCTACAAAAAAATCACGTAGCTCCTCTTTACTTAATGCACGTATGTCTTTTTTAACATCCATAATGTGGTAAAATTAAAAAAAAGCTGCCAAGGATTTTAACATCTATGACAGCTCTATATTATCTTATAAAATTTTATTATATAATCAACATGGCATCACCATATGAGTTGAAATTATATTTTTCTTCAATAGCTACTTTGTAAGCTTCCATTAAGAAATCGAATCCTGCAAACGCCGCAACGCTCATCATTAACGTAGATTGAGGTACGTGGAAATTAGTAACCATACAGTTTGCGATTTGAAAATCATACGGAGGAAAAATAAATTTATTAGTCCATCCTTCAAAAGCATTTAGTTTCCCACTTGGAGACACTGAACTTTCAATAGTACGATTTACAGTAGTTCCTACAGCACAAATACGTCTTTTATTTGCAAGCGCTGCATTTACAGTAGCCGCTGCTTCATCATTAATCATGATTTTTTCAGAGTCCATTTTATGCTTAGACAAATCCTCTACTTCTACAGGATTAAAAGTTCCAAGCCCTACATGCAATGTTACTTTTGCAAAATCTACCCCTTTAATTTCTAAACGTTTTAACAAGTGCTTAGAAAAGTGCAATCCCGCAGTAGGTGCAGCAACTGCTCCTTCGTTTTTTGCATAAATGGTTTGATAACGCTCTTGATCTATCGCTTCTACTTTTCGTTGGATGAACTTAGGCAATGGCGTTTCTCCTAAATCAAATAATTTTTGACGGAATTCTTCGTAGCTTCCATCATATAAGAAACGTAAGGTACGACCTCGTGAAGTAGTATTGTCAATTACCTCAGCAACTAAACTTTCGTCATCGCCAAAGAATAATTTATTTCCAATTCTTATCTTACGAGCTGGATCTACTAATACATCCCACAATCTGCTTTCCGCGTTTAATTCTCTTAATAAAAACACCTCTATACATGCTCCCGTCTTTTCTTTCTCCCCATACAAACGTGCTGGAAACACTTTTGTATCGTTCATCACCATTAAATCACCTTCGTCAAAATAGTTAATCAAATCCTTGAACATCTTGTGCTCAATTGTTTGTTCTTTACGGTTTAAGATCATTAATCTAGACTCATCTCTGTGTTCTGCTGGATATTCAGCTAACAAATCGTCTGGCAAATCAAATTTAAAATGTGATAATTTCATTCAAATGTTTTTAAAATATGGGCAAATATACAACATCGACATAGGGGTTGTCAAGTGTTTTGCCATAAAAGTTTGATTTTCTTAGGAATTAGCACTTATTTTTTCATAATCTTCCCAAAAAGTAGGGTATGATTTGGAAACCACATCTGCCTCATTTATAACTATATCTACCCTAGTTACCAAAGGTGCAAAGGCCATTGCCATACGATGATCTTGATAGGTATCTATTTTTATTTTTTGTTTAATATTGGTTGGTTTTTCTAAAATCAAACTATCATTTGTAATAATTACCTTCCCACCTAATTTTTCAATCTCCGTTTTTAAGGCCACCAAACGGTCTGTCTCTTTTATTTTTAAGGTATGTAAACCCGTTAAATTACAAGAAATCCCCATTCCAAAACAGGTAACCACAATAGTTTGGGCAATATCCGGAGCACTTTTCAAATCCAATTCCAATACAAAATCAGGACTTACATCTGTTTGCGTTAGGTTGATTTGATTTTTTGAAAACACCGTGTTTACCCCTAGTTTTTTATAAATATCTACCAACACGGCATCGCCTTGTAAACTAGATTTTTTGTATGATGATAAGGTGATTTCTGACCCTTTAGCCAATGCTGCATAACTAAAATAGTACGATGCAGAACTCCAATCCGACTCTACAGTAACCATTTTATCAGCAATGGACGGCGTAGGTTTTACTGTAATTGTATCTCCAACCCAATTATTTTCTATCCCTATTTCGTCCAATAAACTCAAGGTCATTTTTATATAAGGCACAGAGGTTACTTTCCCTTTAAATTTTAATTGCAACCCATTTTTTAATCGCCCTCCAATAAGTAACAATGCAGAAATATACTGACTACTCACGTTTCCGTCAATCTCAAGAGTAGAAATAGTCAATGCTTTCCCTCTAATTTTCAAAGGAGGGAAACCTTCTTTTTCTACATATTCAATATCTGCTCCTAAAGTTTTTAATGCCTCGGCTAAAATTTCAATAGGTCTATCTTTCATACGTCCAGAGCCCGTTAAAACAATTTCTTTCCCTGGAGTGGTTGCGAAATAAGCCGTTAAAAAACGCATAGCAGTACCTGCATGACCTATATTCACTTCTTCTACAGAAGATTTCAATGCCTTTTGTAGCAATAGCGTATCATCTGAATTAGATAGATTTTTAATCCTTAAATTTGGATATAACTGCTGTAAAATTAACAAGCGGTTCGACTCGCTTTTAGAACCTGTAATTTGAATTGCTGCCTTAACGGCATGCGAAAATGATGTTAGTAGCATGTATTTTCGATTTTTTTGAAGAATTATACTTTTTTAATAAACTTGTAATATCCTGTCATAAACAGTCCATATACAGAAGACATTACTAATTGTATTTTAACAAACTGCATCCAATTCTCCTCAGAGAAAAATTCGTTTATCATACTATCATATCCATCTGACACCAAAGCAAAAATAATTTTAATGATAGTTACTACAATTAAAAAAATAGAGAAAAAACGTAAAAACAATGTTAAAAACGGTTGTTTAGAAATATCAGACATACTTATTTTAGTTTTTCGTTATTATGGTGACGATCGTGATCACGTTTTGTTTTAATATCTAATTTTTTATCAAATGCGTCTTGCAAATCGACTCCTGTTTGATTTGCCAAACATAGTACTACAAATAAAACATCCGCCAATTCTTCGCCTAAATCTTTATTCTTATCACTTTCCTTTTCACTCTGTTCTCCATAACGACGTGCAATAATACGCGCCACTTCACCAACCTCTTCGGTTAGCTGTGCCATATTTGTTAATTCGTTGAAATATCTAACTCCGTGTTCCTTAATCCAAGTGTCTACTACAAGCTGCGAATTTTTAATATCCATAGTTATTATTTTATTCAAAGGTACTTTAAAAAGTCAATCCTATCTATTTCTCGAGCACCTAAACTTGCCAAATGATCATTATACACTTGACAATCAACTAATTTGTAATTTTCTTTTTTTAATTTTTCAACTAAGTGGATAAACGCCACTTTTGAGGCATTATTTACCGAGCTAAACATACTTTCTCCACAAAAAACAACCCCTAAATCTATTCCATAAAGCCCACCTACTAGCACATCATTTTCCCACACTTCTACTGACTTTGCCGTTCCTTTTTTATGTAATTTCAAATAAGCATCCTCCATATCGTCCGTAATCCAAGTACCCCCTTGCTCTGGTCTATAAATAGTTTTACAATGATATAATACCTGATCAAAAGCTGTGTTAAACGTTACTTTAAATCGTTGGTCTCTGATTACTTTACGCATACTTTTTGAAATCCTCAACTCCTCTGGAAACAACACCATCCTGTTCTTTGGACTGTACCAAATAATAGGCTCCCCCTCATTAAACCAAGGAAAAATACCGCTTTGATATGCTAATTTTAAACGTGCTGTTGATAAATCTCCCCCAACTGCTAACAATCCATCTTCGGAGGCTAAGTGTACTGGTGGAAATTCTATTTTTTTTGTTAGAATATACATTTGTTGGTTGGTGGTTCTTGGTTGGTGGTTGTTGGTTGTGAGGCAGAAGCATCGTACTCCTTAAATTGGTTATTGATATTTGGCTACATGAAAATGTAAAATCCGAATCACACGTTGAACTGCTTCAATACAACATCAATAAATTAAAATAGCTTAAAAACGTCTTGTTCGAAGTCGAAAGGCTATATTTCCAATTCAAACTGTACCCAAACAGCTTTATGGTCTGTTGGCCACACATTCAAAGGTTTTATAAAAACATCACTTGTTTCTTGTTGTACTCTTCTATTATAAGCAATATCTCCTTTAGGCCCAACAATTTTAACTTCTTTTAAGGTCAATTGTTTACTAGGCAGGTAAAAAACAAAATCTATTCTATCTCTATCATCGGCTTTTGGACTCCATGCCAATTTAGTAATAGGCACTAATGGATTATCCGCAGGATAGGTAAAACCAGGATGTGTGAGCGGATTTGGATATTGTTTTCTATAAGCATCCACAAAGCCATTTTTTTCTAGATTCACCGTATTGTTCCACGGCATTACCACGCCATTATGACCGTATAAATGTTTATTCTCTTCAGTCCAATCTAAATGAGACGCCTCGTTATTATCGCCTCCATAAATTACAATTCGCCCTTTTTGTTGCTCCGATAAAGCATCATTTATAAATGCATTTATAGCATTGTCTCTTTCGGAAGCCAAGTTTACTTTTTCTATTTCTTGTAAATTTGTTACAGGTGCGTCTAATTGTTTCCATGTAGAGCCATCGTATCCTCTAGGCAAATAGACGGCACAATTTAGATAATCTAAATGACCACTATAAAAAGCAAGCTCCACTCCTGTTACATTAATTATTGCCTTTGTAATGGAGCCGTGATCGTTTTTTAAAGGATATACATACGTTTGTTCAATTATTGGATACTTTGATAAAATCCCTGTATCCTCACTCTTTTTGGCATAATAAACATGTCCTTTTTCTTTTAAACCAGCCACTAACCGTTCTGCTAAATCTATATCCTTATAATTACGTACCTCACTTAAGGCAATTAAATCTGCTTCTGTATGGATTATTTCATCAATAATAGCCTCAAATCCATGCTCCACTACGGTTCCCTCTTGCCAGATATTAAACTGCAATACATTTAAAGAAATTTTTTTATTAAGATCTTCACATTGAACAAAAGAAGAGCAACATAAAAGAAGGATCAAAAACTTTAGTATTTTCATATGGATGAGATTATTAAGCGTTACAAATTTAGTGATTCGAGAAACTATATTGCATAAAAAAAGCTGCATAAAGCAGCTTTTTTATATTTTTTTATGACCTAGAAAGGTAAATCGTCTGGTTCGTTATCGCTAACTTTATCCGTAGATTCAAAACTTTCTAATGGCGGAGCAGTTGTTCCTGCTGGTGCTGCTGCAGCTGAAGCTTCGATTCTCCACCCTTGAATAGAGTTGAAATATTTAGCTTCTCCTTCCGGGTTTATCCATTCTCTACCTCTTAAGTTGATTGAGATTTTTACGTCTTGACCTACTTGATAAGTGTTTAATGCATCACATTTGTCTTGTACAAATTCGATTGCCA
>Ga0209395_1005743_pt1 | contig 13802 bp, 8 predicted proteins | sample GOMGulsemesocosm_3_FD_184635 | JGI IMG/M metagenome (GOLD analysis project Ga0209395, IMG submission 184635) | Methane-oxidizing microbial communities from mesocosms in the Gulf of Mexico - GOM9D Gulf of Mexico (SPAdes) (version 2) | ecosystem: Environmental > Aquatic > Marine > Cold seeps... | reverse complement strand
CTGAAATTTATCATGCCATCGATTAGTCAATATAGTTTATCCGAAGAGATAGCCAATGCAGTCACTCACGGCATCGGAGCATTGCTCAGTGTCGCAGCATTAACACTATTGGTCTTTTATGCTGTGCTACAGCAAGACACACTACGGATAGCCAGCTTTGCTATATACGGCTCTACTCTGGTGAGTTTATTTTTAGCATCAACCTTATATCATGCTTTAGTAAGTCCGAAGGTCAAAAGGTTGTTTAAACTACTTGATCATTGTGCAATATATTTATTAATCGCCGGTACTTATACTCCTTTAATGCTGATCACGCTTAATGGCTTACTTGGTTATACAATGTTGATTGTTGTATGGCTGTTAGCATTAGCAGGGATCATTTATAAAATTATTTGCGGAAGCAAATACAAGTTTATATCGGTGGCTAGTTATGTAGGAATGGGGGGTATTTCATTGCTTTGCATTCAACAACTTTATCATGCGTTGCAAGGAAATGGCCTGTTGTTATTAGGTGCAGGGGGAGCTTTTTATAGTATTGGTATTATTTTTTATTTAAATAATCGCATCCCATTTAATCATGCAATATGGCACCTTTTTGTTTTAGCCGGTGCCATCTGCCATTTTTTTATGATGTGGTATTATGTTTAGACTTTGCTATTAAAGTTGCCATGCATAACTAAATTTAGTGAAGATAGTACGTTGATCTCGTTCTAAGTTATCAAGATTATCGTCTTGATATCCGCCATCTGAATAGCCAACAAAGAACAAAGTTTGTGGGTTAATTTTATATGAATAAATTAACTGGGTTGAGAAGTAACGTTCTTTTTCTTCAGGGCGATCTTCAATGTCATCATAAACATATAAAGACGCATCTCTTTCAATATCTGTGTATTGCACAACAAATTTTAAAATACTGCGCATATCAAACTGGTAGCCAATTCGAATGTCGCTTTGATGAGCAGTATACAATCGCTGATCTTCTACATCCAATTGGCTATAGTTGTAGCTAACATCAATATTTAAGTTTTCATTAACATCCCATTCAATAAAAGGCTCTATATCAATAACATCACCTAAACGGGTATTGGCAAAATCAATTTGTTTACCAAAACGATAAAAATTTCCTATTTCAACGTTACCCCAAGGGTTAAATTTAGCAAACTGCATAAATTGCGTTTCATCAAAAAATTCACCGTCATAATAGCGCTCACGGTGCACTATGCCAAAGTTGGTATATAACTGCATTTTCCCCTGTAAATTACCGTGAATTTCCCACTCTTCCTCAAGGACATTACCCTCTTGGTCAAAAGATTTATCCCAATCACCAAAGTAGCCCCAACGGGTAAAAGTATCGCCACTTTCACCGTAATAATTACGACTACCACCAAGAACCACACGTTCAATATTTGACCTTGACTGAAAACCTAAGTCAGCGCGAAAATCTTCACCAATATTGCTGTATCTTGCCTTTAAATTATAATCTCTGGTGTTATGGTCGTATCTGATACTAAACGCTTGGTCGCTTTGCTCTTCTTTAACTTCAAAATCTTCTACCACTAATTCAGGATTGTCAGTTTCAGAGCTGGCAATTTGATAACTAATATTATCTGTTTGGCTCAACCAATAGTTACCATCAACGGATAATAAGGTATTGTTATAGTTATCTGCTTGTCGATGAGTCATCAATACACCAACACTATTACGCTCACCAACGTCCATTTTATAACGAGCAATTGCCACTTCTGACTTTTCATCTAACGTCGCGAGATCTGAACCTTGATTACCCGGCATTAAAAATGAAGTATTATTGTCATTCGCCAACATCACGCCATAACTATGTTCTTCAGTCTTTCCGGTAAGCTTTAAACCAACATCAGGCTCTGCAATATTACGGGTATGAACAAAGTTAAAGTTACTGGTATCAAAGTATGATGCACCATCTAAAAAGAATGGTCGTTTTTCAGGGAAGAATAAAGAGTAGGTATTATTTACATCAAGTTGGCCAGAATCTGCTTCAACCTGTGAAAAATCTGGGTTGATTGTCGCATTTAACACCATATCTTGGGTGATCCCCCAACGTATATCTAAACCTGGCTCAACATCAACGTCGCCACCTTCCCACTCACCTGGCACGTCAGGTTTTTCATCTTGTCTAGACACAGTTAAAGTCGGTGTTACCTGAAAGTTATTGCCTGCCTTAATATCTTTTAAGCCCACCCATTGCTCAAACTGACATAAGTTACATTTAATATTACGATCTCTTTTATGAGTGGCCATGTTTGTACGAACATCGCGAGGATAATTACGCCAGCCGGCAACATTCCAAATTTGCTCGCCATCTTTTTCAGGGAAGCGTAATGAGCTAAAAGGGATACTCATTTCAACCACATAACCAAAATCGGTAATTTGTCCGGCGCTATCCCAAATAGCATCCCATGAGGAATCTTCATCCCAACCATTGGTATCATCCATTTTCATATCGGCTTGTGCGCCTAATGGATTAACAAAAAACTCATAACCACCGCGTTCATCGTTAAATGTGTCGATGATAATGCCAACGTTATCGTCTGGCCATAAGGCATCGCGATCACGCAAAGACGCTCGAATCTTTGTAGGGTCGGGATCATAGGCTTTAAAAGCAACATTCAGTGAAGTACCGTTCTGATAGAAGAACAACTCGGTTTTTACCGGAGCCGGTGTACCTTCGCCAGGATTATTTTCATAGTTTAGTGTCATTTTTCCCGCGCTTTGCCAAACACTTTCATCAAGTACACCATCAACAGTGATAGTTTGCTTTATTTCAGGTAAAGCAAAGCGATTACGCGTTGATTCGGCAGCATTAACGGCATATGAACTCGCTAGAATTGTGGCTAAAAAACTCACTTGGCTAAACTTTGACAACAGACTTGATCTAAATTTTTTTTCGCTAAAAAACTTATAGTTATTGGACATTTAAGATCCCACAGGAAATATTTTTATTTTAATTATTGCTATTGTCGCTTGGATAGGACAAATAGTTGATGATTAAATACATCTAAATGTAAGCAAATGTAAATTTCGTTACATATTCTAGACCTATATTTAATATTTTTCGCTTAAATAGACCGAAAAACAGTTTAATGTTTGTTCAAAGTTACTTTTTCCTAAACCTAAACGGAAATAATTTCCGGTTAATCCAAATAAAGTCGCCGGTAATATTAATATTCCTGTTTGTTCTGCAACTTGCTGTGCCCAAGCCTCTATTTTTGTCACATTTTTTATTTCAACTAACGCCAAAATTCCTGCTTGAGGTGATTGCCATGAAACTAATGATTGATGCTGTTCAACAAAATTTTCAAACAGGGCAATATTCGCTAAAATTTGTCGGTTAGTATTCTCAATAATTTCATCTTTATGTTCAAAGGCCATTATTGCCAGATGTTCATCAACCACCGAGCAACAAATTGAACCATAGCTTTTTATCACCAGTATTTCATTTAACAAACTTAGATTGCGGCTGACCACCCAACCTACCCGTATTCCCGATAAACCAAAACTTTTAGATAATACACCAACAACCAGTGCTTTTTCATAATCTAAGAAGCGATGTGCTAAGGATAGGTGATGATAGTTACTCGCTTGTGCTACATCATCAGCGATAAGATAACAGTCAAAGGCTTGCGCTAGCGCTAAAATTTCATCGGCTAAATCTGAATCAATAATACTACCGCTAGGATTATGAGGAGAGTTCAACACAATCAGCTTAGTACGCTGATTTACTCGTTGTTTAAAGTCATCAATGCTAAGTTGCCAGTCAGTTTCAGCTGATAAGGAGATGCTTTTAACGATAGCACCTCTTTGCTCAGCCATAGTGCTTAATGATGGATAACAAGGCGTGACTACAACAACTTCATCATTTTCTTCAAGTAAAAGCTGATAAATAGCCGCTAACCCTTCTTGGGCACCACAGAAGGTAAGTACGTTTTTCTCATCAAGTTGCCCTTCATGTTGATTCAAATGCTGATGAAAGTGTGAGATTTGGGAGCGTAATTCAACACTGCCTTTTAACGAGGCATAATCTAGCGAGATCTCGGTGAGCGGCGTAAAGTCTGTTGCTGATAATGCACAAAGTTGACCTACGCTCAGTGATTGTGCTGAGGAATGACTCAAACTTTCATGAATGGTACAAGTTAGCCCTTGAGTAAAAGCGATATGTGCTGGCAACAACGGTGACTGCGATACTTTTTTATTAACCATGATATTGCCATACCGTCACTTCAATATGCTTGTTTATGGTTTGATATCGGTTTAATTTTAGCGATTGCATAAGGTTACCTTTCTCTAGGAAAGTAAAATCATTGCTTAATCGTTGAGCAATACCATCAAAACCGGTAACGTTTTCGCCATTAACTTTAATACCACTGAGCCATTTATCTTTCGATGTTATTTGTTCATCAAAGATGTAGTCTGATGCAACAACGAGTAAACCATACTTGTTTAATCGTTGATGAATGGTTGATAATATTTTTTTAGGATCATAGCTTTGCTCTAATGCCTGTTGTAAAACAATGACGTCATAACCCGAAAACATTGGTTTTAAATTGACCGCATCACCTTGGCTAAATGAAACATTATTATGATGTTCTTTTATATGTTTATTTATAGATATCTCATTAAAATCAACCAATTCACCTTCTAAAACCGATTGATATCTGATGGTTTCTTTTTGTTGTAACTTGACACCAAATTGAATATAACGGGCAGAAAAATCGACCGCATCAATACTCTGGAAATACGGTGAAAGTTCAAATGCAGTACGGCCAACTGAACAACCTAAGTTTAAAACCTTTCCGGTTTTAATTTGTTGGTGCTTAGTCGTTTTCACTATCAAACTTGCTAACTGCGATGGGTAACTATCCACTTGCTCTAAGTTATCAGGGTAATGACAGGCAAGTTGCTGACACAGCTGAGCATCAGTCTCATAAGGATTTATTGCTGATGTAAGTAATTGCTGATGTTCACTTTCCACATAACGAAAGCCAGCATGTTGAGTAAAATGACGTCGAAAGGCATAGCGTGATGACTTTATCGCTTCATTGCCCGTTGAGATCCAAGACCCACCTTTAATCAAATTATGTTTGCCATCAAAGGTTGGGGTTGAAAAGTCGTCATATAAAGGGTGAACATTAAAACCATTAAAGCCATCGATGGCTGACTCAGTCCATTGCCAAACATTGCCACAAATATCAAACAAGCCTTGTTGCTCAAAATTATTTACTGGGCATGATGAGGCAAAATATTCTAAATTAATATTCCCTGGTGCTTCTGTCCAATTGACCAAATCAACAGGGATTTTGTCTCGTAAAAGGGTCCATTCAGCTTCTGTGGGTAAACGGATAAATTTTTGTCTTTGTTGGCTCTGCCAATTACAAAAAGCTTTCGCTTCTAAATAATTAACTTCAACCGGCCAATTAAGTGGTAAAGGTATTTCATCAACAAGGTTACGTTGAAAATACTCGCTATTTCGGCGAAACCAAAACCTTGGCATAGTCGTTTGTTTATAGGCCAACCATTGCTGGCCTTCTTCAGTCCAATACTGTGGGTGGCGATAACCGCCGGCATCAACAAAAGCTAAAAACTCTTGATTAGACACTAGATACTTACTGGTATTAAAATTTTCAACCTGTTGTGTTAATTGACCATATTCATTATCCCAACCGTAAGTCATATCTGAGCTAGTTTTCCCCAAACAAACTTCTTTCCCCTGCACGGCAACTAATTCATTGATAGGTGCTTGATCTCGATATGGACACGACTGCCATTGTTGATTAGCGGTTAGAAACGATAGTGGTAACATTCGCATGATCACCGATGAGGTTTCAAGATGAATGCGTTCATGTTCACAGCCCATCAAAATCACCCAAGCAAGTGAATTTTGCTTGATCGGCAATGTTAATGGCATCTCGTCAATTAACGTATTAACTAAGGTAAATACCTCGGTTCGATATTGACGAATTTCATCAACTTCAGGCCAGTCGTAATGCTCACTATTAAGATCATCCCAACTCATTTCATCAACGCCAACCGCACAAATAGCTTCGAGCTTTGCATTTACTCTTGATGAAATAAACTTGCCTAAGATTAATTTATTGATGAAAAACGTTGCGGTATGCCCAAAATAAAAAATGAGTGGGTGCCGTAGAGGTTCTGGTCTTAAAAAGTATGCCTCATCGGCATTAATTAACGAAAATAAGGCGTTATAAGTTTGCCATGTATTAGCAAAGTACTGCTTTATTTCATCGCGTTTTATAGCGACCGAATCACCCGATAGTAACGGTGTTTTTTGTTGTGTAAAGGCACTAGTCATGTTCAATTAGCTATTTATTTAATCAGTAATAATCGGTTGAATTTGATAAGCGGCTAAGATTGCCGCTTTAAGTTTATCGCCTAAATGGCTTTTTGTCGCTGAATTTGTCTTGTTATTCCCTGTTGTTAGGCTGTCAATTTGATTAATCCTTTTAGCAAACCATGTCCCCTCAGAAAATAAGTCAATGGCGCCAAGATACTCCCCTTTACTTCTTAGGGAGAATGGTAATGCCGCGCTTTCTTTTTGAGGCTTCAACAGTTTATGGCATTGGCCAGCGAGGAAAACCTCCAGCGCATCAATAACATTTAACAAGCCATAGACGACATTTACATAGGCATTATAATACTGACTTGCAGCGCCTAAACGATGCTCTATGCGTGCTGTTTTTTGCCAACATTGTGCTTTCACTACGACATTATGTTGATGATCGTAAAGTAGTGGCTCTTCACCCATGGCTTGATTATGTTTTCCTAGCTCTTTATATAAAGCAATGCTGCCTTGATGACCGCCGGAAATATCATCCGGAGAACATAATTCTTTTGCTAAGCCATATTTGGTTTTCAGAGCAAAGCGTTCAAAAGCTTCTTCTTCTGGTAAATAAAGTAAACTGCACGACAAACTCGTCTGCATAAAGCATTGTTGTAAGTATTCGCCAAAGCTGGAATGGCAAATAATATTCTCACCCTCACTGTTATTGACGCTGATATTCATTTGAATCGCATTAGGAATATGTACAGCACGCTCATCATTGGTAAAAATGTTATCACAACCTTGAGCTAATTTACCTTGATCACCTGTCCAAACAACCGGTTTAATCAGCGTTTTTTCAATACCTTGTTTGGCAAATAATACCGGTAAATATTTTATCGCTCGACTTAAGTTATTGGCTTCTTTTAACGGTGATTGACCATTGAATTGCGAAACAAATTCCCACTGCTGGTGCCAATATTCTGGGATCACTTTGCCATCAATATTAAGGTGATGAAGCTGTTGATTAATAGCAGCATAGTTAAGTTCTGTTTTTCTCTTTGAGCCTTGGTAACACCCTTCCAGTTCAAAGTGAATCACAGGGGTGAATCCTAACTGAGTAATATGCTGTTGTAAGATGCCAATGATTCTTTGTCCGAGCAAGCTGCTCGAATCATGCTGTGCTTTTTTTTTAACTTTTGATATCAAAGCAATAAAGTCCGTTATTCAAATGTAGTCACTTGATTCTTACCTGCATTTTTTGCCGTATGAAGTGCCTTATTTGCCTGAAAGTATAATGTTTTATAATCTTGTATATTTTCTGAAAAGTGACTAATGCCAATGCTCACTGTCACTGAGATCTTTTCTTGCTGACTGTCATAAAATTGATGTTCAGCGATATTTTTCCTTATTCTTTGGGCTATCAATTCACTTTGTTCAAATTCAGTTCTTGGTAAAACACATAAAAATTCTTCACCACTAATTCTGCCAACTCTGTCTTCGATACGTAAGGTATGCGCCACTATTTTAGCAACCTTTTTAATGACGATATCGCCAACAAAGTGACCGTAGCTGTCATTAACACTTTTAAAGTCATCAATATCGACAATAAAAATAGCTAACGATCCTTTGTTAACTGACATAGCAGGAAGCATTTTTTCTAAAAATTCAAAAATATAACGTCGGTTATGTAGCCCAGACAAGTCATCAGCAGTTGCCAGTGCTGTCATCTTCTTTTGCAAATAAAACCGGTAAATCACTGCGCTGATGAAAACCGCAAACAAAAGAGTTAAAAACAATACAAAGTAATATTGTTGTTGTTTTGTTTGCTCTAACAATTCAACCTCTAATCGTTCAGCTTTATCGCGCTGTTTTGACAGCGCGCTTTCAACTCCTTGTCTATCTATTTCTAACAAGTCTCTAATATTGATCACCTGTGCATACCAGTTTTCAACTAGAGCATCGGTATAGCTTTGATAGTAAGCATCTAAATATTGGTAACCTTGTTGGTAATTACCTCGAGCGTAAGCTAATTGTCCTGAAATTTTATCAACTTCTAACTGCCATTGGTTGCCAGCAAGCTCTGATTGCGCTAAATAGAGGTTTGTAACATTTATGAGTGCTTGCTCGGCTTGATCTAGTTGATTTAATTTAATCAAACAACTGGCCCGACGTTTATACAATTCGGTATCAAAATTATCGATTCCTTCAAATGCTAATGCCTGCTCAATTATTTTCAGCGCTTCTTGACAAGTGCCTTGTTCAGCCAAGGTCATGCCTAATCCATAAACACCATAATAAATAAGATTCTCATTTGGACTATATGAGACTTTTTGTTGATAAAGTTTAAATTTATCAATGGCCAAATCATATTTTTTCCAATAACGATAAGTTGCTGCAATACCATAAGTCGCATCGGCAACATGAGCTGGGTATCCTAATCTTTCATAGGTATCTAATGCTTTGTTCCAATATTGCAAAGATTTTTCATATTGGTGCATGTAACGATAAACAATTCCATAAGTTTCATTAATCAGAGCAATCAAAAAAGCATCATTTAATGCAAATGCCTCAATATTGGCCTCTTGCATATCTGTTAATGATGTTTCAAATAGTTCTGACAAGGAATAAGTATATGCAAGCTGCTGTTTTGCTTTCATATAAACATGATGAAAACGCCCTTGCTTTGACAATTTCATTGCCTTTTTAAAATAATCACGAGATTGTTTATAGCCACCAGACCTTTGTAATGAAAGCCCTTGAAAGTGGCTGATACGCGCTTGAATCTCTAATGGTGTTTGCTCAGTGATTAATTTATTGACTTGAGTTAATGTTTTCTCAAATTCAGTAAAAAAATACAGTAGATTTTCACATTGTGCTTTACGGACTAGCCACCATAATTTATTTTCTCGAGTCATCGAGGCAACAGAGCTTTGTAATTGGGAAATTTTTTGTAAAGATAGCCATGGTTCAGTGAAAATAGCATGATCCATATTTTCTAGGTTCAGAGTCTGAACATTAGGTAAATTTTCATCAGAGACGAGTGTTGACGGGGAAGTTGCAGCAGTAGCCTTAAACACTAAAAGCAATGCACAAATCAATACCAGAGCAATAATATGAGTTTTCAAAGGGTCTCTTCCATGATGATAATGTATAACCAACATTTTCATTTAACCATTTACTGTATACTAAGTAAACAACCACCCCCCCTTTAAGTTATTCTTTTCAAATACACTAACTTAGTAATTTATCTACCTGCTTAATATTAAAACCCACCAGCATTTGATCACCAATTTTGATCGCCGGTACCGAACGTAATCCGGTTTTACGGAACTCCTTTTGACCTGCTGGTGTTTTAACATTACACAACCGGTAGGTAACGGCCTTTTGATCAAGGTATTTTTTTGCCGTTAAGCAATGCGGGCAATTATTCATAGAGTACAGAGTAATACGTTGCAAAAACTGTCCCCTATTGAAAAGACTCAAATGAATCGTTGTCAGCTAGCAAAAAAGATTCTTCATTGTTTAATCGTCGTTTCATATTGGCAAGTTTAGCTTTTACGCCACCAATCATTTGTACAAATTGTTGATCTTTTATTATATAAGCTAAGGCAGGTTCTGTTTCAGCCTGCCAAAGGCTCACCCAACCCGCATCAATTGCAGCTTGCAAATAATAAAGCACTTCTTCACTTTTACCTTGTACTGCTTTGATTGAAGCCACCGTAAAATAGTAACCTGGATCGTTATTTTTTGCCGTTTTTTCTTGTTGAAGAAAGGTAAGGTAATCAGCAGTAATTTGCTCAGCAAGCGCTGTTTTTTCTAATTGCTGATAAGAATATGCTAAGTGAGTAGCGACTTGACCATCAGACATTTCATAAAATGATTTATCATCCGGTTGATTACTTCTAAGCTCCTCATAGTATTCAATTGCTTGTACATACTGTTCACGGTAATAAGCCACTTCAGCTTGGATCAGCTTGTTTAAATTGATGTGATCTGGTGGATATTTCACTCGTGCTAAAGTTTGTATTGCTTGCTCTGGTTTTCCCTGCACAGCGTAAAACCGTGCCTGAAGTTGGTATATTTCAGCTTCAGAAAATAACGGCGCTTGTTGATTAATATAATCGAACCAACTATTGGTCGCTATATAATCACCGATATACATGCTTAAAATAAGCAAAGCACTGAGAGCCCCCTTATTGGTGCCATCAACATCTAAAGCACGTTTATGCATGTTTATAGCTTCATCTAACCGTCCTCGATTCGATAATATATCACCCACTAAATTATATGCCGAAGGGTAATAAGGATCGTTTCGAATGATATGAGAAAACAGCTCCATTGCTTTAGCTTCATCACCTAGCTCATAATACCCTGAAGCCACATTAAAGGCCGCGATAGGAGATTTAGGGTTTAACTCAAACGCACGTTTAAACAGCAGGTGTGATTGTTCAACGTCGCCACGCCCTTGCAATAAAGCGCCATACCACATATAAGTAAATGCATAATTAGGATTAAGCGCCATCGCCTGCTTAAAGTGTTGCTCTGCAAGTTGATTATCTTGTTTTGACCATAACAGACCTAACGAGGCGTATGCCGCTCCTAACTTATTATTTAACAATAAAGCCTTATCTAAAGCTTGCTGAGCATTCTCTTTTGCAGCAGCCATTGGTGTATTACCATACAGTGCTAATAAAATATTAGCGTCGGCAACTCCCACATAAGCTCTGGCATATTCGCTATCGGCTTTCACCGCTTGTTCAAAATGAGTTAATGCTTTATTCAATGAAGCAACAGTTCGGTGAGCTAACTCTTGTTGTCCTTTACCAAAGGCAATCATCGCATCAACACTAGTGGTTTCTGCTTTGAAAGACATTGTTTCTTCTTCACCTAATAAGGTCACTTTCATTTTATCAACAACCGCACGCGCAATATCGTCTTGAATTTGAAAAACGTCACGATACTCTCTATCAAACGTTTCAGACCATAAGTGCTCTCCAGTAGATACTTTTATTAACTGAGCGGTAATACGTACTTGGTTTGTCACATCATTCTTACGGATACTACCTTCTAAAATAGTATCAACACCCAACTCTTGGCCAATTTGAACGATGGTTTTATTAGAAACATTTTTATAAGCAAAAGACGAAGTACGCGCAGAAACTTGTAAGTCAGGTATTTTTGCCAATAAATTAAGTAACTCTTCTACCATGCCATCAGCAAAAAACTCGTCGGCTGGATCTTGGCTAAAGGGCACAAAAGGCAGTACTGCTATCGATTCTTTTTTGCTAACCGTTGGTTTTATCACATTATCTGTAACAGGGGTTGACGGTACTGTTTGCACAAGCGGGGTTATTTTAGAGGTATTGACCTCAGCAGTCTGCATCAAAAATTGGCTACCTAACACTGCCAATAGCGCAATGATTAAAGTACCTACAACGACCAAGGTGGTATGAACATTCACTTGGGCATTGTCGCCAGTAATTTCTTGATCACTTTCAGCACGGACAATACCCGTTGCAGTAAAATTAAATATCCAAGCAAATATTAAGGTAATAGGAAAACCAATAAGAAAAATTTGTAATAACAAAGTCATTACCGAATCAGGAAGGCCTAAAGCAGGTACGGCAAGATCGGCCACTTGAATCAGTGGCCAGGCTGAAACCGCATAAATAGTGGCAACCTTAAAAACCTGCCGCTGCTTTAGTTGAGTAAGAATGGCTTCCATTAATCTTGGTTACCTTTTTCGATGGTAATGTCACCTGAAATAGTATGCATAGACAGCGAGCCTGAGCCATCACCAGAAACAAAATTTAAATCCTGTTGATTCATGTATGAATTAGTCACTTGGTCTTTGCTGAAAGCATTGAAGATTTCGCCACCAAATTGGCTCGACAAGCTACATTCTGCATTCAGTTTATCGGATGCATAATACACAATACTGCCATTTACACTTTCCAATTTAATATCAGCCTCGCTTTTTACATCACCACGAGCCATTAAGTCGCCTGAGATAGTTTTAGCTTTCACTTCATCAATATCGGCAATATTAAGTGTTAAATCACCCGACATAGAACGAATTTTAGCCTTATCGTAACTACCTTCTAAGATAATATCACCTGCGACTGTTTCCAGCTTTACTTTGCCTGTAGAGTTCATCAGTTTGATTTGACCACTCATCGTAGAGAGTGAAATATTGTCGGCAAGGCTATCTGCAACTAAATCGCCAGTCATGGTTTTACCATCAACACCCGCCTCAAGTAAAGATATCATATAAGTGGCATCAACCCCTTTGAAATAGAGTCTTGATTGGTGGGGCATATATATCTTTAAGATACTACTGTCGCCCCAATGCTCTTCACCTTTACTTACCGCTTTGATTAAGGTTTTATGTTTTTTATTTTTAAAGATAAGCTCTTTAACTGAATCATCAAGCTCTCCTTGAATACTAATTTCGTTTTTATCCCAGCCTTTGATTTTGACTAAACCTCGGGTGATATCAACAAATAACTTTCCATCGGGTTCAACGATAAGGCTTTGGGCGATTTTATCTCCGGCAAAACTGTTAACAGAAAAAATAACCGCTATAAATATAAACGCCTGACTATAATTTTTTTTCAAAAAACACCTCGAAAACGTTCACGTATTAATAACTAAGTAACGTGATTGATGTATATAGTTTAAAAGTTACTGAAAAATAAACCAAATACAATTTAATCAAATTAAGAATATAACTAAATAATGAGGGTAACTACGCCTATATTCAAGTCATTACTTTTGCTGTACATATTGCTAACCGTTAAGTTAACTTTACTCTTTTTACTTTAATAGTGAATGAATTCATTAACTTTTAAAGATTTAAACACACTACTAACAAAGACATCAAAACTAAAAATACCGTTCTGATGATTTTGTTTCAAAACTTGTCCAGATGAATACTCACTTTTATTGGTTAGAGGCTAAACAAAAAAAGCCGTATAAATGATGTATTTATACGGCTGCTATTTCATTTCAACTTAAGCTCTACCTAAAATGAATAAGTGACATTCATCTGATAACTGGTGCCATCTGCTTGGTAATTTAGTGCCGATTGATAACCTTCATCAAAAGCATTAACCACTTTTGCTGCGACAACAAATTGTTCTGTCACTTGATAACTGCTGGTGAAATCAACTAACCAGTAATCTTCTAGATCAACATTACCGCTATCTTTTGCTTCATCACGATAGCTGATCACGGTGCCAAATTGCCAATCTTGCCAGTTGTAGTTAATCGCATAAACAGCTGAAAACTTAGGGCGCCTTAATAGTTCATCACCGGTAGACTTATCTTCAGTATCCACATAAGTCAGTGATACTTGGTGATCAAAATTAGCATAGTGACCAGTAAAGCTAACATCCACCCCTTGCATTTGTGCTTGATTAATATTGGCTGGTTGCCACATACCAAACTCATTAGGGCTCCAAGCGATTAAGTCTTCAACTTCAGT
>Ga0209395_1005740_pt1 | contig 13806 bp, 9 predicted proteins | sample GOMGulsemesocosm_3_FD_184635 | JGI IMG/M metagenome (GOLD analysis project Ga0209395, IMG submission 184635) | Methane-oxidizing microbial communities from mesocosms in the Gulf of Mexico - GOM9D Gulf of Mexico (SPAdes) (version 2) | ecosystem: Environmental > Aquatic > Marine > Cold seeps... | reverse complement strand
CCGCTCGCCGCTGGTGACCGTTTCAACCGTAGAGAAAGATAAAAATTTGTTGGTAAGCTTTAGTAATAATTTTGATTTCACCCCCATTAGAGTCACCTATTACGAAGCGGTAATATTGACTCTTATTAATATATTATTACAAATTTCATTTGGTGAATTAAAAATTATAAAGATTGAATTTGACTATGCCGAACCCGCTTACAAAGACATCTACCCAGACTTTTTTGACTGCCCGGTATCATTTTCTAACAAGGTCACCACCCTAGTATTGTCGACACACGGGTTTGATGACAAACTAAAAATGTCAGACCCCACTTCACTACAGCAGGCAAGGTTATTATGTGAAAAAGAACTTGAAAAAATGGGAAAACTGGACACGCTTTCGCAAAAGATTAAAGAGCTAATGCTATTGTCTATTGGTCATTTCCCATCGTTACAGAAAACCGCCGATCGATTTCATATGTCACGTAGAACCCTGCATCGACAGCTACTGAAAGAAGATAGTTCATTTAAAGAAATTGTGGAAAATGTGAGCCACCGTTTGGCTATTGAATATTTGACAGATTCCAGTTTAAGCATTCAGGAAATCGCTTACCTGTTAGGCTATATGGATACCGCAAACTTTAGACGGGCCTTTAAACGCTGGCAAGGCTGCCCTCCCAGTGAATACCGGGATCGGCATAAGGCAATCTAAACATTAGATTTTAATATCTATTTATTCTTATCTTCGGTCTCACCTGGCTCAATAGGCCTTTCTACCAAACGGCCAAAAAAGATGCCTATTTCAAATAATAGATACATGGGCACCGCCAGTATCGATTGACTAATCACATCCGGTGGCGTCACAAACATGCCCACCACAAAACAGCCCACAAAAATAGTAGGCCGCTTGCTGGATAAACTCTTAACCGTCGTGATGCCCGCTATGATCATCAGTATGGTGGCAACGGGAATTTCGAAGGCGATACCAAATGCAAAAAATAACTTTAAAATGAAGTTTAGGATGTTATTGATGTCGGGTAAAAAGTTAACCCCTTCAGGGCCAATGGCTGTAAAAAAGCCAAATACCAGGGGGAGAACCACAAAATAGGCAAACGCCAAGCCCAAATAAAATAACACTACACTGCTCACCAATAAGGGAATGGCAAGACGTTTTTCCCGTTTATAAAGGGCAGGGGCCATAAACCCCCATACCTGATGCAGTAAAAAAGGAATGGTAATAAAAACAGCGCTTACTAATGTTAATTTAAAAGGCACCAAAAATGGAGAAGCTACCCCGGTAGCAATCATCGAGCTTCCGGCTGGTAACAGCGTCTCCAATGGCTTGGATATTAGTAAATACAATTCATTTGAGAAACTGTAGAGGCATAAAAATACCACCACGATGAATATCATGGCCTTTAATAAACGGTTTCTTAATTCAATAAGGTGATGAACCAGGGGCTGAGTTAACTCAGGCGGTGATTGTGTATTATCACTCATACTACCCTCTTTTTATAAAGTACTGGCACTTACCCTAGTGACCGCAGGGCCCATGTTAGCCGCGTCGTCGGGAAGGAAAACTGACTATCGAGAACGCTCCCTATTCGAGTTTTTTAGTCTCTGGCCAGTATTGTTATTCGCAGGAACAGAATCTTTCATAGCAGAAAATTCATCATCACTTAGCAGGGCTGAAGTAGGGTCCTTTAATTTTTCTATAATTTCTTGGTTAGCCACTTCCTGTTCGATTTGTAACTGAAAGCCACTAATCGTATTTCGTACCCGACCGACCATTAACCCCAATGTGCGAGCCGCCTTTGGCAATCGTTCTGGACCCAGAATAATCAAGCCCATTACGCCCACCAGCATGAGCTCCGAGAACCCTATATCGAACATATTATTCCTACTTTGATTCTGCAGATAAATGCATCTAGCAAGTACCCGCTAAATTAATGGGTTATTCATCAACACCACTAACCCTGAGGCTGCTGGTGTTTTTCAGTTGTTTTTGAAAACATTGCATCCTTGGTTTGTGTTCCAAGTTTGTCCGTTTCATTTTCCTTTAATGCGCTTTCCTGATCCAAGTCTAGACTGGCACCACCATCGTTCATGGCCGATTTAAAACCCTTTACCGCCCCGCCCAGATCACCACCCAGGGTGCGTAATTTTTTTGTTCCGAATATTAAAATCACCACCACCAACAGAATTAATAACTGCCAAACACTGATTCCACCAAACATAATTTTCTCCAAATTTTTATAGTCATTTCGATTAACACAGAGCTATAAGTGGAGCAATTTTTTATAAAAACTCACTTCTGTCCTGCGTCGAAGGTGGCCAGATAATCATATTTACAGTTAAGCCGTCAATAATTTATTTTATAAGGGTGCCTCACAATAAATACTGAATATATTTAAATAACCCGAATAATCTACCACTCTAAACAAGATAACCCTAAACAATAAACCCCGTTAAACCTCGCCCAAGAGGGAAACATGGGGTCTGTATCGCCCCAATTAAAAACGTCTAAATACACTCCTAATATAACAAATAATTATAAAAGGCATAGATAGCTCCCCTATAAGTTTATTCGACTTAAAAAGGGACAATGTAATGGCGCACTGACACAACCTAAGCCGGATAATTCAATTATTATTTGGCAGTACACAATAAAACAAACGACCAGGGAATAAGTCGTATGTAGTGTGTTTCCAGGAAAACCCAACCAAATATAACAAATGAGGTATAACCTATGAGTGAGACTTTTGAGGAATTGGCAGAAGCCAATGACGGCCAAAGCACAGGGCCTGAGCGCGTTATTCTCGTGCCCAGCGTCGGTTCTTTCAGTGGCGAGAAGCCCATGTTGCCGGTAGCCAGTTTGCCACAAAACTGCTCGGCTGAAGTATTGGCTGAACGTAACAGCGAACTGGCCCAGGCCCAAATTGATAACTATTACGACGACACCGTACTGCCTGGCGCCATCGTTCATGGCAACATGTATTCAGAAGATGTCATAGGCAATGTTAACTGGAATTTGCGCGGCACCGAAGAAGAACGTGCCGCCATGGCCCAAGAGGATGATTTTGGCGTAGACGATGCCGACCCAGGTGAAGACGCCATAGACTTGGCTGAACCCGTAGTAAGTTATGTACAAAAGCATTGGGCCAGCCTATTGCTATCTGGTGGTTTCTTTAACGCTGCTGCGCAATTGTTTAAGATTATTTACACTAACGTAGCAGACAACCTAGGCAAGCCATTAAACGAACTTTCCTTTAAACTGGAAATTATTGATCCTATACTGGCGTTCATTCCGCCTCGGTCTGCACGTAATCTTGAAGAGCTTAATTTCTTCCCAGACAATGACCGCTTCCCACACCCAGCCTATGATCAGGAATTTCGTGACGACGATGTAATGGGTTGGTTACAAGTAGCACCGGTATCACCAGATTTTGACCAGTTCTCTCCCTACACTGAACACCTTGATAAATTTCCCGTGACCAATGCAATGTTTCGTAAACAGGATGGTTTTGGCGATGATGATCTTGATCAGGCCATGAGCGAAGGCCGTGTTTTCATTACTGATTACGCCGAATACAATGAAGAATGTACCGCGCCTTCTACCGATGATGGTTACGGTGCCAAGCTGCATGCTGCTATGGCATTGTTTGCCGTGCCCAAGGGCGGCGACACTTTAAAAATCATTGCCATTCAGCCTACACAGAATCCCGCTGCTAATTCCTTGCAAATGATATTTCAAGAAATCGGCCTAGGAGACAAGAGTAATCCTGCGTCTCAAATCCTTACCCCTAAGGATGATTATTGGTCCTGGCAGATGGCCAAAAACACTTTCAGCTCAATGACCTCCATGTCAGCGGTGCTGGATCATTTAGGTGGCCACGTTTATCTGGGCCCTATTCCAGTAGCATTTTATCGCACCATCTCAGATCACCATCCACTAACCGCCTTGCTTGAAACCCACTTCATGTCACTGATTGATAATAACTTCATTGGCATATTCACCGAGGTAGGTACCGGTACATTTGGCACCCCCACCGCCGGTGAATTTCATGGCAAAGAGTTTGGTGACCCTACAAACGGATTACTCACCGGTGCCATCGAACGTTTAAGTGGTTTTAGTAGCGAGTCTTTCTTGGCCGGTACCTTAAAACGCGCTAACCGATTCCATTTTGTAAGAGACAGTACGCCAGTAGATCGCAGCTCACACCCTGAGTTTGATGCATTGGGCGATTACCCGTTCCATGATGACAACCGCTCCTTTGCAGTGATTAAAGAGTGGGTGAGCAATTACCTATCCTTGTACTATTCAAGCGACACCGATGTTATTGAAGACAGTGAATTACAAAACTTCTTATGGGAAGTGGCCAACGAAGGTAAGGTAAACGGCTTCCCTGAAACCGCTTATACCATTGAAGAAATGGTGGATACGGTTACCCGTATTATTTACTGGATGTCAGTTAACCATGCGCTGGATCGTTTCCCTTCTTTCATGAAGCTAGGCGCCCTGGGTTATTACGATAAAAATCTGCCTCGTCCACGGGGCTGGTTGGATGGCCGTAGTGAAAAAGACTGGTTCAATGCTATGCCCCCCATTAATGTTGGCCTGGGTTTATTTGTCTTCTCTCGTATTTTTGTTGATCTACCTCGTGATTGGCATCGTTCTTTGGGTAAGTACCCACAAGGTCAGTTTATGCACGACCAGCGTATATACCAGCACTTGTCCAAGTTCCAAAGTGAAATGAAGGCACTGGATGACGATATTCGTCAAACCAATGAATCTCGTCGCTGGTCCTGTGAAATTAGAATGCCATCTACCCTAACCGTAAGCCCTTGGAACTAAGAGCAGGAGTGATAACTATGATAAATAAAAAGATAAGCCGACGCAGCCTGGTTAAATCCACCGCCACTGCCACCGCCGTCATTGGTGTGGGCATGAGCATGGGCATGTCGGCCTCTGCTAAAATTGCCGGAACCACTGAGGCAAACGAAGCTAAAGTAGCGCTATCGGGTTTGAACGTTCAAGAGCAATATGTTTATAACGTGCTAGCTAAAAACTTTAAGGCGTCTACTCAGGTCGGCCCTAAAGAGATTTCGAGTTTTTCACGCAGCTTTGTAAGCGCCCATAACGGGCAATCTAACTTGTTAGATGATTACTCTGGTATTGACGGTGAATATCAGCTGGTTCGCCAGTTTGTTAAGAGTAGCAGTTAAGCTCTGTTTCAAAAATAGAAGTCATTAAGCTAGCTTCTAGCTTAATGTTTTTCCCGCCATGAGTGTTCATTGAACGCTATGGCGGTTTTTTATGCCTATTAAAACCCAACAGTTAAATTTAGTGATTATCTGTATGAGGCTGCTTGCAGGCGATAGGTGTTGGCGGCTAATGGGTGATCGGTTTTACTAATCCTGTGCAGACGGCTAACTTCTTTCCTAATCTTATGGCGTTGTTCTGGCTGATAAACTGATCGCCTGCAAGCAGCCTCGTACTTGTGCTCATTATACGTGTCTTAAGCTGCTGATTTTGTGGTCCCTGAAAAATTGGTCGCCTGCAAGCAGCCTCGTACTTGTGCTGATTTTACATTTTGTAAGGTTGTTGTAGCTGGTATAACCCTGTACGAGGCTGCTTGCAGGCGACCAGTGTTGGTGACTTCGGAGTCCTCATTCTTTATCTTCCTGTGCAGGTTGCTAACGCTTTTTCTTAATTTTACTGCACTGCGCCTCACCCTTGGGCCAGCTAAATGGAAACTATTGATAGCTCTAACCTAGCAATTACTCGTAGAAATATTTAGCTGTGAACATAGGGGATATTAATGAGGGGGGAATAGCACGACTGTCTCGTAGTTTAAGAGTATCTAAGCAGACTAAGAAGGACTGTACGAGTTCAGCCTGTGAACGATTGATCGGGCACGGGGTGCCCTCGTACGGTTCGATGGCCCGCCGTTTTAAAAATAGACTCCCAGGTCACCAGTCCGGACTTGGGGGCCATTATAAGCAATAATTTACTGGCGTAATTCCCTGCGCAATATTTTACCCACGGTAGACTTAGGCAGTTCATCCATGAAGAAAACCTTCTTGGGAACCTTGTAGTTGGTAAGTTCTTCCCGACAATGCCTAATCACATCCTCAGAGGATACCTCACCACTTACGGTTATATAGGCGCAGACTCTCTCACCGGTTTTATCATCATCTTGCCCCACCACAGCCGCCTCAAGAATACTGGGATGTCGGGTCAGTACCTCTTCCACCTCATTAGGGTAGACGTTAAAGCCCGATACGATGATCATGTCCTTAAGTCGATCCACTATCTTCACAAAACCATCGTCTAGGATCTTGCCCACATCACCGGTTTTAAAATACCCGTTAATGATGGCTTGCTGGGTTTCCTCAGGCATATTCCAATAGCCCTTCATGACCTGCGGGCCCTTCAGAACAATCTGCCCCTCCATGCCAATGGCCACAGGTTGATCTTGGTCATCCCATATTTGAATATCGGTTTTCAGTACTGGCTTGCCGACGGTTCCTACCCATTCTTTACCCGGTTGGTTTAAACACACTACCGAGGCAGTTTCCGACAGGCCATACCCTTCGGATATAGAACACCCGGTTACCTTTTTCCACGCCGTCACCGCATCAGTGGTGAGCGTTGAACCCCCAGAGAGCGTATATTTAAAGTTTGAAAAATCCAGCGCCTTAAACTCTGGCACCGTGCACAGCCCCACAAACAAGGTATTAATTCCGGAAAATCCGCTAAATTTAAATGGCTTAATATCTTTAATGAAGGCGGTCATGTCTCTAGGATTGGGAATCAAGACATTATGAACCCCACGACTAAACAAACTCATCATATTCACCGCAAAGGCATAAATATGATAAAGCGGTAATGGGCATACAAAAATTTCCTGCTCACCCAGTTGACCATCAAATACCCCCATGGTTTGGCGGGCATTGCTAATCAAATTTTTATGGGTAAGCTCAGCCCCTTTCGAGACCCCTGTGGTGCCACCTGTGTATTGCAATACACAGGTGTCGTCTAAATTGATATTCATCCTTGGTTTTAGGGTTTTGCTTTCCCCTTGTTGCAGCGCCTGGTTAAGGGTGATGAATTTACCTATGCCTTCAACATAGGCCTTAGTATCTTGCGATAAATCATCCATGCTACACATAATCACATGATCAATTTGAGTATCGGCTATCACCTCATTAAGCTTAGGCAATAGGTCTTGCAGAGTGATGATGGCCTTGGCACCCGAGTCTTTAAACTGGTGTCGCATTTCCTTTGGTGTGTACATAGGATTGGTATTCACCACTACCAACCCTGCTCGCAGAGCTGCATAGGCAGCAATAGGATATTGAATGATATTAGGCAATTGAATAACAATTCGATCACCGGGCTGTAAATTTGTTTCTTGCTGTAGCCAGCATGCCAGGGCTCGAGATTTTATTTCTATGTCTTGGTAACTTAGGGTTTTCCCCTGACAACTAAAAGCAGGCTTATCAGCATACATTGCCAGGCTGTCTTCGATGAAATCACCCAGGTTATTAATGCCACTCTCAATGAGTTCGCTCATTATTAAATCCTCAATTTATTATAATAATTTCAATTTTCTATAAGTTTTATTTAGCGAACAAACAACTTGTAAACCAGTTTCTGCATGGCACTGCCAAACGGAGGAAACAAGAGCGGTGCAAAGCTAATACGGCCACGACTGAATACAGATTTGGCATGGGAAAAGGTTTTAAAACCTTCATCCCCATGGTAACTACCCACACCCGACTCACCTACGCCACCAAACGGTAAATCATCGTTTACCACGTGGAAGGCTGCATCATTAATACAAACTCCACCCGCATGAGTTTGGGTTAAAATGGAATCTTGTAATTTTTTATTGAAGCTGTAGAGGTATAAGGCCAATGGTCGTGGGCGCTGGTTTATGTATTTCACCACTTCACTCATATCCTTATAAGGAATAATGGGCAAGATAGGCCCAAATATTTCTTCTTGTAATAATTTCATATCGTCAGTACAGCGGGATACAAGGGTTAATGGTATTTGGCGCTTACTGTTATTTCCCTTGTCGCTGGACATGGGCATTACCAGCGCCCCTTTTTCTTTGGCATCTTGCAACAATCCATTTAGCCTGGAAAATTGCTGCTGATTAATAACGCCGGTGCAATCCGGATTATTGTTGATGGTAGGGTACATAGATAGGTAGCGTCTTTTTAGTTCAGCATAAAGATCTGGCACCTTGTCTTGTGGACAAAAAACATAATCAGGTGCCACGCAAGTTTGACCCGAATTAAGGGTCTTACCCAAAATTAAACGGGTCACGGCGGTTTTCATATCAATATCATCCGCAATAATGGCCGGAGACTTACCACCTAACTCAAGCGTCACGGGCACCAGGTTTTTCGCCGCCGCTTGCATCACTAACTTACCCACCTGGGTGGAGCCAGTAAAAAATATGCGGTCAAAGGTTAAAGATGAAAATGCGCTGGCCATATCTACTTCCCCGGTGACCACGGCAATTTTGTCCTGACTGAAGTCCTTGGCCAATAATTTTGCTAACAATGAATTGGTTTTGGGCGTGTATTCAGACATTTTAATCATGGCTCGATTGCCAGCCGCCAAGGCGGCGGTTAACGGACCCAACGATAAAAACAACGGGTAATTCCAAGGGGCGATAATGCCAATCACCCCCAGCGGCTGATAACAAACTTTACCTTTGGCGGGCTGAAATAAAATGCCGATGTGCTTTTTCTGGGGTTTCATCCAGGACTTAAGGCGCTTTATGGAATAATTAATGCCCATCACTGTGGTTAAAATATCCCCTATGCGGCTATCGTCTTCGCTGCGATGACCAAAATCATCACTCAATGCCTTAATAAATTCCTGCTGATTATTTAGTAGGATTTTCTTTAAAGCTTTAAGATCGCTAATGCGCTGTCCATAAGTTGGAAAGTTATTGGCCTTGAACGCCTCTCTTTGAGTATTAAGTACCCCTTGAAGTTGGGCTATTGAGGTAATTTCATGGCCGCTTAAGCCTTCTTTTTCTGCAAAGGGACGAGTATTCGCGCCTGCAACGGTATTGGTTAGACTCATGGTGGCACCCGAAAATATTTTATGGATTCTTATAGTGGTTTGCTCAAACTAATTTCAGCGCATAAGTGGGCCTAGCCACGGCTCGGCCAATAAATTAGATAAAAGAAAATCCTGATATTAGTATAGGTAAGTCAGTTTAAGAGAAGGATTTATGCCCGCCAATTGATTGTCTTTGGGCGCACTGACATAAAAATAAGAAGAGTATGAACCTATTTATGGCTCACTTTTACGAAAAAGAGAGGAATGAAACATGATAACTATTATTAACCAGCGCGATACTCACCAGGGGACTTATTGGTCCAGCGCTTAAATGCACGATTAAAATTACTGGTATTGGAGAACCCCACCAGATAACTAATTTCACTAAGGCTTAGGTGTTTTTGATCAAGGTAATCTAGTGTCAGTTTTTTCCGGGTGCTTTCAAGGATGTCTTTATAGCTGGTGCCCTGAGCATTAAGCTTACGTTGCAGGTTGCGTAGGCTCAAATTTAGATCATTAGCAATATCCACTTGTGAAGGGGCGCCTTTGGGCAAGGTCTCGTAAATTCTATTTACGATGGCGTGGGCTAAATCATCCTTATTCACTCGGCCAATTAAATCGTTAAGCAGCTTTTCGTGAGCTTGGGAGATTTCAGGGTTGCCGCCTAATAGCGGCCGGCTGGCTTGATAGGAGTCGAATACCAGTACACTGGTTGAGGCGTTGTATTCCACATCACATTGGAAAAAATCCAACAGGTATTGAATATCACAATCCGGTTTAGGAAAACAAAACTTTACTTTTTTTAAGACTAATTCTGAATTTAAAACTTCTCTTGAGAATTGCACCATAGTGGCTAAAAAGGTTTCGGTAACAGAACGGGAAAGTACTTTTCGGTTGGTGTCGTGATAGTCAAATACATGAAGGTCGAATACTAAGTCTGGCCCTTCTTCCACCATATCTAATCGGCAGGTATTGGATACCACTCGTTTGTATTGCGACAAACACACCATGGCATCTTTTAAGGTACTGGAGGTCATCATGGCGTAACTTAAAGCGTGAAATACACCGGGGTGAAAATGCTGAGCCACCAAAATTGAAAAGTCTTCGCGGCCATTTTGTTGATTGCAATACTCGAGTAATTTGTCGAACTTGCCCACGGCAATTCTGGATTCTTGGTCCGATACAAACTGGGATTCAAAACCTGCAACCTGCAAAGCTTGAGCACTATCTATCTGACAAGCTTCCATTGCCTTAGTAAAAGGGATCATCCATCCGCTAAGTGTTGAGAACTGCTCAGTCATGACAATACCGCATTATTTTTTTATTCATACTAATCCTTTTTAATGAAAAGACAACTGAGTTTTGTCTTTCCCCCCCCATAGCATCTGCGCGAAGGGACAATAAATTGGCATGCCTGTCCCCCATTGGATTAATTGATTGGCGTATCTTTGCGTTGAAACAACACCTCTAAAAAATAAAAAGAGTAACCATTCATGAAATTAAAAACCTTTAAAATCAAAATGTTAGCCTGCGCAGTTGGGGGCATGTGGGCCCTGCCATCACAGGCAGCGGATTTTTACCTGGGCAGCCAACAGGATATCGCCATACAGGTTAATTCCCAATTATCCCTGGGTGCAAGCTGGCGTACCGAAGATGCCGACACCTCTTTATTTGGTACTGTCAACGGCGGCACGGGGGGGTCAGGCACCACGGATGACGGCAACCTAAATTTTGACCAAGGGGACACGTTTTCACAAATATTAAAGGGCTCCCACGACGTGCAAATTACCGCGGGCAACCTGGGTGCCTTCACTCGTTTCAAATACTGGACCGATGAGGAGCTGGCCAATGGCGATCGAGCCCACGGCAACTCTGGCAGTGGTTATGCCGCCAATGAGCCCTTAAGCGACAGCGGTTTTTCAGACAACGCTAAATTTTCAGGCATCAGCCTGTTAGACGCTTATGTCTACGGCTCATTTGATGTCACTGATATGCCACTGGATGTGCGCTTAGGTCGCCAGGTTATAAGCTGGGGGGAAAGCACCTTCATTCAAGGGGGCATGAACTCGTCCAACCCGTTTGATGTGAGTGCCCTGCGTCGCCCAGGCGCTACTTTAAAAGAAGGCATTCTGCCGGTGGGCATGGCCTATGTAAATTTAGGGGCCAGCGAAAACCTCAGTGTGGAAGCCTTCTATCAATATGAATGGGCCAAGACCGAAGTTGACGGTTGTGGCACCTTGTTTGCTGCCGACTTTGCGGCATCCGGTTGTAATTTTGTAACGGTTCTTGCCGACGATGCTACCGCCCTAGCGGCAGGGTATGCCGCCGAGCGTCGAGATGACATAGAAGCCAAAGACAGCGGCCAATTTGGTGTGTCGGCTCGTTACTTCTCAGAAGCATTAAACGATACCGAATTTGGTGTGTACTTCATGAACATACATTCTCGTGTGCCCATGATTAACGGTGTTCGTAACAATATGCCGGGCGTCACCATTGGCAATAGCGCTTCCGGCATAGCGGGAACCACTACCAATGCGGTAATCGCCCCCAATGCTAATGGCGATCAAGTGGGCCAGGTATTTATTCCGTCATCCACTCCCAATGTCGGAGCCCTATCCGTAAACAACCCGGCTTACCTGGTTGAATTCCCGGAAGACCTTAAGTTTTACGGTTTAAGTTTCGCCACCAACTTGGGTGGTACTGCTCTGTCGGGCGAAGTGTCCTACAAACCTGATACCCCAATCCAGATCAACGGCAACCATGTATTGGCCGCAGTATTTTATGAAAATGCCGCCCTCACGCCCTTTGCCCAACGCGTCATCGACACCGCAGCTGGCGGCGTAATAGCGGGCTACGATCTGCTTGACGTAACGCAAGTTCAGGTGACCGCCCTGCATTTTGTTGAGCAGGTACTGGGTGCCTCCCGCATGACTATTATCGCCGAAGTGGGCATGACCCTAGTAGATGGTGCCGAAGACTCTGCCCAGCTATATGGACGTGACACCGTATTTGGTTTGGGCAGCGCTAGTGACGGCGGTTTCGTGACCGACTCTGCATGGGGTTACCGTACACTGATGGCCCTTGATTATTCAGACGTGTTTGCCGGGGTAAACCTTAAGCCCACTATGACCTTTAGCCACGATGTGGACGGTTATTCTCCGGCTCCGGCTCAGCAATTTACGCAAGGCCGTCAGTCACTGGCGGTAGCGGTAGAAGCCACTTATCAGCACACCTATTCGGCTAGCCTGGCGTACAAGATGTTTGACGGCGGTGATTACAACGCAAGCGCCGACAAGGACTTTGTTTCCTTAAGCCTTGGCATCAGTTACTAAGCCCAACTAAAAATACTTAGGAATTAATAATGAAGAAAATAATGAAAAAATTCATGCAAACATCGCTCAGTACGGCCAGCTTATTGGCGGTAGCGTTACTGGCGAACCCTGTTTACGCAAAGGTGTCCAGCACAGAAGCTGCCCAACTGGGTAAAACCTTAACCCCCATGGGCGCCATTAAAGCAGGTAACACTGCCGGTACTATTCCTGCCTGGACCGGTGGCCTTAATACCAGCAACACTGAACGCAGCGACGACAGTGGTCGCCCTGAAAATATTTTCAAAGAAGATAAACCGTTATTTGAAATCACCAATGCCAACCTTGCTGAATATAAAGGCAACCTCAGTGCTGGTCAGTTGGCCATGTTTAAAAAGCACAGCGATTACAAGATGCCGGTATATCAGACTCGCCGTAGCGGTGCGTACCCAAGTAACCTGTACCCTGTGATTAAAAAGAATGCCACCTCAGCCAACCTGGTAAAAGGCGGTGATGGCCTTGAAAACTTTGAAGTGGCCATTCCGTTTCCTATCCCCAAGAGCGGCGTTGAAGTGATTTGGAATCACATTACCCGTTATCGTGGCGGTTCGGCCGAACGTATTGGCAGCGTGATGCCGGTACAAAGTGACGGATCATTTGTCCCAATGAAAATTTCAGACCGCTTGGTTTGGCCCGAATATTTAAATGGTGGCCGTGATACCAAGAAAGACGACAACGTGCTGTTTTATTACCTGCAAAGAATTACCGCACCGGCGCGTTTAACCGGTAACTCGTTGTTGATTCACGAGACCATCGACCAGGTAAAAGAAGCCCGTCGTGCTTGGGTTTATAATTCTGGCCAACGTCGTGTGCGTCGTGCCCCTAACGTAGCTTATGACGGACCGGGCGCTGGTACTGATGGACTGCGCACCACTGATAACTACGACATGTATAACGGTGCGCCAGATCGTTACAACTGGAAACTAGTGGGCAAGAAAGAGGTTTATATCCCTTATAACGCTTACAAATTACTGGACACCAATACCAAGTATGCCTCCATGGTGCAGGCTGGCCATCTTAACCCAGACTACCTACGTTATGAACTGCACCGCGTTTGGCAAGTAGAGGCCACCCTTAAGGAAGGGGCCCGCCATATCTACGCCAAGCGTACCTTTTATATAGATGAAGATACCTGGGCAGCCGCAGTAATTGATCAATACGATTCTCGTGGCGAGCTTTGGAAATTATCGGAAGGACACGCCATTCAGTTTTATGATGTGAATACCCCTTGGATGGCGGCCGAAACCATTCATGACATTAACTCAGGCCGTTACCTAGTAACCGGTTTGAGCAATGAAGAACCCAAGTTCATGGTATGGGGCGGTAAGTCGTCACGCCGTGAGTTTACTTCTGCGGCGCTTCGTA
>Ga0209395_1005735_pt1 | contig 13820 bp, 6 predicted proteins | sample GOMGulsemesocosm_3_FD_184635 | JGI IMG/M metagenome (GOLD analysis project Ga0209395, IMG submission 184635) | Methane-oxidizing microbial communities from mesocosms in the Gulf of Mexico - GOM9D Gulf of Mexico (SPAdes) (version 2) | ecosystem: Environmental > Aquatic > Marine > Cold seeps... | reverse complement strand
TTTTTTGCTGCCACAAAGCCAAACTAATGAGAGTTTGCTTGCCCAGGATTCCGTCCACCAGTAGATGGTGACGACTCTGGAACTGCTTAACACGCTCTACCAATAACACATCATAAAAAGTGGATGTCTCTTGTGCAGTGGAGTCAGGGCTAATAATTTGCCACTGAGAATAATCCTGCTCAGACGCATTGTGAGTTTGACGAGCTAAAATATCACGCACCCAACTAACGCCAGGGTGATCTTTACCCGGTTTTATGAGGCTGCCTAATTCAAAGGGCGCCTGCCAACTAATACGACTCAATACTAAGGGCTTATTATTAATGGGGGCCTGCCATTTTTGCCACCTTTGTTGGTCAAACACCTCCACCTCATTCTGACTATAGGAGATAAGGGTTTGCGGCAACATGCCTTGCCAGCACATATGTTCTTTAGGGCAATTTGATAAATACGATTCACTGTTTGTAGTTAAATCTTCACCTTCAAAGAAGGCACTGACGAGATTAGGCAGCTCTATTTTGGTGGCCACGGGCTGACTATTTTGTGCCCATAGAAAAACACCCATTAGCATCACCACAGGCACAAAACCCACTTTCCACTTGTTGACGCTTGCCTGAGGCAGCACCTCTTTTGCGGCACGATATACTGTCCAAGCAGATACCTGACGTCGGTTTTGTGCATAACAACCCATTAAACTGCGATCGGCCAGTAAATTAATTAACCTGGGAATGCCGCCGGTTAACTTCTTAAGCATCAACAATGCAGGGAATGAAAACAGGTTACGCTCACCACCGGCCACATGCAGACGGTGACGAATGTATTGTCTAAGTTGCCCAAAGTTTAACGGATTTAAATGGAAACGAGCGGTGAACCGTTGATTTAGCTGGCGTAACTCATAACGCTGTAGACGCTGCCTTAACTCAGGCTGGCCCAATAAGATAATTTGCAGCAACTTGTCACTGTGCGTCTCTAAATTGGTTAATAGCCGAATTAGCTCCAACACTTCCATATCTAGATGCTGGGCTTCATCTATCACCAACAGGCTGTAACCGCCTTTGGCATACACGGTTAACAGAAACTCGGTAATTGCGGCGATTAACTCGGACTCTTTGGCTTGCGCCTCTACCGTAATGGCGAACTCACGACAGATTAACTGCAGCAGCTCCAAACGATCCAGCTGAGGGTGCAGGATTAACGCAACTTCGGTGTTGTTGGGGATAGACTGCAACAGATGTTTGCACAGCGTGGTTTTGCCGGTACCCACCTCACCTGTGAGCAATATGAAACCACCCCGGTGCAACATGCCGTACTCAAGAACCGCCAAAGCTTCCTGATATTGCCCATGAGCATACAGAAACTGAGGATTGGGGGCGATGGAGAAGGGTCTGCGCTGCAACGCGAAATAGTTTTCGTAAATCATAAAATTGGCCAGTATACGTCCAGCGACACCTGCAGATATTTGGATTTTGACAAGGCAAGTTGCTCAGATGCCAATTTTAAGCGCACCATATCAGATTCATAAGCCAGATGGATAGCATCGTTAAGCAAATCCACCCCTAGATTTAAACCCAGGACATTGGCACCCATTTGCAGGCTATCGTGCCGTGACCACTGACTGGTCTGTAAATACAGCCCTAGGCCCGATTCCAGTGACTTCTCTATTAATATTTCACTGGTGACTGGCAGATTTTGAACCTGGTTTTTTTGTTTACTGGTGACAAAGCAATCTGCGGGGCTGGGTCGTGATAGACAACCCACATCCCGGTTGATTGCCGACCAGTAAATACGATGCCAGATATCTAACCAGCTCGCAGTGAAAGTCCAGCCCGAGCCTGCCTTATAATTGTATCGCACATCGAAACTATGACCCCAACCGCTCACAGGGTAATCATTGCCGTTCACCAGTTGATTTTGATCATAGTTATAGTCCAACTCATAACGGTAATCAGAACTGCCATCGGCTGCCACGTGCCCTACTCCGGTTAGCTGGCCATCCTGAACCCTACTTGGCTGCAAAACATGGGTTTTGATTGAAAACGAGCCATTATTAGATAACGGTATAAAGTATTGAGTAAAGAAGCTTGTGCCCAATACAGCATTAACCGATAACTGCAAAGGATATTCTCCCGGCGCCAACCCCTGATTTTCGAGTTTTTTGTAGAATTGTGCAGTAGGCTCACTGAAATGAAGCACATAGTCCAGACGCTGCTCCAGACCTATGGACCAGGATGGGTTGAGTTTCAATTCGATTCCGGCGCGAGCTTTTACCTGAGCGTAGTTGCCCGCCCCCGCCGTGGCCCAATTTGAATCAAACTTCTCTATGGCAATGGCTGGGCTGGTGGCCAAGGCACTTGAATACCCATGCAGTTGCGCTTGCGCCCCAGCCAAACTTGGCAAGGACATAACACACAAAAATACACATAAAGTCCGACACATCATATTGAAATTACAGCAGCTGCCAGGAGCCATCTACATAGCGCACCACGTACAGGCTGCCTTCTTTTCCTATGGTGGCCACTAAGGATCCTGCGTACCGAATATAGCCTATGGGTGCATCGTTTTCTAAAGACTGATCCAGTGCCACCATGCTTAAGGCCACGTCGCCATCTAAAATAAGATAAGTCAGTAGGTCACTGCCGTCTCCGCCCTGCTGCTCCATAGAAAAATGAAGCGTTTGGCTTCCATATGGCACCAGATCGGCATAACTTAAGCCTGCAATACTGCCAAAGCCCTGGTAGTTATGAGTAAGCGACACACTGACGGTAATATCTTCTTCATCCAGTATTTGCCCCAGTACATTTAAAAAGGCCACGGGCCGCTTATCGTTGTTAATATCTAGGAAGCGGGAAAAAATTCGCAGATTAAAACTACTCAGGCCCAGGGTAATGGGGCTAGAAAAAGTAATTGCGTAAGGTGTGTTGGTGGTAATAGCGGAAGCGCCATATTCAATCTCGTAGATGCCGGCGCCGTCAATATTTACATTGGCGATACACCCTTCTTCCTGAAAGTACTCAAACACCTTGCGCACAGTCGTAACGGTTTCACCATAATTGTCACCACATCCCAAACCGCTCACCACTTGCGGATCGCGACACCCCCACTTACCCGATACTTTTAGACACTGGCGAGCCATTTCTACAGTGTCATTAATACTGTCCTTCCAAACCACCCAGGCTGTTATGCCGCCAGGGTATTCCAATGCACCATAACCACCACTGCTAAATTGAGTATCATTGAGTTGTAAAATGTTTTTCAACTCCAACTCCAAACTGTCGTAGTTAAACTGCTCTACGTATTGCACGGTCTCGCTTGTGGTTTTCTTAATCTCGATATCACTGGAGGGTTCTAACCATCCGCCCAATTGGGACGTAGAGTAATCAACCGTGCCAAATTGGCTGTATTGTTTAAACGCATCCAAATCCAGATTAAAATCAAGATCTGGGAATAAATCATCATCGGCGCCTGTGTAAAATGTGAAAGCATTTTTACTAATTATAGTAAGCCCCACATCCATGGATTCAACACTGTCCCCGGCTCCATATTGAATCTTGCCAGGTATCTCCAACTTATAGATATTAAAATGCTTGGGTTTATTGGGGAACAGCGCATCGGATACCGCCACCATGGTTAAGCTAATATTTTCACCCAAAAAAATTAAATCCTGAAACTCTTCATCTCCGATATCTTTAGCCTCTACTTGTAAATCAGGTAGCAAGAGGTCTATGGCACTGATATCGGGATTGGAGCCCGCCACTAACTCAGTGGCCAGACTAAAGGTCACCTTAGGGGCACTGCTCTGTGTCACTAGTAACGTTGATTTACCCAACAATGTTTCCACTACCACTGTGTCAGTAAAGGTAAACCCTGTGGCCAATGTGGCTTCGGTAGACGCATTTTCAAATTTCCCTTTCATGTACAGCTTTGGGAATTGATCATTGCCTTGATTAAGGCTCAGTACAAACTCAGCTTCTTCTCCTTCAACGGCAATTAAACTGACACTTGTCTTATAAATATAGGAAGGGTCACAACTTTCTTCACTGGGAACACATGACAATGCATAGTTAACAAACTCGGTCATGGGGCGAAATAAACCCTGAACATCCGGGGCTAACTGTTGCTGAAACAACGCCCATTTTTCACTCATTGTATGAAAATCATCGCTCATCACCGTGCTATTGGGTTCATCAAAGAAACTGGCGTATTCTTTATTTTCCAAATCCGCCACCCAACCCTGCACCTTGGCCACTAAATCTCGAGCCTGTGCAATTTTCTCATCCAGTAACAATTCCCCTTCCGCCACTGGGAAATCGCTTCCTACAAAATTGGTGGCGGTGTTTAGTAAATTACTAAAAAGTGGCTCGATAATAATGGCATTAAAAACACTGGCGGCGGTGCTGACATTGTCATCGGATTGCTCGTTAGAGATGGCAACCGCCGACTCATACAAACTTTTTAAATCTAACTCTCTTAAGGCTTCTGCGCGGGTATCTTCACCCAATAACTGACCTTCGTTAGCGATAAAGGACGCCTGCCACCAATCTAGGGTTGCCTTTAAACTTTCATTTCGTTGTTGCGCAAACATGGGCCAACTTAATGTTAATAAACCGTGTTTAGCCTGCTCAACGAGTTTAATGGTATCGCTTGAGGTACCGCCAATTAGAGGTGACCAGAAAGGGGTTTGCACGTGAAAGGCACTGTCGATATTGAATAACTGCTGCACCCGGCTATTGGCTTCATGGATGCTTTGCGGCGTGAACATGCCATTTAGAAATAAAGAGGTATCACAGGTGGCGGGTGTGCAAGCCAAACCATCACTGACAAATTCAGTTAAGGCCAATTTGGCCGCCAGGTGAGTCAGCGGCGTGACAGATACCACATCCCCGGCTTCTAACTGGTTGATAACACCCCACAATTGAAAATCATCCGCCACACCATAGGAGGCATTAAATGACACCGCATCACCGCCATCGGTTTTGCAGCCACCCAAACTATCAGCCAAAGGGCAGTTCAGTTCAGTGGGTGGCACGGTAATGGTCTGTCCGCTTACAAATGTATTGCCGTCACCATCACGACACCCACCCGATAATTCGTCAATTCTGCATAACTCTTGAGCTTCAGCTCCATGAAAACTGGCCACCAGTAAGTAAGAGCCACCGTAGGCCCCCTGCACTATGCCTTCAAAATGGCCTTGCTCGTCGGTTACAAATACATCCGCAACAAACTCCCCATTACTGTCACGATTAGGCTGGCCATTACTGTTAATGCCCACCGCCTGAACGATGACATTTTTGGCGTTACCACCGGCCACCGTTCCGGAGAAATGAATATTGGCAACCCCGCCAATATTAATATTTTCGGTATTGTCACAGCCGCCCAGGCTTAAACCCAGCAGCAAAGGAAGGAGAGATAGAGTTTTCATGTAGCAACCATTTATTATTATCTGTGCAACTGATCTTACGTCAGTTTTTGCGAATTATTGTGCGAGGTTTATCACCTGGCTTTCTATAAATTTAAATCAACACACCAACTAGTTAATGACACTTAACGTACTCATTGGTTCATTCTAAGTGGGCCCAGCAGACCCGTTTCATTCAGATTACTGACCTACTCACCAGCCAGTTTGGCAGACTCTTCAGCGATTAACTTGCGCATCCATTGATGGGGCGGATTATGATGCAACAAGGGACTCCAGGCCATTTTTAATTCAAATTGGGGAATCTCAAATGGTGGGTCCACCAACTTCAACTCACCCGACAAGGCCTGCATGCGGGCAATCTTAGTGGGTAAGGTGGCCACCAGATCATTGTTCATGGCCAACAGTGCAGGCATTTGGTAGTGACGGGTAAATACACTGATTTTCCGTTTATGACCTACCGCGGCTAATGCTTCATCCACCCAACCTAGCTGTACTGCCTTATCCTTATTAGGGTTCACCCCAGTCCCCACGCCCATGCCGGTTTTGCTCACCCAAATATGATTGGATTCTAAATAAGCCGCCAGGTCGTATTTTTGTAATAATGGATTTTTAGGGTTCACCAAACAGGAGAAACCGTCGTGCCATAGGGTTTTTTGATGAAAAGACTGGGGCAGTTCATCGAAGCGGTTAATGGCCATATCCACTTTACCTTGCTCCACATCTTTATAGGTCACATCTGAGGGGGTCAAAAAGTCCAGCACCACCCCGGGCGCTTCTCGACGCAGGCGTTTCACTATGGCCGGCACCAAAGTCGCCTCTGCATAATCACTCACCATGATGCGGTACATACGTTTGGACAGCTCGGAGTCGAAGTCACCGGTGGGCTGAACCGCAGTATCTACTTCTGCTAGGATATTACGCACTAATGGTTGCAGGGCAACAGCCCGCTCGGTGGCGCTCATACCGTCGCTGGTGCGCACTAATATAGGGTCATCAAATAATATACGCAGCCTTTTTAGGCCGTTACTCATGGCCGGCTGGGTGATCCCCAAGATCTGAGCAGCCTTGGTGACGCTGCGCTCACGCAACAAAACATCCAAGTAAATTAACAAGTTTAAATCGAATCTTTCCACATTCACCCCGTGAATACCGAATATAAGGTCTATAGATTAGGGAAATTATCATAAAAGACGTATGATTCGCACGTTATTTTGAGGCACGCCTCTGTTTTACAGCTATATTTATCTGCTGTATTACAACAATTCACCACTCTTTTAAGGATTGACATATGTCAGCTATTCAAGACGACATCAAATCTATCTCAGCCGCTCAAGAAGCCGCTACTTATTCTTGGGACATCACCCCAGAATCTGCTGCTCGCATGCGTGCTCAGAACAAATTTAAAACTGGCCTAAACATCGCTCAGTACACTGCAGACGTTATGCGTGCTGACATGGCTGCTTTTGACGCCGACACTACTAAGTACACTCAGTCTTTAGGCTGCTGGCACGGTTTTGTTGGTCAACAGAAAATGATTTCTATCAAGAAGCATTTCGGTACTACAGATCGCAAATACCTATACCTTTCTGGTTGGATGGTTGCTGCTCTACGTTCTGAGTTCGGTCCTCTTCCTGACCAATCTATGCACGAAAAAACGTCTGTTGCTTCTTTGGTTGCAGAACTTTACACCTTCCTACGTCAAGCCGACGCACGTGAACTAGGCGGTCTTTTCCGCGACCTAGACGCTGCCCGTGAAGCTGATGACGCTGCAAAAGTTAAAGAAGTTCAAGCTGCTATCGATGGCCACAAAACTCACGTTGTGCCAATCATTGCTGATATCGATGCTGGTTTCGGTAACGCTGAAGCGACTTACCTAATGGCTAAGCAAATGATCGAAGCCGGCGCTTGTGCCCTTCAGATCGAAAACCAAGTTGCCGATGAAAAGCAATGTGGCCACCAGGACGGTAAAGTAACTGTACCTCACGCTGACTTCCACTCTAAGATCCGTGCACTACGTTACGCATTCCTAGAGCTAGGCATCGACAACGGTATCATCGTTGCTCGTACCGACTCTGAAGGTGCTGGTCTTACTAAAGAAATCGCTGTAGTTAAAGAGCCTGGCGATCAAGGCGATCGTTACAACTCTTACCTAGACGTTGAAGAAATCGACGTAGCCGACATGGCCCAAGGCGATGTTGTATTTAACCGTGACGGCAAGCTTGTACGTCCTAAGCGTTTACCTTCTGGTCTATATCAGTTCCGTCAAGGTACTGGTGAAGAGCGTTGTGTATTCGATTCTGTTGAAGCCCTTAAAGCCGGTGCTGACCTTATCTGGATCGAAACTGCGACTCCATCTGTTAAAGATATCGCCGACATGATGAACGAAGTACGTAAAGAAGTTCCAGATGCGAAACTTGTTTACAACAACTCTCCTTCTTTCAACTGGACTCTTAACTTCCGTCAGCAGACTTTCGATGCCATGACTGAAGCCGGTGAAGACGTTTCTGCATACGATCGTTCTGATCTAATGAACGCTAAGTATGACGAAACTGAATTGTCTGCTCGTGCCGACGATCGCGTTCGTACTTTCCAAGCTGATACAGCTCGTGAAGCGAACATCTTCCACCACTTGATCACTCTTCCAACTTACCACACGACTGCATTGTCTGTTGATAACTTGGCTAAAGAGTACTTCGGTGAAGCCGGTATGCTTGGTTATGTTGCTGGCGTACAGCGTAAAGAGATCCGTCAAGGTATCGCATGTGTTAAGCACCAAAACATGTCTGGTTCAGACATGGGTGATGACCACAAAGAATACTTTGCTGGTGAAAACGCCCTTAAAGCAGGCGGCGCTAACAACACTTCTAACCAGTTCTCTTAATTGACAACTAGTTAATGTGTTCCCTAGCAACTGCTATTGCATTGCTAGGACACGCCATTCGTGGCGGTAAAAAGAAGCGACCTTCGGGTCGCTTTTTTTATATCTATTGACTAACGCCAATTGAATAACCAACCAGCCTATCTATAGCCTTGCAATATATACCCACTCAAACCATCCAACAATCTACTGCTACACTCAAAAGACCGCTGACCAACTAACAACCCTGGTCGCATCAAGCTTAATAAACAAACGCCTATGGTTCACCACATCAGCCTACCCACCCACCCTATACACCGTGTATTTTTCGGGGTCTGGCTTCTAGGCATTGCATTACTACTGACAAGCCAGCCAGGCAACGCTCAAACCGTATTAGCCAATTACCAGCAATACAACCTGGCCCTGCAGACTTCTTTCTTGGTTGAAGAGAATCAAACCTACGGCTATCAGCAGATTAGAGCAGTAAAACCCGACGCATGGACGGCTAATAGACACCTCAAAATGAATTTTGGTTTTACCGAAAAAACCATCTGGCTAAAAGGCAGCATGACCTCAACCCTTCCACAGGAGACTAGCTGGCTACTAAATATTGAGTATCCACCGCTGGATAATGTTGATATCTACATTTTAATTAACGATCAACTTCTGGAAATCGTTAAGTCTGGAGATTCCCAACCCTTTGCCAACAGGCAGTTGGCCAGCAAGGAATACCTGTATCGCTTAAGCCTTAAACACGGGGATAGAGTCGAATACTTCTTGCGTATTCAATCATCAGGCTCCATGCAAGTACCCCTACACATCACACCCATCAACATTTACATTAGAGATTCGCAGGTTAAAGAAATGCTCATCAGTGCACTGTATGGCATTTTACTGGTTATGGGGCTCTACAATATGTTCATCAGCATATTGGTAAAAGATAAAGATTATGCCATTTATGTTTTATGGGTTTTCAGCAGCCTGTTCTTTGTGGTCTCGCTAAATGGTGAAGGCTTCCAAGTGTTCTGGCCCACCCACCCCGCCATCAATAACTACGCCCTGCCCATAGGTTTCGGTTGTTCGGGCTTTTTCAATACACTGTTTGCACTAAAGTTTATGAAAATCGAACTCAACAGGCCTATTCTTACAAAAATTTACTACACGCTACTGGCCCTGTATTTATTTTCAATTGTCATTAGCACCCTGGGGGATTATTCCACCTCTATACGGGTTATATTCTTAGTAAATTTCATCACCCTGATCTTTATCGCCACCAGCACGATTTACCTGGTCATTAAAAAGCAACGGGGCGCCAAAATATTTCTATTGTCGTTCTCCATCTTATTGCTCTCTGCAGCGGTATTATCGTTAAGCACAGCAGACATCATCCCAGCCAACTTCATTTCCACACACGCCAATCAATTGGCCATGGTATTGGAATCTATTATTTTCTCATTGGCCCTGGCCAAAAAAATTGATTATGAAAAATCTTTACGTATTGAAAAAGAACAAGAGGTATCAACACTCACAAAAGTGGCCAGCGATAACCTTAATCTGTACACACAACTATTTAACAACTCCCCTATTGCCATATTCAGGTTTATAGAAAGTGGTGAGATTAAATCCTTTAACCAGGCATTTACAGCCATGTTTCCGACAATGAAAGACCAACTTAACAGTCATGTGAGTCCGACTATATTCCCCACTCAAAAAGATTTAAAGCCCATATTAAGTAAACTTAATAACGATAATTTTTTTTCGAGAGAACTTAAATTAGCCGCCAGCGAGCACTGGATCTCATTGACGGTCATAGGCTATCAAGACGAACAAAGCCCCCATCCCATCTATGAAGGGCACGCCATGGACATCACTCAAAAGAAACTGACAGAGCACAAAAATAAAAAACTGGAAGAGCAAAAAAGCAAAATGTTAAGCCGACTGGTGTCGGGCATAGCCCATGAAATCAACACGCCAGTGGGCACCAACATTACCGCCCTATCGCTATTAGAAGGAGAAATAAAAACTATTAGTCAAAAATTTGAAACAAAAAGCATTACAAAAGACACATTCATGGAGTTCATAACCTGCTGCAACAGCATTTTGGAAATATTAAGCACCAATGAACACAGGACATCGCTATTGGTAAAGCGATTTAAAGAAGTCTCTATTGACCAACTGTACTTATCTCGATCCAAGTTTGATATTTATCAAATATTAAGCAGGCATATTTCAATTGATTTAAGGAAATACTGCCACATCAATTTAATAAAACCGGAACACCCTTGCATGGTAGACAGCTACGAAAAAGCATTTACCCTGATTATTGATAATCTAATCGACAATTCTATTAAGTTCAAAAAGGAAAAAATCGCCAACATCAACATCACCTTAAGCGACCATAACGGCCGCGTTTCCCTGCATTATTGCGATGATGGCCCAGGGGTTGCCGAAACTGCCCAAGAACATATATTTGAACCCTTTTACACCAGCTGCCCAGGAGACGCCCACAGCACAGGCCTAGGCTTGTTTGTAATTTACAACCTATGCAAGCAGCTACTTAGTGCCAATATTCAGCTACAGCCTCAACCCGGCTTCAACCTAATAATTGAATTCCCCTGCCAAATCCCCCCCTCACAGCCCACCACTAACTTAAGACCCTCAACTTGTTGACTGGCAATTATTGACTAATCTTTAACCCTACAAGACCTTGAGAACGACAGTGGGCTCCCCCCCCAGGTTAAAGCCTACAAACGAGAGGGCACACCATGCAAACGCAACTCGCAATAAGCCTCACGAGCATCTGCCTATTCAACCTCATCAACACAGCGCACGGCCAAGAAACAAATGAAGACCCAAACCATCAATTAGAAAGCATAGTGATCACTGGCAGCTTAATCCCTCAAAAATCCAACGATATCGCCTCACCCACAGTGATCATAGACAGGGAAAGTATTGCGCAAAGTGGCGCCACCACCACAAACGACTTGCTCAAACACTTAACCATCAACACAGGAGCAGAAATAAATTCAGACCCTTTTACTCAATCCAGCAGTGCCGGCACCTCACAAATAAACCTTAGAGGCCTGGGTCTGGCCTCCACCCTAACCCTTATAAATGGCCGTAGAACCACCCTGAGCGGCGCCTTCTCTGTGGACGGCGCTAACTTTGTAGACATTAATAACATTCCGTTGAGCGCCATTGAGCGCATTGAAATACTAAAAGATGGCGCCAGCGCCCTGTATGGCTCAGATGCGGTGGCGGGGGTGGTGAATTTCATTACCCGCAAAGACTTTAACGGTTTGGAAATTAGCACCGGCCACAAATCAGTGGCCAGCGGCAGCAATAACGACACGGATATAGGTATCACCTGGGGCATGCAAGATGGCACCGTTAGCGCCATGGCCACCCTGGCCCATTACCAACAAGAGCCCATGAACACCACTGAGCGCGATTTTACTTTGGGCACCGGGGTGAGCGCCTTGGGCAGCCCTGGCGCGTTTATTCCTGTGGCCGCCATAGACCCTGCAAGCCCCTATAAAGCCTTTGAAGGATTAGCACCGGCTGGCACACCCTACCGGGACAGCGGCTGTGCGGCGGCCGGAGGCACCCCGGACAGCGCCTCGCCATTTGGCACCTGTAACCTGGATTACCTGTCTTATTCATACCTGTTAAGCGACGAGAGCCGAACTCAGGCCATGGCTACCGTGAACTATCAGGCAAACAGCAAAAAAGCCTATTTTGGCGAGCTTTGGTTTACTGACTCCCTAAGCAAATTTACTACGGCCCCTTCCTTTGCCAATTTAACCTTCCCTATTGTGCCAGCCGACAATCCCGGCAATTTAGCCACCAATGGTGGCTTTGGAGCGCCTGCCGTTTACTTAGGCAGGCCTATGGGGGCGGGCTTTGACGCCCAAGTAAATAAACGAGAGTCACAAAATTATCGATTGGTTGCAGGGCTGGAGCATTCTTTTAACGATGCAGGCCGATTTGAAGGCGCCTACCAATACAGCCGCAATGAATTTAATTATGAGGGAGCCGATGCATTAATTGACCGTTTCGAAGCCGCCCTAAATGGCACCGGAGGACCCAATAACAATGAGTATTTCAACCCTTTTTCTTCGGCTTATACCGAGCCGACACTTGCCAACAGCCAAGCGGTAATCGATGATTTTTGGGTGAGGTTTAAACACAAAATTACCGCCGAACTGCACACTGTAGACGGGATCTACTCCTCCACCCTTGCGCCATTAGAATTTGGCCGCATTCAAACAGCACTTGGTTTTCAATATCGCAAGGAAACCAATGAACAAATAGCAGATGAAAATTCACAAGCCCTTAACTATGCATTTGTATCGGGCACACAAAGCTCAAAAGGTGACCGTGAGGTCATTGCCTTATTTGCAGAGGCATCCATTGCCTACCAGCAATATATAAACATTCAGCTGGCGGCACGCACGGAGCATTACGGCGGCCAAACCGGTGACACCTTTGACCCTAAAATAGGCCTATTGTGGCGCGCCAGTAAAGACATCCAGATAAGGGGCTCTTTGAGCACGGCTTTTCGCGCCCCAAGCCTTCAACAAAAATCCAACTCAACGGTGGCGGTGGAACAAATTGGCAGTGACTTTGTGCCGGTGGTCACCCAAGCAAATAGCAATTTACAACCTGAGGAAGCCACCATCGCTAATTTGGGTGCCAGCTTTGAATTAACCGAGCGCTTAACAGGTGGCCTGGATTATTGGTCCTATGACTACTCGGATATTATTATTCAGCAAAGTGCCGAGGCCATTTTTGCCAACGACCCAAACGATTCACAAATTAGCTACGACACCAATACCGGTAAAGTCACACGAGTGGACGTACAGTTTGTTAACGCATCATCCATAAAAACGGATGGCCTAGATTTTAATCTTAACTACAACCTGCCTGCCGACCATGGAATCTATCTTTTGAATATGCAAACCAGCTGGATTCGAAGCTACGACTTAAAAGAAACTAAAGGCTCCAAGACCATTGATGCCGCAGGCAATCGCAACGGCCTTAACATTGCTCGCTCTCTTCCCGCCTGGCGCACCAACCTTGCTATTAACTGGCTACACAACAGACATTCCGTCACTCTGGCTACACATTACGTGGACCAATACCAGGATGATGCCAACAATAATGCCACCATCAAACAGAACATCACCCACGACTTACAATACAGCTACGAACTGCCTTACCTGGGACGCTGGCAAACCAACATCACCGCGGGCATGATTAACATACTGGATACAGATCCGCCTGAGGTGGCCTCTGTACTGGGTTATGACACAAAAATTCACGACCCCAGAGGCCGGGTATTTTATGCCCGCATGACCGCCCGCTATTGAAGAGCATTATTAACATACCCGCCAAACCTGGCACTAATAAATGATAGGCACAAAAAAACCCAAGGAGTCAGACTCGCTTGGGTTTAGTTTATGCAGCCACTGCCAACTTATTTTTTAGCGGCGGTTTTCTTGGCTGTAGTTTTTTTTGCGCTGGTTTTTTTAGCCGAAGTTTTCTTGG
>Ga0209395_1005734_pt1 | contig 13821 bp, 15 predicted proteins | sample GOMGulsemesocosm_3_FD_184635 | JGI IMG/M metagenome (GOLD analysis project Ga0209395, IMG submission 184635) | Methane-oxidizing microbial communities from mesocosms in the Gulf of Mexico - GOM9D Gulf of Mexico (SPAdes) (version 2) | ecosystem: Environmental > Aquatic > Marine > Cold seeps... | reverse complement strand
GGGATGAAAAGTTAATTAAATGTTAACCGTTATGCATTTATCGATGGTTTAAGCCTTGAAGTATCAATTAGAAAAAATGTATAGTTTTACAATATATTAATACAAGGATGCATCAATGGAAGTGAACTGTACAACGTGTAAAGGACAAATTAAAGCCGAAAGTATCAATGTTGCTAAAGATACTGCTTACTGCACACAATGTGAAAACCTTCTGCCTTTGTCATCATTATTACTAGACGATAATATAAGTGCTAAAGCATTTGATCCTCATGAGAAGGTTGATGGCTTGACTGCACAAGACAAACTATACATGTGGTCAATCGATGTTTCTCATCGTAATAAAATGGCGTTTTTTCTAATTCCTTTCACTTGCCTTTGGGCAGGTGGCTCCATGTTCTCTATATACGGACAACAATATTTAAGTGGTGAGTTTAATTTAACTGCATCACTGTTTGGTTTACCTTTTCTACTTGGCAGCCTATTTCTTATTAGTTTATGTTTTATGAGCCTATTCGGCAGAACCCATATTAGTTGTGAAAACGATAAAGCGCTTTATTTTGTAGGCGTAGGGGCTATAGGAAAATATAAACGTTTTCGTTGGAGTAGTATTAAAAAAATCAAGAACTCGTCAAGCCTTTATTATAACGATGACGAGGAAATGGATGGCTTTCATCGTCAGCATGGCACCAATTACAGACGGAGATTTTTTAGAAGAAAGCGAGTTACAAGAGTGAGTAGAATCACGTTAGTGGGTGACGAAGAATTTACTATCGGAAAGGGCCTAAATGCTAAACAGCGAGCATATATTTTAGGTTTTCTAGCGAAAAAAATCAGTTAATAAAATTTAGTAGTTTTAATAAAAAGGAAAAAACATTCAATGACTAAAAATTTACCTCAAGAAGTTGTTATTCAGAACGATGCAGTAAAAAAGATAAAGGAAGCAAAAACTGAGATCCCTGATTTACCAAGAGAAGTTAAGCCTGATGAACGTAATGACTATAAATCAGCAGAAGTGCTTGTACGTCGCTTAGCTGAAACTGTTGTTAAATGGAGAGCATCATTAGAAGAAAATATGCAGCCAGCTATTTTAGCTATTTTGAACGGTAATATTCAAATTCAAGTAAATTCATTAGCTGTAGAAGGCTACAACGGAATACGTATTGACGGCACACTAAACGGTGCCAAGTGTATGATGTTAACTCATCAAAGTTCTGCGCAATTATTATGTTATGCAACTGAAATAACAGAAGCCGAGCCTCGACGTGGCATTGGTTTTGTATTAAGTGATAATGAAAAGCTTTCTACTGATTAATATTCTCTAACCATACGCCCGTTTCAAGCGGGCGATTTTCGTTCTGTTTATGTCGTGTTTTTAGAACGTATAAGCTTAATAATTGGTGTATGATGTAGCTCATCTTTACTCTTAAGGTTTAAGCGGTTCATGGAAATAACATTACAACAACTCGGTACTTTTATTGGTATATTTATGCTGGTTATTGGCACGGTATGCTACGTTATCGGGCAGAAAAAAACAGCCTCACCAGTAAAAGCCGCTTTAATTGGCGGATTATTTTCTATGGTGCCTATCTTGGGATTAATTTATGTAGCTTACCTAGTCACACAAGACGATTTAGAAGCTCAATAGTAGTCTATTCCCGATAAATTACCGTACTCATGCGTAAATGTTAAATAACCGAGGTTAAATCTATAGCGAGGAGGTGTTTTGCATAATATTCAATTAATTGTTGGCACGGGATCAACATGGTCAATCCGTGCTTGGTTGTGTTTAATGCTGGCGAAAATAGAATTTTCAGAGCGTATAATTCAATTAGAAAACCCAGCGGCTAAACAAACATTATCAGAAGCTTCACCGACAGGTTTGGTGCCGGTGTTACAGCTAGGTACTATTGATATTCATGACTCTCTTGCAATCGCTGAATATGCCAACGAACAATCAAACGGTTCTCTTTATCCTCATCATGCCCATGAAAGAGCCATCGCTCGCAGTTACTGCGCTGAATTACATTCGGGCTTTCTCCAGCTAAGGCAATTGTGTCCATTTACTTTTAATAAACAAACAACACCTGTAATGTCTAATGAACTTCAACGGGAAGTTAATCGTTTGAATGCTATTTTTTCGTCAGCGCAAGGGACATTCTTTTTTGAACAAGCTACGGTGGTTGACGCATTTTACGCTGTATTGGCATATCGTGTAGAGTGTTATGGTATTGAGTTATCGACAGAAGCCGCACTTTATCAAAAAGCACTTTTGTCTTGGCCTTTGTTTCAAAAAGCTTTAAATCATGCGAGGCAATGGGGTGAATAATGCGATTGTTGATTACCATCAAGATGAGGATAATCATTGGGTAGCTCGTTTAAGCTGTGGGCATTTCCAACATGTAAGACACAACCCGCCATGGTCAAATCGTGAATGGGTTATATCTGTAGAAGGGCGCCAGTCAATGTTGGGATATAAGCTAAATTGTAAAAAATGTGACGAAGGTGTGGCGAAGGATTTTGAGCCAACGTTAGAGAATAATACCGCTAATTAGGATCACCAGTAAGGAATAAACAATGTCTGTATATACTGCGTTAATACAATGGAAAAAAGCAGCAAACGAGCCTTATATTGATAACAAATACAGCCGAGGCCATATTTGGTCTTTTGATGGAGGTGTATCTGTACCAGCATCTTCTTCCCCTCATGTTGTGGCGTTACCCTATTCGGTAGAAGAAAATGTAGACCCGGAGGAGGCTTTTGTCGCGTCGTTGTCGAGTTGTCACATGTTGTTCTTTTTATCGATAGCCGCCAAAAAGCGTTTAGTGGTTGAATCGTATGAAGACAATGCCGAAGGTATTATGGAAAAAGATGCCGATGGTAATATTGCTATGACCAAAGTTACCCTTAAACCTAAAGTGGCATTCTCGGGTGACAAAAAGCCAAACTTATCGGTATTAGAAAAGATGCACCATCAGTCTCACCAGCAGTGCTTTATCGCTAACTCGGTGAAAACCCAAGTGGTAACCGAAATTATTGAAACCTAATATAGAGATACTTTGGCTGAAAATTAAAATGAAAATGAAAAGATGAGCTGTATATTATCAGTCTCACCAGCAGTGCTTTATCGCCAACTCGGTGAAAACCCAAGTGGTGACCGAAATTATTGAAACGTAATTAAAGGAGAAAAGTTATGAGTCAACATGAAAAAATGAATTATGTGGAATTTCCAGCCAAGGATATTCCAGCAACCAAAGCTTTTTTTGAGGCTGCTTTGGGTTGGTCTTTTGTCGATTATGGCCCTGAATACACGGCTTTTAGTAACCAAGGACTTGATGGTGGTTTTTTTAGTGCCGAAGTTTCTGGGAGTCAAGCTTCCGGTGGTGCACTTATTGTATTTTTTAGTGAACAATTAGAGGTAACCAAAGCTAAAGTTGAAGCGGCTGGCGGATGCATAACGAAAGACACTTTTGAATTCCCAGGCGGTAAGCGTTTTCACTTTACCGAGCCCAGTGGTAATGAATTTGCTGTGTGGGCTAATTTATAGATTAATACGTTCTAATTAAAGGATTAAGACGACAATGTACCAGAAAATGAAACACCCAGAAAAATGTGAAAATATGAATGATATTCGTATTGAAATTGATGCCATTGATAAAAATGTGATTTCGTTACTCGGTGAGCGATTTGAATATGTTAAAGCGGCTTCAGCATTTAAAACTTCTGAAACATCGGTTCGAGCACCTGAGCGGTTTGAAACTATGCTGAAACAACGAAGAGACTGGGCGAAGCAAGAAGGCTTAAATGCTGACGCGATAGAAAAAATGTATCGAGATTTAGTTAATCATTTTATCGCTGAAGAAATGGCTAAGTGGAAGGAAGAAACCGCTTAATGTGTAAAGGACACCAATAAATATGAGCCAGCTACGCAGCTTTCAAATATCTGTACTTTATAACCAGCGAATGAATCAGCAGTTATTAATTTGCTGTCAACAGTTGTCCCAAACGCAATGCGAACAAGAAACAGGATCCTTTTTTCCTAACGTTATCGCGTATTGGAATCATTTGCTCTTTGGTGATCTTATATTAATACGTCGAATTATCGCTAATAAAATAGCAGGACTCTCGTTATCTTTATTAGATGGATTACCCATAGCAACGTCAACGTCCGATTGTTATTGTTCCACTATTGATGAAGTTATAGAGTTAAGGACTAAAGTCGATATAATCATTGAGCAAGTGATAAATGCGTTATCTGAAAATGATATTAGCAAACTCATACATTATAAAACCACGGAAGGTGATGAAGTTAGCGCAAGAGTGGGTGATATATTGCAGCATATGTTTAATCATCAAACCCATCATCGTGGACAACTTACTTGCGTGTTAAGTCAGCTAGGTATTAATTTTGGCTGTACAGATTTACCGGTATTAGTATCTGAGATGAAGGATTTAGTGTGACCTTATTAGTAGTAAGTGACATCTTCGGTGTGACTCCAGCGTTACAGGCTTTGGCAGATACGTTAAAACCAACGGGGCATGACGTGTTCATCGTTGATCCTTATGAAGGCTTTATAAAAAACTTTGCTGATGAGGCTCTGGCATACGCTTGTTTTAGCCAAAATGTCGGCGTAGAAGGTTACGCAGAGCATTTATCTAGCGTGATTGATACTCTTACTCAACACCCCGATTCAAAAATAAAAGCCATTATTGGCTTTAGTGTTGGCGGCTCTGCGTTATGGAAAATATCAGATAGTTCATTAATAGAATCTGTTGAACAGGCCTACTGTTTTTACGCGGGACAAATTCGGCATTACACAGATATTAACCCTAAGATAAAAAGCACAATAATTTTCCCTGAAAGTGAACCACATTTCTCGGTGGATTTGCTCGAAACTAAAATAGAAACGTTAACTGAAGTGTCAACTATACGTTGCAGTTATTTACATGGGTTTATGAATACACACTCGCGAAACTTCAACGAAACGGCGTACACTCATTATACCAGTTGGCTTTGTAATAAAATTATTAACAGCTAATTTCGTTACTACAATTTTTATGTTCTTTTTATATTCTTTTTTGGAATAAAAAGGCAGTTTCTAATCTTTTTCTTTTTCTGACTCGCCTATTACCATTGACTTATTATTTTGAAATGGGCGAGTTGACAATATGTCGGGTCAGAAAAATTTAAACCAAACAATGCTAGATGCAAATCAACTTGCATCATTACAACAAGCAATTGCTACGTATACACCGTTGCAATTAGCGTGGACAAGTGGCTATTTAGCTGCAAAAAGTGAAGGTGGCTCTGTAGCCGGCGTTTCTGCTGCACCAGCTCCAGCGCAAGCACAGCCTACACTAACTATTCTTTATTCATCACAAACAGGTAACGCTAAAGGCGTAGCTAAGAAATTAGCAGATAATGCTAAAGCTGCTGGTATTCAGGTTAATTTTAAAAATGTTGCTGAATACAAACCAAAATCGTTAAAAGCAGAAACTCACTTACTTATCGTAACAAGTACTAACGGTGAGGGTGAAGCGCCAGATGATGCAATTGAATTCCACGAATTTTTAGCATCGAAGAAAGCGCCTAAAGTCGCTTCTTTGAAATACGGTATTTTAGCACTTGGCGATAGTAGTTATGAATTCTACTGTCAAACAGGTAAAGACTTTGATGATCGTTTAGCTGCTCTAGGTGCTACTGAAATTGCTCCACGTGTTGATTGTGATGTTGATTACTTTGACGATGCAACGGCATGGTCTACGCAAATTATTGAAACGCTTAAAGACGAATTAACGTCTGCAGGTGCTGTTGTTGCTTCTACAACGGAAACAATAAGTACTTCAGGTGGCAGCCAATACACTAAACAAACGCCATATACTGCAGAGCTTATTGTTAGCCAAAAAATTACAGGCCGTGATTCAGCTAAAGACGTTCGTCACGTAGAAATTGATTTAGGCGAGTCTGGTATTACGTATAAAGCTGGCGATGCACTAGGTGTATGGTTTGAAAACTCAGATGCATTAGTTGCTGAGTTACTTGAAGCTTTGAAGTTAAGCGCAGACGAGAAAGTAACAATTAAAATTGAAGGTGTAGAACAAACATTCACGTTAGCCGAAGCATTTAAATCTCAGTTAGAAATTACTCAATCAGCTCCTTCATTTGTTGAGTTTTGGGCTGGCGTATCTGGTGATGAAAAATTAACAAAACTTGCACAAGACAAAACTGAAACACGTGAATATTCTGCTATTTACCAAATAATCGATTTAGTAAAAGAAGCACCTGCTGAAGTTTCAGCACAACAGTTTGTTGATAACGTACGTAAAATCACACCGCGTTTATATTCAATCGCTTCTAGCCAAGCTGAAGTAGAAGAAGAAGTACACTTAACGGTTGGTTTAGTGAGTTACGAACATAACGGCAACTTACGTTTAGGTGGTGCATCTAACTTTTTAACTCATGCTGAAGAAGGCACTACGGTTAAAGTATTCATTGAAGACAATGATAACTTCCGTTTACCAGAAGATGGCAACACGCCAGTAATTATGATTGGTCCTGGTACAGGGGTTGCTCCTTTTAGAGCATTCATGCAAGACCGTGAAGCCACTGAAGCTGAAGGTAAAAACTGGATGTTCTTTGGTGATCAAACCTTCACACAAGATTTCTTGTATCAAGTTGAATGGCAAGGTTACTTAAAATCTGGTTTATTAACTAAAATGGACGTAGCGTTTTCTCGTGACCAAGCCGAGAAAGTATATGTTCAAGACCGTATTAAAGAAAATGCAGCAGAAGTTTTTGAATGGTTAACTAACGGCGCACACTTATACATTTGTGGTGATGCAAACCGTATGGCAAAAGACGTACACGATACGTTAGTAGACGTTATTCGCGAACAAGGCGGACTAACGGCAGAGCAAGCAGAAGACTATTTAAAATCATTACGTAGCAACAAACGTTACCAGAAGGATGTTTATTAATGAGCAACTCAAACAACGACAACAACTTAATTGTTGAAGGTAAACATGCTGATAACGAACGTTTGAAGCTAGAAAGTAATTACTTACGTGGCACCATTGTTGAAGATTTAGCTGACAGAATGACGGGTGGTTTTACCCCTGACAACTATCAACTTATTCGTACTCACGGTATGTATCAACAAGATGATCGCGATATTCGTGCAGAGCGTCAAAAGCAAAAATTAGAACCATTACATAACGTAATGCTTCGTGCGCGTATGCCTGGTGGGATTATTACTCCTGATCAGTGGCTAGCCATTGATAAGTTTGCTGACGATTATACTTCTTACGGTAGTATTCGCTTAACGACACGTCAAACGTTTCAGTTTCACGGTGTATTAAAGCCAAACATTAAATTAATGCATCAAACACTTAACAGTGTTGGTCTTGATTCAATTGCAACGGCTGGTGATGTTAACCGAAACGTACTTTGTACCAGTAACCCGGTTGAATCTGAGCTTCATCAAGAAGCCTATGAGTGGGCAATTAAAATCAGTGAGCATTTACTTCCTCAAACAAAAGCTTATGCTGAAATTTGGTTAGATTCTGAAAAAGTAGAAACGACTGAAGAGCCTATTTTAGGTAAAAGTTACCTACCTCGTAAGTTTAAAACAACGGTTGTTATTCCACCGAAAAACGACATTGATCTTCATGCAAACGATTTAAACTTTGTGGCGATTGCAGAAAACGGTAAGTTAATTGGTTTTAACGTGCTTGTTGGTGGTGGTTTAGCCATGACTCATGGTGATAAATCAACTTATCCACGTAAAGCAGACGACTTCGGTTTTATTCCATTAGATAAAACGTTAGACGTTGCTGCTGCTGTTGTTACCACACAACGCGACTGGGGTAACCGAGTAAACCGTAAAAACGCTAAAACAAAATACACATTAGATCGTGTAGGTATAGACACCTTTAAAGCAGAAGTTGAAAAACGTGCAGAAGTGACTTTTGCTGAAATTCGCCCATACGAATTTACAAGCCGCGGTGATGATTTTGGTTGGGTTGAAGGTTTTGATGGTAAGCACCATTTAACATTATTTGTTGAAAATGGTCGTTTGTTAGACTTTTTAAACAAGCCGTTGAAAACAGGTGTTGCTGAAATCGCTAAAGTTCACAAAGGTGACTTTAGAATGACAGCGAACCAAAATTTAATCATTGCCAAGGTTGCAACTGAAGATAAAGCACAAATTGAACAGTTAGCGCGTGACCATGGTTTATTAGATAACATTTCTAATCAGCGTTTAAATTCAATGGCATGTGTAGCATTTCCTACTTGTCCATTAGCAATGGCTGAAGCTGAGCGTTATTTACCTGGCTTAGTGACAGACGTTGAAAGCATTTTAGCGAAACATGATGTTGCTGATGACCATGTGATTTTACGTGTTACTGGTTGTCCTAACGGTTGTGGTCGTGCAATGTTGGCTGAAATTGGCTTAATAGGTAAAGGCCCAAGTAAATACAACATGTATTTAGGTGGTAACCAAAGTGGAACACGTGTTCCTAAGCTTTATCAAGAAAATGTAGACGAAGCAGCTATCTTATCAATTATCGATGAGCTTGTTGGTCGTTGGTCAAAAGAGCGTACCGATAACGAAGGTTTTGGTGACTTTACTATCCGCACCGGTATTGTTGCTGAAGTTAAAGTAAGTAAGCGAGATTTTCATGATTAATACAAGCAAACCAGCCATTAATAATCGATTTCCGGCGTCTTTACCTGAACCATGGTTAAATCAGTGGAACGAGTTATTAGAGAAAGAGTCGGCTGTTGCGCGTGTAGAATGGTCGATGGAGAACTTACCTTCTCAATTCGTACTATCATCAAGTTTCGGTATTCAATCTGCAGTAATGCTTCATATGCTTACGCAGGTTGATCCAAACATCCCGGTATTACTTACCGATACAGGACATCTTTTTCCTGAAACGTATCAGTTTATTGAACAATTAACTGAACGTTTAAACCTTAATTTGAATGTTTACAGCGCAAAGGAAAGCGCAGCTTGGCAACAAGCTAAATATGGCCAAGAATGGGAAGAAGACGGAGATGCATTAAAAGCATATAATCGCCGTAATAAAGTTGAGCCACTAGAGCGTGGGCTTAACGAATTAAATGCAGGCACTTGGTTTACTGGCGTTCGTCGTCAGCAAACTCAACATCGCGAAGGTTTGTCTGTGGTAAGTATTTTACGTGGACGTTTTAAAGTGCATCCAATTATTGATTGGAGCAATAAGGACGTTCATCAATATTTAACAAAACACGGATTACCTTACCACCCATTATGGGACCAAGGTTACGTATCAGTAGGTGATGTACACAGTACTCGCCCACTAACGTTAGGTATGGACGAAAGCGATACACGCTTTTCTGGTGGCCAACGTGAGTGTGGTTTGCATACCGACGGTGATGGTATCTAGGTACTATTAAATGTATAGATTAGATGAGCTTGTCGGTTACGATAAGCTCATTTTAAAATGAGGCTGTAAAGATGCCTTTAATACCGCCAAAAAATCTTTATTAGGGTTGTCTGAAATTAGTAAAGCTAACTCGCTTCCTATCGGTGTAAATTTGTAAAAAATTAAACCACATTGTTTACTCTTTGCCGTTAACGTTAAATTTTGTCCATTAAAATTAAACGATAGTTCTTCTCCTTTTTGCAATTCATTTGATTCCGCTTCTTGCATAAAAACAAGCTTGTTTTCAGCAAGGCTTAACAATTCCGTGTAACTGACACCACATTGATTCAAATTCACCTTACATGGCTTCTCACCACTTAAGAAACTGAAAAAGCCTGGTGTTTTATAAGCACCTGATATAATTCTCATATTTCTTTTAGTAGAATCTTTTACAGCTAAACCACAAACTTTTGCTAACAGTTTAGCGTCGGTAATACTCATTGATTTAAATATTGATAAAGACTTTAAGGAAAAAGTACCTGCTTGAGATATTTCACCGCCTAATATTTTTGCCCATAAATCTTGCATGGTATTATTACTAACGTCTTCAGCTAAAACCGTAAATTGACTAAACCAATCGGGATCTGCTTTCGTTGAGGAGGATGAGCTTGGGCAATAGGCTAGAGACTTTTTAATAATAGCTTCTAGGTTTTGTTGTTTCCTTAACTGACCAATACGATCTCTACGGGATGCTCTATCTTCAAGTGGCATTTGTTTATTTTCAGGGACAAAAGCACCATCGAGTACAAATTGTTTAGCTAAAGCAAGTAATTGGTTTTGGGCAGAGGAAGTAGATTGTGACTTAGCGGAACTAGCAGACTTCTCTGTAGTGATCAGTGAAGATTGACCTTCTTGTAAAGAGGTTTCTGTAGCTTGAGTGGCTAACTTTTCTTGTTTGGTGCTCAAAATTAATCCTTGTATATTTTATTTTAAAAAGTCTTTTATCCATCGACATTGATTTTAACTAATTATCAGTAATAATTATAAATATAAATCATTGCTTTATAACGTAACATATTCCAATATTAAAGGTATACAAGCTATTGGAATACAGGATGTAGCTAGATAAACCATTGACGTTAATGCACGGTATTATTCAATGCGCTGTAACTTAAAGCATATATCATCACCATTAACAAATTTATAATATTTATATAACAAGTTATTGAAATATCAAATTATTTATATTTTTTGTTGAATAATGTTATTGCGGCTTTTAATATGTACTAGAATATAAATACCGATAATAAATTGTTAATAGTTACAATAATAAGTGTTTAACTAGAATGACTTTCTAGTTATTTGAGGGGTTTATGGCTGTTTCAGCAGATGCTAACGACGATTTCCTATTTATCGATGATAGTGAAGAAGATGAAATTCTAGACGACCTAACGGCTGATTGCTGGAAGGTGTTGATTGTTGATGACGATCCTGAAATCCACTCGGTTACCCAACTTGCCCTTTCTGATCTTATCGTTCTAGGACAGAGGTTAGAATATCTGCATGCCTATTCAGGAAAAGACGCCTGCCAACTTATTGAAGATAATGACGATATAGTTCTAGTATTACTCGACGTTGTTATGGAAACGGATGACGCAGGATTAAATGTAGTTAAACATATTCGTGAAGTGCTTACCCGTTCAGATATTCGTATAGTGCTTCGAACAGGTCAGCCCGGTTATGCTCCAGAAGAAAGTGTCATTAAAGACTATGATATTAATGATTATAAAACCAAAACTGAACTTACTCGCAGAAAATTAGTTACGACGGTTTACGCCGCTATTCGTTCGTATCAGCAAATATCTAGCGTGACACAAAACCGTATTGGCCTTGAAAAAATCATCAAAAGTGCAGGTGAGCTATTAGAGCTGCGTACTGTTCATGAGTATGCTCAAGGTGTTTTATCTCAATCTCAGTTACTTACTCATAGCACCAAGAGTGTATTTTGTGCTCGTGGCCAAGGTATTATTGATGGTGTTGATGACCTAAATTTATATATTTTAGGCCAAGATGGTTATTCATCAATTTTAGTTAATCAAAGCGTTGATATGCTAAAAGACGAAACCGTTGAGCAAGTTATAACATCTTGTTTTCACAATAAAGAACATCAAATAACTGAAGAATCAATAGCTTTATACTTATCGAGTGGTGGCTATCGAGCGGCCATATATATTGAACTTGAGCAAGAACTGACACAGATAGAACTGCAATTAATAGAAGTATTCTTAGCGAATATTGCTATTGGCTATGAAAACGTTCATTTGTTCCAAAAATTAAGAAATGCCGCTTACAAAGATTGGTTAACAGATTTACCTAATCGATTAGAGTTTGTTAGTTTATTAGATAAATTTGGTCAAACAAGCTCTGCTGACTCTGTTGCTGGATTAATTGATATTAACCATTTCAGCGATATTAATGATGGTTTAGGGCAAGACCTTGGTAATCAATTATTAATTGCGGTAACTGCGCGGTTAAAGACGTTAAGTGATAAATGTACTTTTGCACGGGTTGGAGCAGACGTTTTTGGTGTTATTGGGCCGGCAAGTGTCGTTAACCCAGAGCACTTAAGTGCTTTGTTTAATCAGCCGTTTGGTGCAGGCGAGCAAAATTTACCGATTAACGCCTGTTTTGGTTTATGTGATAAAGAAGATGCTGGCTCTCGTGGTGTCGACGTCCTTAATCAAATTAACATCGCGTTAAATTTAGCGAAAAAGAACCAGTTACAACATTTTGTTTATTATAAACAGGAAATGGAAGAACAAACGCTATGGCGTTTAGGTATGATCCGCCAGCTACGAACGGATTTTGCCGAGAATAGATTAGAGCTTTGGTATCAACCACAGCTAAGTTTAACTACCAACAAAGTAATAGGTGCTGAAGCCTTACTGCGTTGGAGAACAGCTGACGGTAAATTTATTTCTCCGGCGGTGTTTGTTCCTTTGGCAGAATATTCAGGATTAATAATAGGCATTGGTGACTGGGTCGTTAATCAAGCGTGTCAGCAAATAAAAACACTTGAAAACAATGGTTTTGATGAGGTGAGTATTTCGGTTAATGTATCTATTCCTCAATTTAGACGAGTCAATTTTGTTGGTTCTGTTATTGAAGCGACAAAGAGTCACGATGTTGAACCAAACAAGTTAGAACTTGAAATTACCGAAAATATATTAATGGATGATCCTCAAATGGTCATCGATGCTCTAAACCGTTTAAAGGCTGAAGGTATTAGTATTGCACTAGACGATTTTGGCACAGGGTATTCATCGTTAAGTTATTTACAAAAACTGCCACTGGATCGATTGAAGGTTGATCGAGCATTTGTAACCGACATTGCCCAGCCAGGAAAATCTATTATTGCCGATACTATTATTAATCTTGGTAAACAAATGGACTTAAAGGTTATTGCAGAAGGGATTGAGGATGAGGAGCAACAAGCACATTTAATTTCTCAAGGCTGTGACGAAGTACAAGGTTTTTTCTACGCAAAACCTATGCCAGCTGAGGAGTTTTTAGCCTTTTTAAAAGCTAATCAATAGTGATTATTTAAACCCTCGTTTAACGTATACATTTAAAGCCGATTGAAATTATGCTTCAATTGGCTTTTTTTGTATCTCGTGAATACGTAATTCTCTACCTATTGCTGGTGCAAAAGGAATGAGTAGCGATAAGCCAAAAGAACATAGCGCAAACCCTGCTCCTATATAAAACACCCATGACGGATTAGCAATCCATATCATACCAAGTAAAGCAGGGATCACGACTGCTGCAATATGATTGATTGAAAAGCTGACACCTGCGGTTGAAGCCATATCTTCAGGAGAGGCTATTTTTTGGAAATAGGTTTTTATCGCAATCGCGAAAGCGAACAGTAAATGGTCGATAATATATAACCCAGCAGCAACATATTCATTGGACACTAAACCATACGATGCAAACAAAATAACCAGGCCAATATATTCAAACTGTAAAATATTTCTTTCGCCAAACTTAGCGATAAGTTTCCCTATTTTTGCGGCAAATAACCAATTAAAAATATAATTCGCAATAAACAATGCACTGATGTTAGCAACGCTATAACCAAACTTTTCAACCATTAAAAAACCAGCAAACACGACAAAAATTTGTCTTCTAGCACCGCCAAAAAAAGTTAATGCATAAAACAACCAATATCTTTTCTTTAATATTAATTTTTTACTTTGTTTGGTTTTAGGTACAAATTCTTTAAATGAAAAGCCAATAATGATGGTTGCAACTAAGGTTAAAATACCAAAAAATACGTAGGTAGTTTGGTAAGTCCAAGAGAAATATTCCATCACTATCCAGATGGTACTGAAGGCTAATAAAGAAGCCGC
>Ga0209395_1005731_pt1 | contig 13828 bp, 13 predicted proteins | sample GOMGulsemesocosm_3_FD_184635 | JGI IMG/M metagenome (GOLD analysis project Ga0209395, IMG submission 184635) | Methane-oxidizing microbial communities from mesocosms in the Gulf of Mexico - GOM9D Gulf of Mexico (SPAdes) (version 2) | ecosystem: Environmental > Aquatic > Marine > Cold seeps... | reverse complement strand
TGCATGTGTTAAGCCTGCCGCCAGCGTTCAATCTGAGCCATGATCAAACTCTTCAATTTAAAGTTTAATGTGCAGCTTGTTACCAAGACTGCGACTCAATATTACTGACTAAAACTAGAAACTTTCGCTTCTTGTTATTCTGAATTAATGAATTAATTCGTGTGTCATTGATATTGATTCTTTTTGTCCCGAAGGACTATTTTGAAATCTACTATCAATGCTCACACAGATTGTTTGATTAAATTGTTAAAGAGCGTGCTTACCGGCTAGGCCGTATCAGCGAGGTGCGTACTATACGCTACCTTTGAACCTTGTCAACATCTAAATTTCAAATCGCTTTGAAAGTTTTTGTTGGCTCAAACTCATCGAGTTTGTTGGTTCGGACTGGGTTAGTAACTTGCATCACCGTCCTTGTCTGTGGGGTCGCATTATAGGGATCTAAATCACCTTGGCAATACTTTATTAAGAATTATTTCAATTTAATGACTGTATGTTCAAATATCCTACAAAGCGTATACAAATACCTCGTTTATTTTCCACACTCAGTCCTTTATGACTCTCTCACAATAATATTACGAAGCTTTTATGCCTTAATTCATGGTTATGTAATCAGCCTCTATAATTATAAGAGTCACTCATCCATGAATTCCAAAAATATTAGTGTTGATAAGGTGAGTCAAGAAATGAAAGCGAAGATAGGTAAGTAAGCAAGTACACTTTGAGACTACTGGTGCAAAAGGAAAGTGATTCCCTACCTCTAACAAGAAGATAACTGTAATAAAGACATCGCAGGCCAATGAGTATTGTTATTTAATATCAATATCTTACAGCGATAACAATAAAACCAATAAAAGAAAAATTAATCTCCGTGATAAAGGTAACCTTGAATTCAAGCTATTAATGGGAAGATTGATTGGAATAAATGCTCTAATTGGTATTTAGCTTAAATTTATAAATAGGTAATTTTCTTGTACATCTCGCTTAGGTACGCTGTGGCTTCTACCGCCACTAGTATAACTAATAACGTATAGACTAGTTGGCAAACAACGCGATTGTAGATAGCTCTCTATAAATTAAAAACAAAAAAAAGGAGCCTAGGCTCCTTTTTCACGTACCCATTCGCTATTACTTTTTGTAAAGGCAAAGGTAAGCAGTTTGAACAACAACTTTAACATCGAAGCTTGAGTTAGCTTCAACTTCAAATGTTTCACCTGCATTGAATGTTTTCCATTCAGTACTACCCGCATATCTAACTGTTAAGTTGCCGCTTACAACTGTCATGTACTCATATGCATCAGTACCAAAAGTGTATTCGCCCACTTCCATTACACCAACTGTTGCTGGTAACGTCTCACTTTGGAATGCAATCGATTTTACATTACCTTCAAAGTATTCATTAGATTCAAAGCTCATTTTATTTCCTTATTAATAGTCAATTTCATTTGCGATTGATTATGACGAAGCGCACATTAAAACTCAAGCTTCAAATTCTGACTGCAACAATTCTATCTGCTCTTGTGCATCCATCCATAACATTTCAACCTCTTCAAGCTGATCTTTCACTTCGCCCTGCTCTTTTAATAGATCAGTGAGTCGTTTTTTATTCTCTTGTTCATAGAGAGTGCTATCACCTAACTTCTCTTCTATCTCGCTCAAGCGAGAGGAGTAACTATCCATCTGTTTTTCAGAACTGGTTAATTGTTTCTTATAAGGAGTCAATTTTTTACGAAACTCAGCCTCTAAGCGTTTTTGATCTTTACGATTTACACTTGCTGAAGGAGCTTTATCTGTGTTTTGCTCAGCTTGTTTTTCAATACGCTGCTGATCCGATAACCATTGATGGTAATCATCTAAATCTCCGACAAAAGGTTCTACTTTCTTATCATGTACTAAATAAAGGTCATCAGTGGTGGTACGTAATAGATGTCTATCATGTGAAACAACGACCATTGCACCTTCAAAAGCTTGCAATGCAACCGTTAATGCATGACGCATTTCTAAATCAAGGTGATTGGTTGGTTCATCAAGTAATAACAAGTTGGGTTTCTGCCAAACTAATAAAGCTAATACTAAGCGCGCTTTTTCCCCACCTGAAAATGGCTTAACAATATCAAACGCTTTGTCACCCTGAAAACCGAAGCTACCTAAGAAACTACGTAACGGTAACTCTTTTTCATCTGGCGCTAAACGCGCTAAATGTTGCATAGGACTTTCATCTAAACGCAAAAACTCTAATTGATGCTGTGCAAAGTAACCAATTTTTGCATTACTGTTTATCTCTATTTTTCCTGACTTAGGCTGAAGCTGATCTGAAAGCAGTTTGATTAACGTTGACTTACCTGCGCCATTTCGCCCTAATAACCCAATACGACTACCAGGCACTAAATTTAATTTAATCTCATCAAGTATTAACAGATCATCATAACCCGCACTCACTTTTTCTAATGTTAACAGTGGCATTGGTAATGCATCTGGCTCTCGAAATGAGAAGCTAAATTGATTATCTAAATGCGCAGGTAATAGTTGCTCCATCTTTTCTAAAGCTTTAATACGGCTTTGTGCTTGTTTAGCTTTATTAGCTTTGTAACGGAAACGGTCAATATAGCTTTGCATATGTTCCATTTGCGCTTGTTGTTTCTCATATGAAGACTGTTGTTGCACTAACTTTTCAGCACGTTGACGCTCAAAGCTTGTGTAGTTACCGGTATATTCAAACAGTTTGTTTTGTTCAATATGAATAATTTTATCAACAATGCTATCAATGAAATCCCTGTCATGAGAGATAAGGATTAATGTGCCTTGATATTGACGTAACCATTTTTCAAGCCAGATAACTGCATCTAAGTCGAGGTGATTGGTGGGTTCATCGAGTAATAATAGGTCTGATGGGCAAAGCAGTGCTTGCGCTAAGTTCAAGCGCATACGCCACCCCCCCGAAAAATCACTGACCGAACGCCCCTGTGCTTGTTCGCTAAACCCTAAACCAGCTAATAACTCAGCTGCGCGGGATTCAATGGTATATCCACCAGCGTTATCGAGCAGAATATGCATTTCAGCGATTTTAGTTCCATCGTCATCCGCTTCAGCTTCCGCTAATTTTCCTTGCAACATACGGAAATCACGATCACCATCAATAACATATTGCAGTGCATTTTTATCTAGTGCCGGGGTTTCCTGCGCTACACTCGCTAATTGCCAATGATGAGGAATAGTTAAATCACCGGAATCGACATGGGTTTCTTGTTTTAACAGTGTGAAAAAGCTCGATTTACCACAACCATTTGCACCAACTAAGCCAACTTTTTGTCTGGGATTGATTGTTGCGCTGGCATCCTTTAACAATGCTTTGCCACCACGGATAAATTCTATATTTGTTGCAACAATCATAAATAGCTTTCTCAAAAATATTGGGGGTTGGATAATAACCAATTTTACAAAGTTGAGCCATAGCTACTGGTAATGAAAATTTATTTGATTACCATGTCTTTATTCATCAAATGGTAGAAAATAGAATGAGTTTATCTAAAAATAAAAAGCGTTTTATCGCAGGAGCAAACTGCCCTAAATGCAACAAACTTGACACGGTTGCACTGACATTAGAAAATGCGGTAGAAACATTAGTCTGTGTGTCTTGCGGTTTTACACAAACACAAACACCTAAACAAGCAACAGCAGCTACACGCCAATTTGAACAGATGATTGGTGTCTTTGATCCTGCTGATAATAGTGAGAAATAGAATGAAAATTACAAATGATTTAGTGGTTTCAATCCACTTTGGTGTTGCTGAAGTTGATGGTAATGCGCTAGATAGCACTGAAAATGGCGCACCACTTGATTTTATCCAGGGTGCGGGTTACTTAGTACCAGGCCTTGAAGCAGAGCTTGCAGGCAAAGAAGTTGGTGATAAATTCGATGTTACACTTGAAGCAAAAGACGCTTACGGTGAGTTCCAAGAAGCATTAGTACAAGAGGTTCCACGTAACCTGTTTGAAGGTGTTGATACTATTGAAGTGGGTATGTCTTTCCAAGCAGATACAGACCAGGGTCCTCGTACTGTTGAAGTTACAGCTGTCACTGATGAGATGGTAAGCATCGATGCTAACCATCCTTTAGCTGGTATGGCATTACAATTCGTTGGTGAAGTTGTTGCTGTACGCGCGGCAACTGAAGAAGAACTTGCACACGGCCATATCCACCAAGACGGCGGCTCTTGTGGCCATAATCATGCTGAAGGAGAGAGTTGCTCAAGTGAAGCTGAAGTTAAAAAAGAAAAGTCCCCTGAAGACTGTTGTGGCGGTTGCCACTAATAACCAATAATTAGGTTATATCAAGGGCTCTTATTTAGAGCCCTTTTTTATACCATGTAATTAACAATTGGATCTGCCATTGGGTTAACAGCACGATTATACTTTTCTTGTATCACCGAGATCGCCAATTTAAAATCCTTTACTATCACCAGTGCTTTACTTTCATTCTCGGAGTCTAACTCTGACCTTTTAGCAAAAAAATTGGATCTCCTCCGCTCAGCTGCAGATTGTTGTTGCTCACTTTCTCCCCGGTTGCCTTGCTCACTCTCATCTTGAATAATGTCACGTGCCTGCGATGAAAATTGAGGGTTATCTTCATCTTCACGTAATTTTGTATAGGAGGCTATTACTTCTGTTTTAGGAATTACGGGTTTGATCAAATTATCGTGTTGCAGTGCTTCCGTCGGAGGATGAAATGGAACAGCAATTGCGGTGGGTAAGGCTGCATTAATATTAACCATAAAGCATTACACGCTAGTATCAATTAAGGTACCAACCATATCATTAGCTGTGCTAATTACTTTTGCAGAGCCCTTCGCTTGTATTTCAGCTATTTTCATATTGATAAGTTCAGTGGTTATGGAGATGGGTGCTCGCTCGGCTGAAAGAGAAGGACTCCCCAAAGCCTGTTGCTGCTCATCCGCCATACTTTTTTCTGCTATACCCGCTTGGGCTATCCGAGAACTTGCGTTGCTCAGCTGCGCAGATGCATCTTGAAAACCAGCTAGACCAGAATTAAACGCGGAACGAACATCCATAAATCACCTTTGCTAAAATTAAGAGGCTAATAGAAAGTATGGCACTATCTTATCATAAATACAGGGGTTGACTAAATTTTAACCACCTATAAATTCAACTAAATATTGTACAAAAACATCGCCCTCGCTCATAAAGGGGGCATGTGAAGAGTTTTCAAAGAGTTGTGTTTGCGAATGAGCCAGTAAACGGGCCATCTCCTGAGCCACCTGTTGTGGTACTAAACTATCAAATTGACCAAATAGTGATAGGCAAGGCACTGAAAGTGTGGCGAATGAGTTACGTAAATCTGTTTCCGAGAGGAGCTTAAGACCTGCAATCAACGCTTCAGTATCAGCTGGTTGAGTCTCTGCTAAAAGACTTTTGAAAGTACTACTGTCTTTACGAGCAGTAGCACACCCCATTGCCTGCAGTGCAATAAATCGTGTTAAGGTTTTTTTCTGATTTGACTGCAATCCTAATAAAAAGTTATCAAATACCGAACGCTCAACACCAGGCCACAAATCATCTGCAACAAATTTAACAGAGCTTGATACTTGAATTAACTTATCTACTCTGTTGCTATGAGTGATTGCAGTATAAGTTGCAATCAAGCCACCTAAAGACCAGCCACACCAAGTTGCACTTTCAGGCACAACCTGCAAAATAGCATCACGTATCGATTCAAGTGAGTAGCTTACCAAAGGTGCACTTTTCCCAAACCCAGGTAGATCAACTAGATATAAGCAATAATATTGACTTAGCTTCTCTATAACGGGTTGCCACACTGCTGAATTCACACCCCAACCGTGTAAAAGAACAAGATTGGGTCCTTGGCCAACCACAGTGCAATGTACCTTTTGATCTATACTCACAACTTAACTCCAATTAATAGGGGAACTGGTTATTATACATTTGATAAAACAGCAATCTCACTGGTTCATTGAGCAGCTATTACCTGCACAATGTTTAGTTTGCTTGTTAAAAAGCAATAATAAACTGATCTGTCTTCATTGTGAAAAAAAGATCCTCGCTACACGCTGTTATTGCCATCACTGTGCTTTACCACTTAATACAGACGCAGAATACTGTGGTGATTGTTTACAAAAAGAATATCTGTTTAACCACATTCACGCTTTAGGTGATTACAGCAAACCACTTTCTACATTAATCAAACAATTAAAGTACCAACAACAGCTTATTGCAGGGGAGTTACTTGCCTATTTACTTATAAAATCTATTCATAAACGCTATACAGAAGCCCAATTAACACAGTTTGACTACCTATTGGCGGTACCACTGCACCCCAATAAATTGCAGCAACGAGGGTTTAACCAAGCACAAATAATTTGTGAACGGTTACATAAAAAATTAAATATTCCGATATTAGTAGAGACTATTCAACGATGTAAAGAGACCATGGCACAGGAGGGGTTATCAGTGAGTAAAAGAGAAGCAAATTTAAGCGGGGCTTTTAGCTACAATCCCATTTCAGAATATAAGTTAACAAATAAAAACATTGTTATTATTGATGATGTGGTGACAACAGGCGCTACCATTAATAACCTTTGTAAGTTGTTAATTGAACAGGGAGCTAACTCTGTTAACGTCTTTTGTATTAGTCGCACAGCAATTGATAAATAGATGCATAGCTAAAAATAAGTTTTCCTCTTCTGCACATTGCCCGTTATAATACCTCACTAAATAACTCAAGATTAACCAAAGGCAGAGCAATGATTGATATCACTCCGAGCGCAGAAGCACACTTTAGAAAGTTATTAGAGCCACAAAAAGAGGGCACAAGTATTCGTATATTTGTAATCAACCCTGGCACACCTAAAGCGGAATGTGGCGTTTCTTACTGCCCACCAGAAGCGGTTGAAGCTAGCGATACTCGGGTTAGCTACGAAGGTTTTGATGCGTTAGTTGATGAAATTAGTTTGCCTTTTTTAGATGAAGCTTTTATTGACCTTGTTGAAGAAGACACTGGCACACAATTAACATTAAAAGCACCTAATGCAAAAATGCGTAAAGTGAAAGATGACGCACCACTGATTGAGCGTGTTGAATACGTTATTCAAGTACAAATAAATCCACAACTTGCTAGCCATGGTGGTTTCATCAAACTAATTGAATTAACAGAAGACAACGTTGCTGTTATTGAGTTTGGCGGTGGCTGTAATGGTTGCTCTCAGGTTGATTTAACACTTAAAGATGGTATCGAAAAAGAACTTCTAGAAGAATTTTCTGGCGAACTAAATGCAGTACGTGATGTAACCGAGCATCAAAGTGGAGACCATTCGTTCTACAAATAACGAATGCCGCTTTTGAAAGTGAAAAGAGAAGCCTAGCTTCTCTTTTTTCTTTTTAAACGATAATAAAATGTTAATAATAATAATAATGCGATAGCAAAAAATGCATGTGTTGCTAGAGATACAAACAGCAACAAACAGGTAATACTCGCTATTATAGCTAGCTTTTTATCTTTACCAATTAATAACTTTATGCCAGCCATTGAAGCTGCCAAATAGATTAAGATAAACAAGCCATTAGCATAGGCAATCAACCCCTCTAGATCCAAACCAGAAAAACGATAAGCCAGTAACATAAATGCAGTAATAATAATTCCAGCAGAAAGTCCCCAATAAGGCACACCATAACGGTTAGTTTTCTCAAAAATAGTATTAATCTGTTGTTGCTTCGCCATGCTCGATAATAATCTCGATAATCCAACAAGATAAAGGCTAACGGAAATATAACAGGTTAAAAAACCAGCAAAGGAAACCAACATATATCCATTCTTTCCGAGGCTTAGTTGTACAAGCTCAATCACAGAGTTAAGGTTTCTTTGTTCATCACCATAAAAGTGCATCTGTAATAAACTCAAACTTATTAAGCTGTAAACAACCAATGTAATAGTAATGCCAATAATGATAGTTAATGGGAAATCACGCTGAGGATTTTTAAAGTCACTCGCTAAGTGCGCAATTGCTTCAATACCTAAAAAACACCACAAAATATAGGTTGCACTCAGCGCAACATTGGACAACTGAAAAGGGGTATCAGGAAGATGAAGTACTTGAGTGACTTGACTGTTAATAGATACAAACACTAAACAACTAACAATACAAACACTTAATAACGTTTGTACAATCGCGGCTGTTTTTAGCCCAAACAGGTTAAATAGCAATAACAAACAGAGCATCAACATTGCACAGACAAATAGCACTTGTTGTGCTGACCCCTCTACTAGCCCAATAGCAGTCAAAGCATTAACCAAAAAATTAGCACCAGTAATAATAATTACCGGTGCGCCAAGTGCAACCACCCAGATAAATAGCCAGCTAACAATACGCGCGGCTTTATCGCCAAAGGCTAATTGCACAAAATAGGCAGTACCACCAGCATGAGGATGTTTTTTACCTAACGCAGCAAACGTAAAAACAATCGGTAAAATAAGCAAGCCCATAATCAACCATGCAAGTAACGACCACTCCCCCGCTACTGACGCAGCGATTGCAGGGATAATAAACACCCCAGATCCCAGCAACGCGGAAACTAACATTCCTACACCGTGTGTTACCGAGATAGATTGATTACATGTAGACAAATTATTCTCCCTCTAAAAAGACGATTTTACCCCCGTTCAAGCATTAATCATTATTAACAAACAAGAAAAACAGCAATTATTTTTCTTATTTTGTGCTTAAGTTCAAAAAACACGAGCATTTTATGAACAGATCAAGTAGAATGCGCCACCCTCGTAATGTGATCCCAGTTGGATCTTTACGAAATCTTCAGATAAAACCTGCTACGCGTAAAAGTATTTTTATATAAACGCGCGAGAATTATTAAATGATGCCAATAAGCATTGGTATCATTGAGGTGACGTAGGTATATGCTGAATTGACGCGTTTTTGCATCGCGAGAACGCAGAATTTATACGAAATCATGAGGCCTCTATGTCAGAGTCAGAATCAAATACAGTAGAAAATACAATTACTTTTAACGACCTTAACTTACCAGAAGAATTAACTAAAGTCGTTTCAGAGATGGGTTACGAAACACCATCTCCTATCCAAGCACAAACTATTCCTCTGCTATTAAAAGGCCAAGATGTATTAGGTCTTGCACAAACAGGTACTGGTAAAACAGGTGCATTTGCGTTACCACTATTAGCAAATATTGATTTATCAGTTAAAAAACCACAAGTATTGGTATTAGCGCCAACACGTGAGTTAGCAATTCAAGTAGCAGAAGCTTTCCAAAGTTATTCTCGCCACCTACGTGGTTTTCACGTAATGCCAATTTACGGTGGTCAAAGCTACAACATTCAGTTCAAACAACTGAACCGTGGACCACAAGTTGTTGTTGGTACACCTGGTCGTATTATGGATCACCTAAAACGTAAAACATTAGACCTTTCTGGCCTAACAACATTAGTGTTAGACGAAGCTGATGAGATGTTACGTATGGGTTTCATTGACGACGTTGAAACGATCATGAAAGATATGCCTGAAAAACACCAAACGGCGCTTTTCTCTGCAACAATGCCTGATCAAATCAAACGTATTACTAAACGTTACATGAACAACCCAACTGAAGTTAAGATTAAAGCAAAAACGTCAACGGTTGAGAACATCGAACAGAAATGTTGGATTGTACGTGGCGTTAACAAGTTAGATGCACTAACACGTATGTTAGAAACTGAAGAGTTTGACGGCGCAATCATCTTTGCTCGTACTAAAACAGCAACAGTTGAACTAGCAGAACGTTTAGAAGCTCGCGGTTACCGTAGTGCAGCACTTAACGGTGACATGAATCAACAAACACGTGAGCGTACAATTGCACGTCTTAAATCTGGCGGTTTAGATATCTTAGTCGCAACAGATGTTGCTGCACGTGGTCTTGATGTTGAACGTTTAAGCTTAGTAGTTAACTACGATATCCCAACAGATACTGAATCTTATGTTCACCGTATCGGTCGTACAGGTCGTGCTGGTCGTAAGGGTAAAGCAATCCTATTTGCAGCACCTCGTGAACGCCGTTTATTAAAAGCAATTGAACGTGCAACTCGTCAAGAGATCAAAATCATGGATCTTCCAACACGTGACGAAGTAACTAAGACACGTATTGAAAGCTTCCAAACAAAACTGTTCTCAGTATGTGAAAGTGAAGACCTTACTTTTTACCGTACTTTGTTTGAGCAAATTGAAAACAATACAGAAATTGATGATTTAGATCTTGCTGCTGCACTACTATTCTTAGCGCAAAAAGAGAAACCTCTTCAGCCTAAAGAAGAAAAATTTGTAGAGCCTCGCTCAAACGACCGTGGTTTTGACCGTGGTGATCGTAACGACCGTGGTCGTGGACGTGACCGCGGCGATCGCAATGACCGTAGCCGTGGTGACCGTAACGACCGTGGTGGTGATAAACCTCGTGGCCGTGGTCGCCCAACAGACGTTGAGCTAGAGACTTATCGTTTAGACGTTGGCCGTTCACATGGTGTACAAGTTAAGAACATCGTTGGCGCAATTGCTAACGAAGCAAACATTAACAGTCGCTTTATTGGTGATATCAAATTGAATGATGATTATTCAACAATTGAACTTCCGAAAGGAATGCCAGAAAAAACCATGAAACACCTTGAAGCTGTTTATGTTTGTAAACGCCAATTGAATATCAAAAAAGATTAATTTTAATCTTTAATTGAGTTAATACCAAGGGTGCTACTAAGCACCCTTTTTTATATCCGAAGATCCCACCATCACCCAAAAAACAGTCATAAAAAAACGCTAACACATTGATTTAAAATAAAAACAAAAAACCATTCATTGAAAATTAATAGACAAGTAGCAAAACAGTCTAACTACAACAGCGATGATGGCAATCACCACCCCAAACACACATAACCAATTGTTTTTAAAGAAATAACAACTTCCAATCATGAGCCACCCCCCTACTTGCTCTATTTTTTATTGGTTCAATCTGAGACTATAACTCTGCGCTAAGGAAAGTACCCATTTGAATTAGTTGTAGAGCATTAAAGAAGTCCCATTTTTTATGCTTGATATGATTACCTTTGTAACCATAAATGTCTTCATTTGAAGACCCTTACCCACTCTATTTAAGGCCCATTAATAGAGTGGTTTTTTTTACCTAAAACTCCCTCGCCTAGCAAATTCAAGACCAAAAAAAGCCCAACTTAAAATAAGTCAGGCTAATAATTAAAACAGTCTATTAAAGACTACTTTTTAGTAGGGCGTTTCCAGTTATTCAAGTTACGTTGCTTAGTTCGCGCAACAGCCAATGCGTCTTCTGGTACATCATTTACAACCGTTGTGCCTGCTGCTGTTGTTGCACCATTACCAATAGTAACTGGCGCAACAAGCTGACAATCACTGCCCACAAACACATCATTACCTATTTTAGTTTGATACTTATTTGCGCCGTCATAGTTACAAGTGATCACACCAGCACCAATATTAACGCGACGGCCTAATGTACTGTCACCGATGTAACTCAAGTGACCACATTTACTACCATTACCTAATGTTGATTTTTTAATTTCAACAAAGTTACCAACATGCACATCTTTCTCAATCACTGTTTCAGGACGAATGCGTGCAAAAGGGCCAATCGTAGAGTTATCACCAATACGGCTACCTTCGATAATTGAATTTGGCTTAATCTCTACATTATTTTCAATATCACAATCGACTAAAATAGAATTTGCACCAACTACTACGCCATCACCTAAATTAACGTTACCTTTGATGATTACGTTAATATCAATATCAACATCTTGACCACAAGTCAGTTCGCCACGCAAATCAAAACGAGCTGGATCACGCAACATTACACCGCGTAACAATAGCTTTTCCGCTTCTTGAAGCTGATACGCACGCTCTAGTTTAGAAAGCTGTAAGCGATTATTAACCCCCTCAACTTCTACTGTACTAGTAGGGTGAACAGCACGGATAATACGCCCCTCTTGATGTGCCATTTTAATAATATCGGTAATGTAATATTCACCAGCAGCATTATCATTGCGCAAAGCAGGTAACCAGCGACGTAAATCTCGTGCGCTTGCAACCAAAATACCAGTATTAACCTCTTTAATATCGCGCTGATTCTGTGTTGCATCTTTTTGCTCTACAATCGCTGAAACATCACCATCAACGCGCTCAATACGTCCGTAACCCGTTGGGTCATCAAGGTGCACTGTTAATAGACCGATACCACCTTCAGGTTGTACATCAATCAATCTTTGTAACGTTTGTGCGCTTAAAAGAGGTACGTCGCCGTATACCATTAATATTTTTTCTGTCTCTCTAAAGTGTGGCTGCGCAATCTGCATTGCGTGGCCGGTGCCTAGCTGCTCAGTCTGCTTGATCCAGTTTAAACGGCGCTCGGTGATAGACTCCTGCATCTGCTCTCCACCATGCCCATAAATAAGGTGGATATTTTCAGCGCCTACCCCTTTTACTGTATCGATAACGTGTTGCACCATTGGTTTATCAGCAATTTTATGTAATACCTTTGGTAAGCGAGAGCACATACGTGTGCCTTTGCCGGCAGCAAGAATAACAACACTTAAAGACATAATTAAAGTTCCATATAATTTAGGGAGAAAATGTATTTTAACGGTATTTTACACAACTACGAATAATTAAATAACATTTCTCTCTGTTTATTATCAATATTCGCGATAAAATAACCTCTTTATTCACCTTAAAAATAGGCTTAGTTTAATGAAACAACAAATAATCAAAGAGATGCGCGTTTTAGCGACTATAGATATTGCAGCAGAAATTCAAACTCGTATTGATTTCATTAAAACTAAACTACAGCAATCTTATTGCCATACTTTGGTTTTAGGCATCAGTGGAGGCGTAGATTCAAGCACCGCAGGTCGTTTATGCCAACTAGCCGTTGAACAATTAAACACATCTGAAAAAACGGATAACTACCAATTTATTGCAGTGCGCCTTCCTTATGCAATTCAGAGGGATGAAGACGAAGCACAACTTGCCCTACAATTTATTCAACCATCACAAAGTATTACCGTTAATGTGCAAACTGGCTCTGATGGTATTCATGAAAGCACATTAAAAGGTTTACAAGAGAGTGGAGTCAAACTATCAGAGCAAACCAACATTGATTTTGTAAAAGGTAATGTTAAAGCACGTATGCGTATGATTGCACAATATGAAATAGCGGGTTTAACAGGTGGGTTAGTAGTTGGTACAGACCACAGCGCCGAAAACATTACTGGTTTTTATACTAAACATGGCGATGGCGCTTGTGATTTAGCACCACTATTTGGACTTAATAAACGCCAAGTACGTTCTCTAGCAAAACACCTCGGTGCACCGGCTCTATTAGTTGAAAAAGCGCCAACGGCAGATCTTGAAGAGCATAAACCACAACTCGAAGACGAGATTGCACTCGGTATGACTTACAATCAAATTGATGATTTCTTAGAGGGTAAAGCAGTACCACAAGAGATTGAAGATAAGTTAATCTCTATCTATCAACGTACACAACATAAACGTCAACCTATCCCTACAATCTACGATTAATCTACAGCCCTCACCACCTCTATGAGGTGGTTTTTCATTACACTTGCTCAAATACGCCGTGATAATTACTTTTATTTATCTAGATCATTCAAAAAACTAGCCATCACAAAGGTGTTAATGGTAGATTTATAGTTCGGTTAATGAATGACCGAATACTCAATACTCTAAGTTAAGGAAGTTAGTCCCATGAAAAAAGTTGG
>Ga0209395_1005726_pt1 | contig 13844 bp, 13 predicted proteins | sample GOMGulsemesocosm_3_FD_184635 | JGI IMG/M metagenome (GOLD analysis project Ga0209395, IMG submission 184635) | Methane-oxidizing microbial communities from mesocosms in the Gulf of Mexico - GOM9D Gulf of Mexico (SPAdes) (version 2) | ecosystem: Environmental > Aquatic > Marine > Cold seeps... | reverse complement strand
AAAATATTTAAAGCAGTGGCTGGTTTGCCGTAGGCATTATTACCAAATTGCAAAATAGATTCAGAGTTAGTCATGATAGGCACTTGATTATTGCTTTTCATGTAGCTGGTGATGTTCGCTGCATGGCCACGGCGAGATGGGTAATCTTCTTCCCAAGCTTGTTCAGCAAGGAATTGTAAAAAGGTATTTAAGCCTTCATCCATCCAAGTCCATTGACGTTCATCTGAGTTAACAATCATTGGAAAGTAATTATGGCCTACTTCATGAATAATTACGCCAACTAAGCCGTATTTCGTGCGGCGAGAATAGGTTTTTTTACCGGTTTTTTTATCTAAAGTAGGGCGAGGACCATTAAAGGTAATCATGGGGTATTCCATGCCGCCAACAGGGCCGTTGACTGAAATAGAAACAGGGTAAGGGTAATCAAAAGTATACTTACTGTATTGCTCCATGGTATGAATTATGGCTTCAGTAGAGTACTTTTCCCAAAGCGGGTTTCCTTCGTTCGGGTAGAACGACATAGCCATAGTATTGCTGTTACCTTGTTGATAGCCCTGAGCATCCCAAATAAATTTACGGCTTGAAGCAAAAGCAAAGTCGCGGATGTTTTTAGCTTTAAAGTGCCATGTTTTTGTTTTAGTACTACGTGATTTCTCATTTGCCAATGCTTCTTCTGGCGTGATGATTAATACTGGTTTCTTGGCTTTTTTAGCTTGTTTTAATCGTTTACGTTGTGTGCCAGTTAGTACTTTACTTTCATTTTGTAAAACACCTGTTGCTGCAACAATATGATCCGCTGGAACGGTGATTTTTACATCATAATCACCAAACTCTAGCGTGAATTCACCACTACCGATAAATTGTTTATTCTGCCAACCCATTGCATCATAATAAGCGGCAGCTCTTGGAAACCAGCTAGCAACTTCATAAAGGTAGTTATCATCTTCTTTGAAATATTCATAACCTGAACGACCACCCAATACTTTTTGTTCATGTAATTGGTAATGCCAGTTAATGTTTAATTCAACACTGTCACCCGATCTCAATGGCTTTGGTAAATCAACGCGCATCATAGTGCCATTAATAACGTAATGCAGAGGTTTGTTGTTGCTTGCCGCTACTTTAGTGATTTCATAACCACCGTCAAATGCAGGTGATTCAACTAATGTACGAAACCCTCTAAAGCTGACTTTATCTTTACTTGGTGCTGTGCCCGTCATTTTGTAGTCTGAATTACGATTCATGCGATTCTGATCTAACTGTAACCACAAGTAACGTAAAGTGTCAGGAGAGTTATTCTGATAATCCATTGTTTGTGCGCCAGTTAAACGCTGAGTTTTATCATCTATGGCAATTGAAATGTTGTAATCGACTTGTTGCTGCCAATATTTGTGGCCCGGTGCACCTGAGGCAGTACGGTAAATATTGGGTGTAGGTAAAACTTCTTCTAATTGACGAAATTTATCATCGAAATTAGCTTTACTTGCTTGGCTATTTGCTGACACTAGGCCAGAAAATACCAGCACTAAACCTATCAAGGCAGTAGAGGTTGACTGTTTCATAATTTTCCAAAGTAGAGGTGCACACGTTTTTAACGTTTTATAGGGGGATGCAATATTTAAAATTTAGCAGGACTTTATATCACAGTCGTAAATGCTTGTAGCTCTTGTTTTGTGCATTTGCGATAAGAAGTAGCATTATTAGGATTAACGGTAAATCAGCTAATTAAACTTAAGTGCAGTTTTTACAGCTGCCGTGTGCTTCAACGATTTGATGACTTATAGTGAAGCCATTAGCATCAGCCATGGTGCGTAAAGCTAGATCGAAGTTGTTCGATTGAATTTCTTCTACATGGCCACATTCATCACAAATTAATAACTGCACCGGGTGATTACATTCACCGAAGTGATGACACATAACAAAGGCATTTATAGACTCAATTTTATGCACAAAACCTTGTTTAGATAAGAAATCTAGAGCACGGTAAATTGTGGCCGGTTTGGCTGCGGCGTCTAGCTCTTTTAGTTCAGCTAATAAATCATAGGCGCCAACGGCTCCTTGGTGATTCGCTAATAATAAAAAAACTTGCTCTCTAACTTTAGTAAAGCGAGCGCCTTTTTTTTGGCAAACGAGTTGTGCTTGTTGTAATAAAGATTCAGCCGTCATGTTGCTAGTCGGTTATTTGTTGTATTAGAAAGGATATTTTTCCAGTGTAACATAGCTATTTATCAGCACAGAGATATTTTTACCTTAGGGTAATCATATAGCTAGTATTGATTCTGAGTATGCCCTCGAAACATAGTTATAAACTATTCGCCATTTATTTTTTCTTACATTACAATAGAGTTTACAAACAAAAAGACAGCGCTGTCTTTTTGGGATTTTATAATTCAATCGGCTAGGAAATATACATGACCCGTTACCTCGCGCTTGATGCCTTTAGAGGCATCACCATCGCTTTAATGATTTTAGTAAACACGCCAGGCACTTGGTCGCATGTTTATGCCCCGTTATTACATGCTGATTGGAATGGTGCTACACCAACAGATTTAGTTTTTCCATTCTTCTTATTTATTATTGGCTCTGCCATGTTTTTCTCCTTTAAGAAAAGTAACTTTGCAGCGAGTCCCGAACAATTTAAAAGAATCATAAAACGCGGTTTTATCATGTTTTTTATTGGCTTTATGTTAAACGTGATTCCTTTTACTACCAATATTGAAGATTGGCGTATCATGGGCGTTCTACAACGTATTGGTATTGCTTATGCTGTTGCAGCATGTTTAGTGTTAATTTTAGACCGTAAAGGTATATTTATTGCTTCAGCAGTTATTTTATTGGCTTATTGGGTATTATTACTAAGTATTGGCGAGGGCGCATTAACGCTTGATGGCAATATAATTCGTCAGCTTGACCTTGCAGTATTTGGTGCTAATCACATGTACACCATGCGTGGTGTCGCTTTTGAACCTGAAGGTTTATTAAGTACTATTCCTGCGATTGTGAACATGTTATTGGGCTTTGAGTTAACTCGTTATTTAACCAGTATTAAAGATAAAAAGAGCAGTGTTATTAAGTTAACCGTAATTGGTGGTTTAGCTATTGGTTTTGGTGCACTTTGGAGCTTAGTCTTACCTATCAATAAATCATTGTGGACACCTTCTTATGTTATCTATACCACAGGTTTTGCTTGTTTATTACTTGCAGCCTTCATTTGGTTAATTGACATCATGAAGCAAGTAAAATTGGCAGAGCCATTATTAGTTTATGGTACCAACCCATTATTTGTTTATGTCTTATCGTTTTTAGTGGTAACGATTTACTTAAATATTCAAATTGGTGATGTCACTATGTACGCTTGGTTATATCAACAACTTAGTGCCGTATTTCCAGCTAAGTTAGCGTCATTTCTTTTTGCATTCTCGCATGTGGCATTTTTCTGGTATGTGTCGCTGAAATTATATCAACGTAAAATATTTATAAAAATATAGTGATAGAAAGATAGTTTTTATAGCTTAATCTTATCGTGATAATTAGCTACAAAATACTATCAAAAACCCTTGTTTTTGTTATGCTTACTGTATGAATATCTTTTGTACTTCATAAAGTAAATATTGCAAAAATGAGGAGTCACCTTCACGAGTGAATAAAGCCAAACTCAGCCAAGATGAAAACTTGTCTTTTAAAGTCAGTCATCAGCTATTACCCCAAGATTATCAACGTATCGATCTTTATTTCTCATTGCCAGTTGAAATGGGTATTAACCCGAGTACGCTTAATGAAGAAGATTTTTTCTACTCAAATATTAAAAATCATAGTGCATACTACGCAGATAAATTACATCTGCCGTTGGTCAGAAGTCGCTTTATTAGCCAAAACAAAGGTGAGCAAAGTGATTATCGACTTAATCTAAACCTCTATTCTTATCAAGTTAAAAAAGCATTAGAGGCTGATACTAAACAAGCTTTAAAATTAAAAACAGCGGAAGAGTTCTACCCTGCCGTTGTCGAATTGGCCGAGCAAACTACAGCTCTCACTAAGAAGTTAAGGCGCTATACCCCTTCAGATAATAAACTTTATTCATTTTTTGAAAATGCGGATAACTATTTAAGCTGGCATATTGAGCAATCTTTTTTAAAGTTACTAAATATGGGTCCTAAAAGCGCTGAGTTTACTGCAGAACGAGAGTTGCTTTTGAATTTGTGCAGAGAGGAGGGACTTTATCGTATTGAAAAAAAATATAACTCCCAAGTCACCCTTGATGATGCCAATCGTATTACCAATAAAATGCGTTTATTAGAGCGCCTTATAGAGTTTGGTGTCGTTTTTCAGCGAAAAACCCGTTATTTAAATGTGAACTTAAAACGTTTTGTCCGTGGCATTGTTACCGCAGTAATCATGACTTTTGTTATGGTCTTAGTGCTCAATGCTCGTACTAACTTTACCGAGGTAACCGTAGCATTAGTAGCCTTTTTAGGGATGATTTATGGGTTAAGAGAAACCTTTAAGGAAGATTTGACCAGCCTTATTTGGCGGAAAATACAAAAAGGCCGACCAAAGTGGCAAAACCTATTTACCCACAGTGTTACTAAAAAGCGTGTTTTGAGCCAAATTTTATGGCTTGAATATATCAAAAGCAAAGACTTACCCAAAACAGTCAATGCTATGTTTCAGCGACGCCGACAACAGAATAAGCAGGATGCGCAATTATTGCATTTTCGCTGTGATAATAAGGTAATGGCAAAAGAATTTTTACCGGGTTATGACGAGATACAACAACAAACGTTCTTCAATCTGACACCATTTGTGCGTTTTCTAAAAAAAGGAGCGGGGCGCTTATACACGCTCGATGGACAAAAGATATCTAGTCAAGGTGTTGAAAGACGGTATCAAATTAATTTGATTCTACGACACTTGTATAAGGGCGAGGAGTCATTACAGCGTTTTAAAATAACCCTGAATCGCTCCGAAATAGTTAATATTGAGCAAATAGATTAACACCATTATTGGTTTATAGTTATGCCTCAGTTAATGCTTGCTATTATTGCTTGTTTTCCCTACAATACGCCTCCTTAATTCAGCCTGAACTTTTTGTTCCTTGCCTCAACTGGTGTTTGGCTGAGCCAGATTATGAGGCTACAACCGTAAGGAGCTCGTAATGCGTCATTACGAAATCGTATTTATGGTTCACCCTGATCAGAGTGAACAAGTGTCTGGTATGATCCAGCGCTACACAGACTTGATCAATGCTGCTGAAGGCAAAATCCACCGTCTAGAAGACTGGGGCCGTCGTCAATTAGCATACCCAATCAATAAACTACACAAAGCACACTATGTTCTTATGAACATTGAAGCGCCACAGTCAGTTATTGATGAACTTGAAACAGCTTTCCGTTATAACGATGTTGTGATTCGTAACATGATCATGCGTACTAAAGACGCGGTAACTGATGCATCGCCAATGGCTGCTGCTAAAGAAGACCGTCGTGACGATCGTCGCGAAGTTAAGAAAGATGTTGCTGCTGCGCCAGTTGAAGCTAAAACAGAAGACTCTGCAGAAGAGAAGTCTGAAGAAGCTGCTAGCGAATAAGTAATTTGTGATGACCTCGCAAGAGAATTGTCTGGTGTTGACCGGTGAAGTGGTGCGAGCCCCTAAACAGTCAACTAGCCCTGCAGGTATTAGTCATAGTCAGTTTTCAATAGACCATAAGTCTATACAAAACGAAGCTGGTATGAATCGACAAGCATTTGTCCGAATACAGGTAGTTGCAACAGGTAAGTTATCACACTTAACACGTGAATTAGTTGCTGGGAATGTAGTTAAAGTGTCTGGTTTTATCAATCGACACGAATCTAGAAGTGGTAATCCGCTTTTGGTATTACACGCTCAGCAAATTGAAATGATTAATTAGGCTTTATTTACTAACAAACTAGTTAATAAGTAAAACCGTATTAGGAGAAACTCCATGTCTCGTTTTTTTAGACGTCGTAAGTTTTGTCGCTTCACAGCGGAAGGCGCAACATCTATCGATTATAAAGATATTGCAACTTTAAAAAACTATATCACTGAAAGTGGTAAAATTGTTCCTAGCCGTATCACTGGTACAGCTGCTAAATATCAACGTCAATTAACTCGTGCGATTAAACGCGCTCGTTACTTGTCATTGTTACCATACACCGACTTACATAAGTAAGCTAATAGGGGTTTAAAATGGAAGTAATACTTCTTGATAAAATCGCCAAATTAGGCGGCCTTGGTGACAAGGTATCTGTTAAATCAGGTTATGCACGTAACTACTTATTACCACAAGGTAAAGCAGTATTTGCATCTGATGCTAACGTTGAGCACTTTGAAGCTCGTCGTGCTGACATCGAAGCTAAATTAGCAACAGTTTTAGCAGCAGCTGAAACTCGTGCAGCTAAAGTAGTTGAATTAGCTGAAGTTACTATCGCATCAAAAGCTGGTGACGAAGGTAAATTATTCGGTTCTATTGGTACTCGTGATATCGCTGATGCGATCACTGAAGCTGGCGTTGAAGTTGCTAAAGCTGAAGTACGTTTACCATTAGGTGCTATCCGCGAAACAGGTGAATTCGAAATTGCAATTCACTTACACCACGACGTTGATACTAGTATCAAAATCGTAGTTATCGCTGAAGCATAATTTGTAGGTGCGACTTTAGTCGCATGAAACAAGCATTAGCTTAGTTTCAACTACAGAAATAAAAACACCGCACTCTCTTTGAGGTTGCGGTGTTTTTTTATGTGTTTTTATATGTTTTAGCATAAATGAATTCCCCCAAAAAATGCGTGAATAAATTTCCGCCTATAGTAGGTGGGAGGCAATGACGCCGGATAAAGTCATAAGAATAAGGCGTTTTAAGAGTGAATAAAAAGTTAAGTAATAGCCCGCTACTTACACCGATAGATATAAGTGAAAATAACAAAGCTATTCTGATTTATAACCAGTAAATTACCAGGCAGAGCCGGCTTGAATATAGAAGACTGTATCCTCAGGGCCTTTAGCAATATCTATACCCATATTAAAGTCATAGCGTCTTGCTATTAAGTAACGAAATCCAGCGCCTTTGCTGACACGGCTGTCGCTGTCTGAAAAGTCAGAAAAACTATCACTGGCTTTACCAATCCCAGTAAAGGCACTGACTTCCCAGCGTAGGTTGATACGATAAGCTAGTTCAAGCTCTGACATGGCTACTGATTGCCCTTGGTATCGTGCCGCAGGAATACCACGCATAGAAATATAAGGGGTCGCGTATGGAGGGAGTATTTGTACGGAATCGACATAATTGGCTTCAACTCTAATGGCTGTTCGCCATTGCTCAGTAATCTTGAAATAGTTTAAAGCGGTTAGTTCAGTCAATGTATAGTCGACATCAGAGCCAATCGCTTCGTCAAACCAAAGATAATTAAGCTCATACTTAAGTCCGTCAGTGGGGGAAAAGAAATTATCTCGAGAGTCATACTCCAATGTTAAACCAGCACCTGAAGTCACTATGTTGGTAGAAAGTACTTTTGAGTAATCCTCTTGGTATTCTTTAGGTAATAGTTCATTAAGGCTACCAATACTAATTTCAGCATCAATATAACGATGTATGGGGCCCAAATAAAAGGCGCTGTCACCCAGTTTAAATTTTAATGTTTGCATGATCGCTGTCGCTTTTGTATTAATTTCTATAGGCCTAGGTAATGTTAGGTCTCCAAAGCCGTAAAAATCTATATTTACATCACCGTAACCACCACCCCCCATATAACGTATGCGACCTTTATTGAAAAAACCCACATGACCACCACCAGCAAAATATGAGCCATTACCAGTATAAGCACCAAAGGCAGCTGAAATACTTGGCGGCATTAAACTATGCGAGGCCTTATCATTACTTTCATCTTGCATGGCAGCTAAACGTGCATTCTTTTCTTCTTCTGATTCATGAAAAAAGAGCCCCATCATACCTAAACCGCCTTCAACGGCGGGATCTGTAATAATGACAGGTACAGGTAAAAATCCATACGCATTTTCTGAAAGGTAACGTGAAGCATCAAGCTTACCATCTAATTTATCGGTAAAAATTCCTGATGCAGAAAAAGCGTTTGTTGAGAAGAATGAGATCAAAACAGAGGCAGTAATTGTTTTCAATAGATTCATGGTTTACTCATTGGAAAAGTGACTTCAATTAAATCCTAAATACAGAATTATCTGTATATCTTGATGCAATTTTCTACTAGTAACAGAGTATTAGCAAGGGAATGTTTATATACCTTGCTGTAATATTTTCTCTTTTATCCATTGGTGTGCAGCACTATTAACGGTGCGTTGATGCTGAAGTAAAAAGAGTTCTATCATATTTTCTTCCGTTTGCTCAAATTGAAAAACACTGGCAATACTTTCCCTATAAATAGAAACATTGGCAAAGAAACTAGGCGCAATGAGTAAGGTATCTGATGACAGAAGTAGTTCAAAAAGTATGCTGAGCTGACTGGTTTTTAATTGAATATCACGTTGGAAGCCTTGTTCGAGTAAAATGAGATCAATAGGATTGCTAAATAGCATTGCTGAGTCTTCTTTTACATTAAGGTCAAGGAAACGGTAAGTTAAACAGTCTTTCAGTGTGACCTTTTTTTGTATGGTCAATGGGTGATCAGGACGAGCAAAGATGGCTAATGAAAGTTTCCCCAAAGAGCTTGCTATCAAAGCAGGATCATTGGGTTTATCGATATGGATGGCAAAGTCTAAAAAACCGGACTCTAGTGATTTGTTTGAACTTAATTTTGCCGGATACTCAGATAGTTGCAGTGTGGGTGCTTCACTAGAAATGCTTTGTACTAAGGGTAAAAAGATAGTGTGACTTGTTAACGTTGGCAAAGAAATGGAGAAATGTTTATTACACGTAAGTGGTGAGAAATCGTCACCGTGCAATATAGATTCGAGTTTTTGTAATAAATCAGGTAATAGCGCTTCAATATTTTGGGCTTTTTCAGTCGGTAATATGCCAGAGGAAGAGCGATGAAACAGAGGATCTTCAAAAAGATCCCGCAAGCGTTGTAACGTTCTACTCATGGCCGACTGTGACAAGTACAAACGCTCAGCAGCACGACTAACATTTTTTTCCTTTAATAATACACTCAGTGACACCAATAAGTTGAGGTCAACTTTTGCTAATTTTTGCTCTAATGATGCCATCACTTTTACCTATTCATTACTGCTTGAATAATAAGTATACCTATATATGCATAGAGTGCATATTGATTATGATAATAAGTCGTTTGAATGCATAAGGTGACCATCCTATAATTTTCACAAGTAATGACTACTACCAACATAATCAACTTTGTATGAATCTTTGAAAATGAGAGGTTAAGATGAAAAATTTAACATTAACGAATACCAAAAAAACAAAATTATTGTCCATCAAACTAATAACGTTATCGTCGGTATTATTACTGGGCGCTTGTTCAAGTAACTATGTACCAGAGACAGATCAAAGTAGCTCTTATGATTTTTCAAGCGTTGATACTTATAGCGTTATTGGAGATGAACAATTGAAAAATCCAATGTTCAGTGACATCGACCGAGAGCGGTTTGATGCAGCAATCGATATCTCTATGCAACAACATAATGTTGAAGAAGTTAGTGCAGATGAAGCTGATGTATTAGTAAGCTATTTTGTGGTCACTAAAGATAAAGTGAAAGTAAGCGCTAGTTACAGTGGTGGGTATGCAAGCGGTTGTTATCGTTGTGGCTATGGATATGGTGGAGTATCGCATATCAATACTCGTAACTATGTTGAGGGTACACTCGTGGTAGACATTATTGATAATGAAACAAATAAAAGTGTTTATCGTAGTACTTTAATTAAGCCACTAAAATCCTTTGATACAACGCAAGAGCGAGAGGAAGCTATTAATAAAGTCGTGAGTGATATGATGAAAAAATTGCCAGTAGGCTAATTATCAATGGAGTCTTTGTTATTTAACTTGTTATTTAACTTGTTATTTAACTTGTTATTTAACAGGGGCTCGCGTTTAATAATGCTAATTTTTGAACATCATTTGAATTGGTTTTATGAGATGGAGAACTTACCAATGAATATATTTCCCAAAATAGCTACTGCTGTAGCAACTACGTTAGTGCTTACAAGTATGCAAAGCACTCTCGTTTATGCAGAGCAGCCAACAACAGGTTTTAATCATAAAATACCTGAACAAATCATGACACCCAATAAAGTGAAAACTCGTATAGGTGACTTGAATTTTTATGATGGTATTCCTACCGATGAAACGCTGATAAAAGTTTATGACCACCTTGATTTTATTCGTGGTATTGATGTTTTTTTAAACTTTATTCCTGCAACCTCTATTGAAGGTATTCGCTTAGGTTTTAAGAGTGTCGGTGTTGATGATTCTAATGAAGTATTAGTTTTTGATAATTTAATGGACTCCAGCCCACTATTTTTAACGGGGAATACCGACACCGTCTATGCCGGTGCTATGTTAGATCTTGAAAAAGATGGTGTTACTATTGTTGAAATTCCAGCAGGTGCAGGTCCAGGAACGGTTAATGATGCTTTCTTCCGTTTTGTTGTCGATATGGGAGCACCGGGGCCTGATGCTAAAAAGGGTGGTACATACATAATTTTGCCACCAGATTATAAAGGCGAGTTAAAACCTACACTCAATGGTATGCAGCATCGAGGCAAAGATACTCGAATTACCACTATGATAGGTGATAAAAAGACGAAAGTATGGGTAGCGCAATCAACTAGTTATACCAACTGGCTTATATTACGTGGTTTTTTAAAAGACGGTAAGCCAGATCATGCTTCTAATATGTGGCGTACAGGTTTAAAAATTTACCCACTAAAGGATGCTAAAAATCAGAAGGCAATGAAGTTTGTTAATGGTAGTGGCAAGTATTTTAATACTATCCACGCGAATGATTACAAGTTTTATGAGGAGTTATGGCATGTCTTGCAAAAGGAGCCTATTTCTTTCTTAGAGCCGGAACTTCGTGGTCAAGCTGCAGCTATTGGTATTCAAAAAGGAAAACCTTTTAATCCTGACACTCGAATGCAAGCGATTTTAAAAGATGCGGTAGCAGTTGGTAATGCAACAGCACGAAGTATTGCTTTTAAATCTCGGGATGAAAATGCTTACTTCTTCGAAGGTAAGCAGTGGTTTACAGGCTTCATTGGTCGTGATTATCAATGGCTTAAAGATGGTGGTGCTGGCGGCAGAAATATGGATGCTAGAACACTATTCTTCTATATTGCTACGGTAAACACACCTGCAATGGCATTACAAATTCCTGGCGTTGGCTCAAATTACGCCATGGCTACTGCTGATAGCCAGGGCGATATTTTATATGGTGAGAAGACATACCAAGTAACGTTACCTGCTAATGCACCAGCAAAAGATTTTTGGTCTATGGTGGCTTACGATCCACAAACACGTTCTGAGTTGCAAGTACCAGGTGGCTCTAAGTACCCAAGTAAAAACAATAAGCGAGATGCCTTGGTATATAACAAGGATGGTTCAGTAACCTTATATTTTGGGCCTAAAGTACCCCAAGGTAAACCAGCGGCAAACTGGACTGAAACAACACCGAATAAAGCTTGGTTTGCTATGTTACGCTTATATGGACCATTACAACCTTGGTTTGACAAAACGTGGGCACCAAGTGATTTTAAGTTGATTGACTAGTTTACTTCGTTACATAAAAAGCCCTTGTTATGACCATAGCAAGGGCTTTTTATTTTACCAAACTAGAAAGTTTACAAGACTAAAATTCCTCGGCAACAGATACATACAAAGCATCATCATCCCAGAGCGATCATCATCGACACGTAAATTTATGCGTTGTGACTCAAGTAATATGTAATGTAAATCTAGCCAATAACTATTAACACTGGCAATTATCCCTAATTGGACTAATCATGTTTATGCCATAAGATGTGGTGTTAGTGCGACTTTGTCTTTGTTCACTACTGGTGTGTACAGATAAAAATAGAAAGGGAGCGCTTATATAATGCGTAATCATAATGGTTTACTATAGATATTATGACTTTTGGCAATAAATATAATGCCATAAGTTGTGTAATTGTTTAAAATTGTACCTAATTTTACACGACTCTGTACCTTGTACTAAATCCCACCTATGACAAAATTACCCTTAGTTTCATTATTTGCTATCTCTTTATTATCTACCTCCTTGTTAAGTCATGCCAATGATGAGAAAAATGAAGAAATTGAAGCAGCTAATAAAGTAAAAGTTGAAGAATCATCCATTAACACTGAGTCAAAACCTAAGTCTGCTTATTTTCACCGATTGTCTTCTGAAAAAAAGGCCGCATTTGACCCTTACGTAATGACTCCACATAAAATGACTTATCTTTTACCTTTTAGTGCTTCGAATAATATGAATAAAGAAGCTTATCAAGGGGTGGGTGACTGGGGGGACGAAATACAGAGCGTAGAAGCAAAATTTCAATTTAGTATTAAGGTACCCTTAACCCAAGAAGCTATTTTCACCGAAGGAGATAGTTTTCATTTTGGCTTTACTTTGCAATCGTGGTGGCAACTATATAACCAAGAATTATCACGTCCTTTCAGGGAAACTAATTATCAACCTGAATTATTTTATACAGCACCGCTTGAGTGGCAACCTTTTGATGGTCAAACCAATATTGTCGTCGGTTTTGAACACCAATCGAATGGCCGCACCCAAATGTTATCTCGTAGCTGGAACCGTTTATATTACACCTTCACCTTTGCTAAAGACAATTATGCTGTGTCACTACGTCCTTGGTGGAAAATTCCTGAAGGAAGTAAAGAAACTACTCCAGATGAGTCTGGTAATGACAACATTGATATCTCTGATTATATGGGGCATTTTGATCTGACCTTACTCTATAAATGGCACAGCCTTGAGTTTTCTTTTGTAGGACGTCAAAACTTTAAAGAAAAAAATGGTGGTATGGAGTTAGGTATGACCTTTCCACTTTCAGGTAAGTTAAAAGGTTATTTACAATTCACTAGTGGTTATGGTGAAAGCTTAATTGATTATAACCATTCACAAGAAACCCTTAGTATTGGTATCGCCTTAACTGAAATTTTCTAATAAAAGTACTTTTTAAAGCTACAATGTTGTTCCTTAATGGGGAACAGCATTGCTCTATTAATGAGAGTTCTCTAGCTTAGCTGATCAACTAATAAGTTGAAGTTGGTCACCGAAGGGAAACCTTCAACTATATTGTCTTCTTTTTTACTATCAGGGTTAGCCACAGCTAATAAATGCTTAATACCATATTGTTGAGCTGAGTGGAGTATCTCTAAACTATCATCAATAAATAGGGTTGTATCACAATCAAAGCCTTGTTTATCTTGCAGACGTTGCCACAACAATTGTGATTCTTTAGTAACACCAAATTCATGGGTAGAATAAAGTACATCAAAATACTGATCTAATTGTGTACGTTCTATTTTAAGTGACAATGCTTCTGGGTGAGCATTAGTAACTAATACTACTTCGCGACCACTTGCCTTTAACGCAACTAAAAAGTTTCTTGCGTCACTGCGTAATTGAATGAGGTGCTGTATTTCCCGTTTTAATTCTTTTATTGGCATGTCGGTTCGCTCTGACCAATAATCGAGACAATACCATTCTATAGTGCCTACTACGGCTAAATAGTCTGCCTTCAGTTTTTCCTTTGCAGCAGTAAGTGAGATTGACATTTTCTCACTATAACGTAGTGGCAAGTGCTCCAACCAAAAGTGGTTATCAAAGTGTAAATCTAAAATTGTACCGTCCATATCAATTAGAACGGTAGAAA
>Ga0209395_1005725_pt1 | contig 13845 bp, 12 predicted proteins | sample GOMGulsemesocosm_3_FD_184635 | JGI IMG/M metagenome (GOLD analysis project Ga0209395, IMG submission 184635) | Methane-oxidizing microbial communities from mesocosms in the Gulf of Mexico - GOM9D Gulf of Mexico (SPAdes) (version 2) | ecosystem: Environmental > Aquatic > Marine > Cold seeps... | reverse complement strand
ATAAGCCTATAAGTAGGTCTAAGGCGCTGCCAGCATATAGACACAACTTAGCTATATTCCCTTCAATTCCGGCGGTTGCTAATACTTCAAAGCCTATTTCTGGGCTCAAATAGGTCGAGCTTAAAGCCGTGAATATCCACAGGAAAGCGAGAGCAAATCTTGCAAATTTAACGACATTATTAGACATACTCATATCACTGAGTAAGGTTTAAAAATCATAAGCCAAAAAATCACTAAGATAGCGATAAAAGCGGGCACGCCTAAGGCTGTCCACAAGCGCATCAAAGATTTAAACTGCGCTGTTAATTCCCCTATTTTGATCGATTGCGCTGCTGCGTGTTTAAGTTTGTATTGAATATAAACCACTGGTAACCAACATAGGCCGATAAATAGAAACAAAGCCAGCACAAATAGAAACCAAGTAGAGCTAAAACCGTAACCTAGTTTATGCATTAGTAAGATACCGGTCACAAATTGAGTAATCACGGCGGGCGTTGTGAAGATCCAATCTGCCAGCACAACGTGTTTGGTTGTAACAGCGATAGCAGCGATGTTTTGGCTACGATTTGCCATAAACATAAAAAAGGCAATGCCAGTACCTGTCCCCGTTAAGACAACAGCACTGAGTAAATGAATCATTTTTAATACTAAATAGTTATCCACTTAGGCTCCTTAATTAGCAGCTGTGTAGCGTTTTATGTGAAATATTGTAGAGGCGAGCCTCTTGATCAAACTCCTCTAAGCTGAACATGCCAAGACAAGGAGACGCGCCCCTTTGAGAAATATCTTCTGCAATTAATTTTTTAGCTAAGATAATAGCAGCGAGTGTTGGTATATAAGGCCCAACACCATTTGTTGCACACAGTAGCCATTGAATTTTTTTACTATTATGCTGATGATCTAAGCCGCTAATATCGATGCGCATCCCGCCAGTATCAGTGCCTAATTTGATAAACCAATCACTGGCGGCCACTATCTGATCGGTGTATTTTTCCCAGTTTTGAATTAGACCGAATTTTGCCAATGAGGCCATCAATACCATGCCAAAATGTAATGACGATAGTTCCAATCCTGCTTTAAATTTTACACTTTGCACACCTTCATATCGGGTGGGAAATAGCTCTAAATCAGGGATGTTAATATTGGCGAGCCAGCGCCTACCTAACGTATCGCCAAAATCCCACTTCCTCGCAGACATCCAACCATATTGCGTGCCCCATTGACCTTGATAAAACACAGAAAAAGGCTGACCGGTAAATTTCAATATCGCTTTTATCGTTGCTCTACCACGCTCGGCTTGATTGCCTGGCGCTATGGCAAAATCAATCTCATCGATACAACTAAACTGATTAACAAAGCTATCAATCACGGTGGAAGAAAGCCCTGGAACAGTGCTAGCACCTGATACTAGTAATAGATCACTACGGATTGCTTGATCGTTCAGTTGAGTGATATCACAGACATAGCGTCGATCATCAGCTAGATCAATATAGTGGCTAGCAATTTCAAGACAAGCTTTTGGAACAGTGTAATCCTGATCTTGAAAAGGGCCGCCAGTATGAATGACCAGCGCAGGTGCTAGTTCTCGTAACATCTGCACAAAGTGGGGGCTATTAATATCAATAAAAGCCGCTTCTAGCTGAGCACTGCAGCCTTCATTCATAAGAGAAGTACACAGTTTTTGTGCGCTTGACTTGTTTCTACCGGCCACAATAATTGTCAGGCCTTTAATGCTCGATAGATTTTGGGTGATGCGTTTACCGAAATTTCCGTATCCGCCTAAAATTAAGACTGTGCTAAGCATGATCATTTAATCCATTAAAGATCTTGAGGTAAAACTACTTAATATTGTGATGCAAGAAAGACACTATAAATAGTTTAGGCTAGGGCTCATTCATCTTTATTTAAATTCACTTGATTGCGCTCGCTTGATAGTGGCAGGCACTATTAGTTTATGAAAAGGAGTAATCAAGCGCATATAGGTTTTTCCTAAAAAGTTATGCACATGAACGACACTAGAGGCGCTTACCCTTTGACTACCGTCAGCGGCTTTATAAATAGATATTTGTACATCTAGATGCTTATCACTGTCGATTAAAATAACTTCCTGATCACTGATCATTTTAACCTTGAAAATTCCGACACGATCACCTATCTGGTAGTCACTGGCAGCTTTATGGGTATCAATATCTCCAATATGGCCTAAATGCTTTAAGCCTAAGCGCGAGACAATGTTGTTACGTGCACTCATTAAGGCGTTGACCCATTTGGGAATTGTTGCCACATGAGATAGCCAAATTGCCATGGCCGTTTTATCACTGGGTTCTTTATAGCTATATGCATCGCTATAATAGGCGCCAGCTAACTGAGTAAATATTTGACTGTCAGGGGGAATAACTGATTTGTTGATTTCGAACGCCATGTAGCTTCATCTTCCTTGGTGAGTACGCACTAGATTAAGATTATATAGTCAAAAAAATGCAACGCCATTAAACGTCAATGATTGTTTAATGGTAAGGATAGAGGGCTTATTAGTTATCTAGTTGTTTCTGCCAGTGTAGACTTTTGGTTTTAAGGTTAGTGTCCTTGAAACCGAATTGTAGATAAATTTTTTGCGCTGTTTGATTACTCTCTTTTACCTCTAATGTTATTTTACAAAAACCGTTCTCTTTGCAAAAATATTCAATGTCTTCTAACAATAAAGGCGCTAATCCTTGTCCTCTATATTGGGAGCAAATCAAAAAGTCATGAATGTTGAGTACTTTTTTACATTGATAGGTCGAAAAGGATTCGAAACATACCGCGAACCCTGCCGCTTTATTATCCACATAGATAATAAAGCCTTTAAAGTAGGATATAGAAAACAGCTATTGTGCTAAATTATTATTCACAGTGGTATTGGAGATAGCGAAGTACTCGCCAAAAAGATGCTGGAAATCTTGCATATGTATTTTGCTATACGCTCTTTTAACCACCACTGTCATAAACTAATCCTTGTTTACTACGCACTCTTTAATTTATGACTCAGCGAAATTCACTAAAGTGTCGCCACTCATTCGATAGCCAATCCACTCACTTTGCGCCACAGCGCCGATAGATTCATAGAAATCACGTGAAGGTTGGTTCCAATCTAAACAGCTCCATTCAAATCGACCACAATCTTTAGTCACAGCAATTTTAGCCATCTTTTGTAGCAGTAATTTGCCTGCGCCAATACCGCGATGTGTTTTTGTGACATACAAATCTTCAAGGTAAAGGCCGGGCTTGGATAGCCAAGTAGAGTAGTTGAAAAAGTAGATGGCGATGCCTATAGCTTTACCGTCTAACTCACAGATAAGCGCATGCACGTGAGTATCATCATTGAAAATAGTGGCTTCTATACTCTCAACGCTAGCATGTACTTCGTGCTCGGCGTTCTCGTAAATAGCGAGTTCATTAATAAAATGTAATAAGGTAGCAGCATCATCTGTGGTTGCTTCTCTAATCTGGATATTGGCTTGTGACATTGGCGAATGTTCCTATTAATGGGTGATACAGGTTATGTTATCTTGAATTTTAACATGATGCTAATGCATGTTAGGCATTGCTGTATGTATAATGTTCATATGAAATTACACCAGATAGATTTAAATCTTTTACTGTTATTCGATGCTTTGTATCGACATCGCTCTGTTTCACGAGCCGCTGAAGACGTCTGCCTTTCACAGTCAGCCTTTAGTCACGGTTTAGCGAGATTGAGAGGCCGTTTGCAAGATGAATTATTTATTCGCATAGACAATATCATGCAGCCGACTCTCAAAGCCAATCTGATTGCGAAACAGCTCTCTCAGGCATTGCCCTTAATGCAACAAGCTTTAAATGAAACATCACAGTTTGATCCACAAACCAGCACTATGAATTTAACCTTTGCCGCCACTGACTTCACTCAGTTCAGTTTATTACCAAAGCTGATTGCTAAAGTTCAAGTGCTGGCGCCTAAATTAACCTTAAGCGTGAAACCGGCCACACAATCTAGCACTCAACGTTTATTAGAAACAGGAGAGGTCGACTTTGTATTAGGTTTTTCTCACACGATGCAGCATGCTAAAACGATGGCCTATCAAACTTGGTATAAGGGCAGTTACTGCACTATAGCGCGTAAAAATCATCCCACACTTAAAGCTGGGTTGAATCTGGAGCGCTTTCTTGAGCTTTCTCATGTATTGATAGCACCTTGGGGTGAGAAGCAGGGAATTGTAGATGAGAGCTTATCTAAGTTAGGTTTGAAGCGACAGATTGCATTAACAATGCCCAGCGTTATGGTGGCACCTTTTACCATAGTAGATACCGATTTGTTGCTAACAGTGCCCGAGCTGGTGGCCGAGCATTGTGCAAAGCTAGCGGATATTGACATTTATGAGACACCCATCGAAATTGCTGATTATCAACTCGATGTATATTGGCATAAACTCAACTCAGCAAGTGCTGCACAGCGCTGGATATGTGGGTTAATCGCTGAAATTTCAAAGGACTGTTAGCGTTCGCTAAATTTTTTATAAAATATCTAATGGTACATTTAGTCAATGATCAACAACGTTTTGATATTCTCCATTTTCTTGCAGGATTAACCGCTCAGTCCAAAAGCGATCTGCAACGGCCTCTCGTTCAGGGTTATTAGGTTCCCAGCACAAACTAAAGAATAGTCTTTACTTAAAAGGGTTTTGTTGTAGTCAGTAATAGCATTTTTTTCGGGTTGAATGGATGTTGTTGATGCTCTTATTTCAGCAAAATCTATCAAAACAAAGGCATTAAGATGTATGAAGAAGCTTGCAATTTAATTAATTTTTTGAAATCATAATGATAATCATTATTAATTAGAGCGTAAGCCGATATGACCTGCGATATTCAAACTGGTATGACTCAGCTTTATGTTGATCATAAAAGTTGGTTGACTGTTTTTTTGAAAAAAAGGCTCAAATGTTCTCATCAAGCAGCAGATACCCTACAAGACACCTATTTAAAAATATTAGTGAGTGGGAAGCTCCCGCCGCCTGAATATACAAGGCAGTATTTAAGTCGAGTAGCCAAAGGGTTAGTGGTTGATTACTACCGACGCTGGAAAATTGAACAAACGTATTTAGAGAGTTTGCAATTATTGCCGCAAGCTAGCGAATCATCCCCTGAGCATCGCTTACAAATACTAGAAACACTGGTTGAGATTGATGCTTTGCTGCATCATTTGTCTGCTAAGGCGCGTCAGGCATTTCTATTGAGAAGGTTAGAGGGCCTATCCTATCAAATGATTGCAGAACAAATGGAAGTATCGGTTTCTTCGGTAGAAAAATATGTCGCTAAAGGACTGCAAGCCTGTGCATTGGCAATGATGGATTTCTCTTTTGAGCGTTAATCAAAAAGAAAATATAGAGCGGATTAAACAAGCCTCACACTGGATGGCTAGGTTATGGTCTGATGCTCCCACTGAAGAAGATCGTTCTGCCTGCCTGATTTGGAGAAACGCAGACCCTGCTAATGAAAGTGCATGGCAGTGCATTGTTGTTGCGCAGTCACGTTTTAACAACGCGCCTGACAATAGCGCGAAATTGATCACCCAAAGCAGGTCTGTATCTCGCAGAAATCTGTTAAGTATGGCTGGCTTTGTAGCTGGTGGGGCGCTGTTTAGTGGCGGTTATCTATTAAGAAACCGGCAAGATATTGAAGGTGTGGGCGTCTTTAGCCGCTCCCAGTTAAGTACATCTACCGGAGAAATAAAAAGGCTCAAGGTGAAGCATGGGCTAGAGTTGGCGATTAATACTCACACTGATCTGTCAATGCCTGATCTTAGTGTGATGATGCTTGATTCAGGTGAAATTTGGTTGAATAACGCTAACCCTGTAAAGATAGAAACGCCCAATGGGTACATAGTGCATAACCAAGGGGAGATTGACGTCAGACATACAGGATTAGAGAGTCGTGTTAGCTTGTTTAATGGGCATTCGACTTTTTTAACCTGTAAAAGGACAGCGAATGTTACGCGATTAAAACCTGGCTTTAGCGTGGATTTTAATGCACACAAAAGCTATTTACCTGAACTTGTCAATATTAATAATATTAGTTGGTTGGATGGTAAATTAGTGGCGCAGGCTATGCCTCTCTCTGATTTTGTTGCAGAGCTAAGTCGCTACAGGAAAGGAGTACTGCGTGTCTCGCCTGAACTTTTACATTTATCAGTTACCGGTGTGTTTTCATTGGCCAATACCGATCATATTTTACAGCAACTACAAGCCAGCTTTCCTGTTAAAGTGAATATGCTAACCCGTTATTGGGTCAATATATCTCCTGCTTAACCCCTTCGTTTTAATCTGTACTCCTATCATTTTCTTTGATTCTCTAAATAAGCAATAAATATTGTTTTATCTTTACGGCTTTTTTAATTTCATTCGTTAGATATGTATAAACCCTCAAAATACATACATATCACTGGTAGTAGAAATGAAAGCCGAAAAGTTGTCCCTAATGAATGAAGTACTGATTTTGTCACGCACTTTAGTTCTGTTAGGAGTTAGTTTTGTCATTTTTATCTGTAGTTCACTGGTAGCAAAAGCTGATGAGTCAGTCCTGCAACAGCAGCAATATTCCATTGAGCAAGGGCCTTTGGGGAAAGTATTAAGCACTTTCGCCTTAAGCGCTAATATCGATTTCTCCATAGATGATTCGCTAACAACGGGTAAGAGCAGTAGTGGACTAGAAGGTGTCTACAGTGTTCGAAAAGGGTTACAGAAAATCCTGTTAAACACCGGAATAATTTTTGAACAAATATCGCTAACCAGCTTCGTGTTAAAAGCATTACCAAAAACTCAAGATGCATCGGCGATTATTATACATGGCCTTCGCGATACCGATGAAGACGGCTACAACGATGTCTATGATAAAAACACCTCTACCGCTTACATGGGTAAAGTAGAAGTTGAACGCTATAAAGGCGCTACTCCCTCTGATTTATTACAAGGTATAGCTGGGGTGTTCAGTGGTGAGGCGCGTAACAGCGGTGCATTAGATGTCAATATTCGCGGAGTACAAGGGCCTGGTCGTGTGCCAGTGACAATTGATGGTACAGAGCAGGCACTGACTGTGTGGAGGGGGTATAACGGGGCGTCAAACCGCAGTTATATAGATCCTAATTTGATCAGTAATATCCAGGTCTATAAAGGAGTAACTAACGAGCGTGATGTGAATAGCGGTATAGGGGGCGCCATGGTGGTTAAAACTTTAGTACCGGACGATATTATTAGCGATGGCGAAGATTTTGGGATCGAGTTCAAAATGGAAGGCAGTAGCAATTCTGTAGGAGAGCGGGTGCCTCGTTTGCACACAGGTGAGTTGGCTGTGGATGTCAATGGTTTTCCGCAAGGAACAAAAGCGGGTATAACGCCCGTTGGCGATGAAACTTTACGGTTGAAGTATCTTAATGCAAAGTCTGCGAATGATAATAATCCACTCGCGGGAGGCGATTATTCATACCGAGTTGCGGCGGCTAAGAAAACCGAGGATTTTGACTTTCTAGCTGCCTATGCTTATCGCCAGCGCGGTAATTATTACTCAGGTAAAAACAACGCCAGCTATTACTCAGATAGCGAGGCGGCTTCTGGTAAAAAAGATTTTATTCGATCTTTGGCGAATTATTGGAAACCCGGTGAAGAAGTGCTCAATACCTCTAGCATGATGGAGTCTATCTTATTAAAAAGCACCTGGAACATTACTGATAATCAACAATTGAGCTTTAATTATAGAGAGTCGAATACTGTGTATGGGGAAATTATGCCCTCAAGAATTAATACACAATCAGAGCGAGGCTTTATCCAATGGCCGCTAAGTGAGGTGACTTCTAAAGCCTCCAATCTTGATTACGTTTTTAAACCCAATGATAACCCTTGGGTTGATTTGCATGTCAAACTGTGGCGCACAGATACGTTAAGCGATACTTATACAGCGGGTGGTTATCCCAACCAGTTACAGTACGCTTTGGGTGCTGATGACCCGCTGACGGGTATACTGGTTGATGGTGCGATTAGTAATTCGAAAAACATCCGCGATGGGGTTTCGCTCTCCAACAATATGAATTTATCCGCTGTACTGGATCTGACGGTGGCGGGTAACTTTCAACACGAAAAATTATCATCAGCGGATGAATATGATAAAACTTTGGCTCGAGCCTTTCCGCGAGCAGGTAGAAGGGAGGAGTGGGATACTAGTCTTAACTTGGCTTGGAAAACAACAGATAGGTTGAAAATTAATGCAGGCCTAACCTATTCATCTTATTGGTCTTACGATGACTTTTTAGGTGATCACCCAAATGAGTTCAAATCTTATCCGGTCAAAGGCTATGACATTTTTGGCTATGATACTTACGTTCCCTGGACAGCAGCAGAGCGACAAGCAGAAATCGATACAGCTATGACTCCCTACACGACTGCTCTAGGCCTTGGGTTAATATCTCAAGCTTTTTATGATAACAGGCTCAGTTTAACAGAAGCGAGCACCCCTTATGGTAATACAACCGAGCATGATAAGAAGGGGCTGTGGTTACCTGATGCAGACGGTAATTTAGATCGCGCCGAACATCCTTGTTTGAACGGCAGTTGGTCAAGTATACCCAATATATCACAATGTCGTTCTTCTGCTATTCCAGGAGAAGATACTGTAAATGCTGAGAAGGTTAAAGACCACGGGTGGGTGCCGCACTTTAATGTGAGTTATGAGCTAACCGATGATAGTCGCGTCTACGTAAAATACGCTGAAGCTATCCGTTACCCTAGTATGTTTGAGAGCACCATTGGCTGGTCTGCTTCAGTGAGTCAATATGGGCTTAACCCTGAGCACTCCTATAATTGGGAGCTGGGTTATGTGCATGATTTAACGGCAGTGTTTAGCGAGGCTGATTATGCTGATCTAAAATTAAGCGCTTATCACAATTTAACCCACGACGTGATAGAGAGGGATACTGAATTTCTTTTCAATAACGTTGATAAACAAACCATTAAAGGTTTGGAATTGGACTTTCGCTACGACAGCGGTAAGTACTTCACTAATCTAGGTATTAACTACGTCCTACAAAATGAAATTTGTGATGAAGATAGCGCAGCTAGACTGGCGGCTTCGGACTTTTCATATTCACTTACACATTCAGTACCTACTTGCATGAATGACGGTTTTCCCAGTGGTTATCAATTGGCACAAGCAACGCCGAAATTATCTGCGAACCTGGCACTAGGAGGGCGTTTTCTTAACCGGCGCCTCGAACTGGGTGGTCGAGCCACTTATTACAAAGCGCATGAAAATAAAGATTTAGATTATATAGTCGAGAATAGCAGGACTGGATCAAAAGATGGTTTTCTCTATAAATACAACACTCCTTTTAGTTGGGGTGAGACGCTTATTTTTGATGCATATGCGCGTTATAAAGTGAATGCCGATGTTGATATAGAGCTAACGGGAACTAACTTAACCGATCAATACTATGCTGACCCCGCAACGCGCTCTGCGATGGCAGCACCTGGTAGAACTTTTAAACTGAGTTTGACTGGGCGTTTTTAATCAAATGTCTAGTCGCAACCCACAGAGATTCCTCTGTGTTAGGTACGTCGTATTTCCAATAATGGAAATCGTTTTTCACAATTAGGAGCTAAAAATGAAAAAGTTACAGATGATTAGTGCTATTGCGTTAACTCTCACTCTAGTAGGTCAGGCACAAGCAGGAGTCGTTGGAGGATCTTCGAATGTTTTAAAAGTTGCTATTAGCCAATCTGTGGTCAATGGTGGACCGCATACCTCAGGGCTTGCAGGTATTGCAGTGCCAGCCACTGGCCTTACAGGATTTGTGGACTTTCAAGGGTTGACAACATACACCACTATCGATGCTAACGGTATTCATACTTTAAATTACCCTTATTCCACTGCTGAACCAGCGAATCATCGTGAATTAGGTGTCTTTAATTTTGCTCAAGTAGGAACAGCGGATGTTTGGTATGGCGAATGGTCACCAACCGGAGAAGTAGCGGATGCTAATCGTACTGTTTATTACTCAGGTGCTAACGCTGATACATCTGTACCTAGTGCAGGAACTGCGACTTATGATGTTACAGCGACTAATAATTATTACTTAAGTGGAAATGATTTATTAACTGGTACTTTAACGGCTGATTTTGGCGCGGCAACCTTATCGGGTTCTATGACCAACAGTTTGTATGGTATTAATATTGGTACAACGACTATTAACTCCGATGCATCTGTAACAGGCACAGGCACGGCCTCTGCGACGCTATTAGGCTTTATTCCCGTCGCTTCTGGCGGTGACGTTTCAGCACAGTTCTATAACGGGCAAGTTGATTTGGCCGGTATGGTTGATTTTAATGACACATTGTTAGATACGGCCTTTGGTGGTACTAAAAACTAATAAGATTTAGTTTCTTAAGCTGGGCATGATGTTCATGTTCAGCTTTCTATCATCTAGCCAAAGAGTTTTCTTGTGCCTTATTTGTCTTTAAGTACTTATTTTCGATATTCCCTTTTCGCTATAGTGGCGGTTTTTCTAAGTACCACAGCTAACGGCGCTGATCTAGATACCCAACTGCGTATTGACCAAAACATAGAACATCGAAGTCGCACTCAAGAGCAGCTATTACTCAAAGATGAAGACTATCAAGCGCAACAACATCCCAAGTTAATTGTCGATGGGAAATCTTACCCCGTTGGGCACAATGTCAATGATTTGGGGCGCGCACTCTATACTTCCATTAAAGAAAAGAAATGGAGCGCGGCTGTGTATTTTCTCACTCAATATCAAACCTTAGCAAATCTTGATCCACTATTATTGGCTTATGCCAAAGGGGCATTAGCGCGTATTAAAGGGGATATGCAAACAGCGATCAAAGAGTATCGACATCTATTGACGCTCAATGATCAATTTTTACCGGGGCAATTAGAGTTGGCGCGTGTGTTGTTTGAGGATCATCAAGATAAAGAAGCACGTGCAGTCTTTGATAAAATCGCCGTTCATTTAAATATTGATAACCCACAGCATGCAGGGGTTAATCGCAGTGTCACTAGTTTTAGTAAAGCTTTAGATAAGCGCAGTGATTGGGCCTTTTCGTTATCGCTTGGTAGCATCTGGCGAGATAATCTCAACCAATCATCACAGAGCGAAACTTGTCTGTTGAGCTTTCAAGGCCAATGTATATATACCCGCACTATCCCCAAAGCCATTTCAGCGAGAGGGGTAGATTATCAATTGACCGCCAGTAAAGCCTTGGCGTTGAAAGGGCATCATGGGCTCTACACTCGATCGTTGTTATATGGGCAGAAGTTTGATGAATTTCCCGACTACAACCAAAGCACATTAAATACTCAATGGGGATATCGCTATCAAGATTTAGACGATCAAATACGGCTATCGCCACAGTACGAAATTTCTAATTATGCTAATAAAACGTTGTTTAGTGCACTGGGGTTACATGGTGAGTGGACCCACAAAATCTCGCGTCAAACCATGTTTAAGTTCAATGCGGACTACAAAGAAATGCGTTATAAACAAGACAATTATCAACGCTACGACGGTCCTTCGTATTCAGCCAATGCAACAGCGTGGCAAGGGCTAGATAATAATTGGACGTTGTTTGGCGGGGTGGATTGGCTCAACCGATTGGCAGAAGATCGCCCCTACGCATATCGGCAAATAGGAGCTCGAATAGGCGTCTCTAAAAATTATTCCAATAAGATCAGCACCACCTTATTTGGCTCAGTACGACAGCAAACTTACCATGCATTCAGTAATATACTGGGGGAGCGACGTAAAGACAGAACAAAAAATATCACTTTAGTTGTTAAAGCCCCTGGTTTATCAGTGCAAGGTTTTGTTCCCAGTCTCACACTTAAGCATAGCGATACTCGTAGTAACGTTGACTGGCTGTACAGTCAACGTAGTAATGAAATTATTCTGAAATTAGAAAAGAGCTTCTAACATGACAAGAAAAGTAAGCATTATCCTAGATTCGGCGATTGAGCACGAAAAAGAAGTGCTAGATATTGGTGTGCATAGGAAATTAGAAAATTTTGTGGTCACCTTATTGGTGATGAAAATGTTTTCTGGTTTTCTAGGTGCATCAAGAGCTTGTGCTTACTTTCGTGATTCAACTGCCGAATTTAGGATTATACCATTGGTGTTTTTAGGTTTAGTTTTTTGTAGTGCTTGTTTGCAAAGCGCTGGCAACTGGCAGGCTTATCAAGATAAAGCCATGAGTCTCTACAGCAAAGGGGAGTATAAGCAAGCATTAGGAAAAGTTAAGCAAGCTCTGAAAAGAGCTAAGCAGGCTGATAACGGCGCTAAATATCAAGCGAGCAGCTTAAACTTGCAGGCCTTTATTCAAAATGCACAAGGAGATAAACATGCTGCGCTGAGCTCCATTTCTAAAGCAATTTTGTTGAGTCAAAAAAGTTATGGAAAACAACACTTACAAGTGGCGACTCTGTTATTCAATAAAGGGCGGTTTTTAGAGCAACAAGCGTTACCCACAAAGGCCATAAATGCTTATAGGGCTGCTTGGGATATTCAAAGTAAGAATGACAAAGTTGTTCATAAAGAAGCGCTTAAAACTCTGCATGCTTTAGTGGCAATGTATAGCATGCAACACCGCGACAGTGAGGCTATTACTCTAGCTTATCCATTATTGAATCAATACCAACAAAGAAAAATGACTCAATTTAGTGAGGAGCAACGCCAGTTAAGTTATGCCTTAGCGGATGCCCAAATCAACCAGAAAAAGCTGAGTCTTGCTGAAGATATTCTGACAAAAGAGCTGGCATTAGAGCGCCGCTTATTAAAAGAGGACGATGTGCGAATTGCTCAAACATTAGAGCGAATGGCGCTGGTGTATGATCTACAAAATAAGACAAAAAAATCAGCCTCCTCTTTAGCACAAGCCCTTAAGATTCGCTCAAATACAGGGGAAGTATCTCTGGTTAATGCGATGTTGTTAAATGAATTAGCGCTAACGAATCAAGAGAATGATAATTATGAAAAGGCAAATACGCTCTATAAGCAGGCATTGCAGGCGCTTGTAAAACTCAAACGAGACAAAGGGATAGAGCAGGCTTTAATTATCGCAAACTTAGGCAGTTTAGAAGAAGCAAAAGGCGACATGAACAAAGCTTTGAAGCTTTATGAACAGTCGTTGAAACTTCATCAGTCAATAAACATTCAGCCTCTGCAAGGTGCTTATACTGCTGCGCGCGCAGGATCTATCTATTATAAAAAACGCCGTTATAAGCAGACCGAGCCGCTTTTTTTACAGTCTCTAGATTTAGTGAAAAAAGCGGAGAAAACCTTAGATAGTAAAAAGTTTCATAAAGTAGCGCTAGAAAACTTAGTGGCGCTTTATGACGCGTGGAGTAAAAACCATCAAAGAGCAAAATACGTCAAAGAATTAAAAAAACTAGCAAGATAATATGATAAACGCGAGATTACTTTGAACCTAATTGCGCGTAACTTATTGAATAAAACTGAGTGTTGGTAAATTGGTGCTCTATATGATGTTTTGTAGCAAGCGTTTACTCTGGTTTGAAATTGAAATTGAAATTGAAAGGGAAGCAGCGAACTCCCCGTTAATAAACTCACCCGCCCCCGCAACTATTGAGAGACTAAAACGTCCCCTGCCTGAATGTTACTTTGACCCGCAAAACCGTTCACTTGTCCCTCCGCTGAGTTCGCCTGTACGTTTCTGACAGTTAATACTAATGGAGTTTGGCTTAGCTCTACCGTCGGGTTTTGCTGGTAATCATAAAAGGTAGATTTGCGATAAACATCAAACTTGTCGC
>Ga0209395_1005724_pt1 | contig 13845 bp, 16 predicted proteins | sample GOMGulsemesocosm_3_FD_184635 | JGI IMG/M metagenome (GOLD analysis project Ga0209395, IMG submission 184635) | Methane-oxidizing microbial communities from mesocosms in the Gulf of Mexico - GOM9D Gulf of Mexico (SPAdes) (version 2) | ecosystem: Environmental > Aquatic > Marine > Cold seeps... | reverse complement strand
AGCTAAAAAAAGCGAAGGTTTATATTTCATCGGTGAAGTGATTGATGTAACTGGTTGGCTCGGTGGTTATAATTTTCAGGCGTGTTGGGCTGAAGGTGTGGCTACTGGTTTGGTGGTAAATTAATTGTATTGAAGGAATTAAAACGAAGACAATTGAAATTACAGCGAAGACAATGTTTTAGACATAAATAGCTAACACACTTAATAATATAGAAAAAGATTGTCTTCGGTCTGAACTATGTATTCATGAGCACGTAGTGGAATAGCAAATTTGGCCTCTTAATTAGGAGATATCAAGCCTAATGAGTAGTATCATTCTCTAATACGTTAAGCGAAGTCATAAACACTCTTCAAATCATTAAACTTATTCCATTCAACTTTTCTTCTGCTCTGTAGTTGTCCAAGAACTATACCGGCAGAAATTCCTTGGTTTTTAGCAAATGCTACAATACTTTGTTTTGAAAAATCCTTAACCTCAGAAAATTTTGCAAAATCTTTTCTAGGTATTAGCAAGTTAGCCGCAAATTCATCAGCTTCTTTTTCTTTAAATCTATTCTCTTCAGTATGATAGGTATCTTCGCTTAAAGGGTTAGCTTTACCATTATTATCTATGAACTGTTCTTTACGTCCATGTAAGAGAATATGCCCTGCTTCATGGTAAAAATTGAACCAAAATTTGTCATCCCTCTTACCACGTAAACTTAATTGAATAAGGGCTTTATCTTTATCCAGCCACCTAGCAGCACCACTTGTAGATACATTTCTTATCTCAGGAACGTATACAACGGCAACGCCACATTTAGCACACAAATCTCGCAGTTCATCATTGATTTCTGTAAAGCTTTTGGTGGTTAGATTTCTACATTCACTCGAGACAAAGTGCCTGCTATTCCTGCAAAGCTCTGGGAGTGGAGTATGAAATATCGTCCAGGCTATTTAATTCACTACCCAGAAGAGGAATTGTATTTAAAACTTTTACCAACTAAAAAAGTCACTGTTCATCGGGAAGGCATTCACTTAATAGGTACTGGTCTTTGGTATAACTGCGAGTGGGTTCTTGAAAACAACTTTCAAGAACGCTCTAGTAGTCGAAATAAGGCTATCCCCTTAAATTGCAGGTATCACGAAGACTGCGTCGACATTATCCTCCTAGATACAGAAGATGGCCTCAAAGTGGCAACACTGGATGAAAATTATCGCAAAGCCTATGGTGGCTTGTCTTTTTATGAAGTCAAACTTCAAAAAAAAGCAGCAGCGAATCAAGACGATGCCTATTCAGATACTCAGCTCGAATATGAGCTGGGATTACATGAAGTAATGGAAGGCCTTATGAAACAGGCTGACAAAGAAAAACAACGGGGACCTCTTCCCAATATTTCTACCATCAAAGACAACCGTAAATTAGATGCCTTGATTAACCGCTATGCCGACACAAATCGCTTCCTTCAGGCATACAAACACCAGTGTTTAGATGACTTCAGCAAACACTGCTCAGATGAAGACAGTGACGAGAGTCAGGGCTCCCACTCAATACATGACGAATTCGATGAGGATTAAGACTTATGGCTAAATTGAAAAAGCTACCAGTACGTGTAGATAAAAAACCTAACTATCAAGATACCGACATTTCAGACTATCAAGGAAATCCGTTGATTTTAGCGCTGCCACCACGATTAGAACCAAAACGATTTCGCTTTTATCTATCAAATGTTGTCGATACATTTAATTGGCAAAGCATGTCAAATAATGACAGGGAAGAACAAGTCAAAGATATTCGGAAAACACGCATTGTAACGACGCAACACTTAGATTTATACCACTCAATATACGAAATGATGCGTTACGGTTATGTGCATCGAAACCCCGTAATACCAGAAGTAACAACTTGGAACTATGATATTGGAAACCCAAATATTCCGATTGAAGAAATTGATAAGCCTTCATTAAATATAGTTACCCAGCCAACTGTCGCAGACGCAATATTTTTGTCTGGATTTTCAGGAAATGGAAAATCAACTATCAGCGAACATATCTTAGTTAATTTGTTTCCTACCGCTATTGAACATACTTGGCTAGGATTTACTGAAGTTCAAGTTGTTTATCTCAAAGTGGACTTGCCTCATAACGCCAGTCGACCGGGACTGATTTACCGATTTCTTAAAGAATTGGATCGTGTTTTGTCCAAAACAAAATACGGTAACCCCAATTATGCAAAATCGGTTAAATTAAATAGCGGTAGATATATAGACGTTGATTCCATGATGGATATTTTAATGACTGTGTTGGTTCGTCATCATGTTGGTTTACTTGTGACTGATGAGTTTCAAAACTTACAAGTATCTTCACATCGTTATCGCAATGAAACTATTCAAATGTTCGATGAGTTAGCCAACAACTTGTATATACCCAGTGTCAAGATTGGCACACCAGATACCATCCTGATATTTGACCGTAACAGCCGCCATAAGAGACGTTTGGGACAGATCATAGAATTGCTTCATCTATCCGACGAAAAATCTTGGGAGCGAGCTATGAAAGCCCTTTTTCAGTTCCAGCCGTTAAAACACCCCGTTGACCGAAATGTTGCTATTGAAAACCTTCTAATGGAACTTACAGCTGGCGTTCCCAATTACCTCATAGGGTTATGGGAAGCATCAATACTAGAAGCGATCCGATCAGGTAAGGAGAAGCTTTCACAAACGCTAATCAAGCGTGCATTCAATCAACGCTTTCCTTTGTTACGGTCTGTAACACGTAATATTAACCAAGGCATTAAAGGACGCCACGCTGACTTGTTTACAGTTCAACAGTACTTAGACATGGGAAACAATACTATGGCTATAAAGCACCTTCATTCGTTTTCCAAAAATGTTGACGTGACTGGTGTTGCTGCTGAAGCCGTGATTAGTGATATTGAAACTATGGTCTCGCGACATGGGTTTTCAGACTCCCAACTTAAGGGAATCAATGAAGTCAAAGAGCGACTTATTCGAAAGAAAGCAGAACTGAATGCGCCGCAAACATTAGAGCATAAACCTTAATGCAGTTTATATCATTGTTGCCAGATGAGCATGTTTATAGTGGCTTAATACGGGCACGCTATCTAAGTGGGCAAATGTACATAAATGACCGTCTCTTTTTCGAGAATAACCAGTTGCCATACCACTGGTTACGCTCACAAGTACCTCTTTGCAGTAACTTAAGAGCGGTCCTTGAAAATGTATCAAGTAATTCTGTAAGGCAGTTCAAATTTCGGTTGTTTCATACGCCATTTGCGCCTTGGTTATTATCCTTACCAGATAATATTCTTCCAGAAGAACTATTGGAAAGTGGGATGCGGAATAACCTAGAAGAAAACCCATTTTCGGTCGATAGGCGCTGGAAGTTCTGCCCCATTTGTGCTGAAGAAGAGCTGTCCCAATACGGAGTGTCCTACTGGCATAGCTTGCATCAGTCGCTAGGTGCAAGAGTATGCAATATTCACAACAGCTCTCTCTATAGTCACAATGACCTTCGTTACCTCAATTTTTCTTTACCTCAACATTGGCCTGGTAAAGCTCAAGAAATGGTTTGTGAAAATAGTTGGCAGTCAGAGTGGCAGGCTTTTATTTATAGCCTTACAAACAACATTCAAAAAGATATCAACTTTCCTTTAAAGTTAAGAAAATCCATTAGAACGCACTTAAAAATTGAAGGGCGAATCAAAATGAAAGATAAACTTATTTTTAACGATTACTTTGCCAAGATGAGTGCCGATATTGGCGAGGAATGTCTGGCAGGATTGTTTGCTAGTTATGCAACTGAGCAAACGAAAAAACCTAATATTCTTTGGGTAACATTGTCAGGAAAAAGCCAAGCCAATGGTTTAAGGCATCCCTTGTATTGGTTATCCATATTGTTTTGGCTTCGTAATGATTTGCCGGAACTAGAGGCGCTTAATGATTGAGCTTAGTCCTTTGCCTTATGAAACAGTTTATAGTTGGGTGGCCCGCTATCACTTCAAGGTGGGTGTTGGTCATGAAAAGAATACTTTTCGGGCTCTATTTGGCAAAGAGAAATTAAGAATACATCCCTATCTACCAAATTCCCTATCTTGTTTAAATGACCTTGGTAGTTTGTCGTCTGATGATTGGATAAATGAGCACACATTATACCCTTTATTCAAATTTTTTAACGAAGACAACCGAAGCTCGTTAAAAGCTGCAATGTTCGAGAGCGCCAGTAATACAATCGTGAAAGCTAGTATTCCGCAGGCAAGACTGACTTTGCCTTATGGACATTTTTATTGCCCGGAGTGCTGCCAAGAGTCACGTACAAAACAGGGTTTTTCATGGTTCGACATCAGACATCAAATACCAGGTCTACTCGTTTGCCCCTTTCATGATTGCCAATTAAGCCTAATTGAAGGCGGCGATATTGGCATTGATAGGTCTTTTTGTTTGCCTAGGGAGACAAGTGCAATTAGGTTGAATAATGCACGCAATACCAAATTTGCACTCTACTGCTTAGACGTGTTGGAGCTGTGTAAATCATCTAAAGCGGTTAACATTGAGGGCGTTTACAGAGAGTATCTTGAACGTAAAGGCTATATCACTCATTCAGGGCAATTACGCATTTCTATGCTCGTTAGCGATTTAGAATATTTTTATAGATACTTTGTGTTTTCAGACGGCCTTAATGTTATTACCTCATTCAAATTTTTAGGCCCTTTGCTACGTAACAAAACCCACTTTCCATGCCATCCACTAAAGCACCTAGTATTCAGTTTTTGGCTATTTGGTGGTAAGGCCTCATATTTTCAATATGAGCAAACAAGCCACAAAAAAAATGCGACAAACCCGGCAGTCCCCCCTGTAAAACACAACTTTGATATAGACATCATTCATCAACTTAAATCAGGCAATAGTTTGGCTAGTATTGAAAAGAGTACCGGAAAAAGCCGATGTTACATCAGGCGAATATCGGAGTTAAACAATATCGGACATGGATCTAATAAGCTTGCATACTCGAAAGCCATTCGGCATGCGGTGCTAATACAAGCACAGCTTGGGCGTCATCGGAAAAACATTGCTCAGTCTTTAAATCTTGGTGTTGGATACGTAGAACAGGTCATATCCAATACGCGTGGTGTATCGCAATGGCGGAAGCAACTTACTAAATTGAAAAAACTGACCATTGCAATGAAAGAGATCAAAGAAGCTCGGAGTGAGCACTCTAATTGGTTCAGAAAAGATATTAAGAAACATTGCAATCAAGCCTTTTTTTATCTGTATAGGCACGCCAGAACAACTTTGGAAGCCATGTTGCCTCAGAAAACGATACCTCATGTACCAATAAGAAGTTGGCAAGCCGAAGATGAAAGGCTCTTTGAAGCCATATCAGCATTGCCAGATGTTAATAAGCTTTCTTTAACCGCAATTGGTCACAAAGTGAAAGACCATGCTCATCTAAGAAGAAAACTTAATTGTTTACCAAAAACTAAAGCACAGCTCATAAAGCTTGGAAAAATCAAATAAAGAAGTTCTAGAACGTTAGGAGGTCATATGACAACCACTATTATTAATTGGTTTTTGGTTGATTTAATCAACGAAAGCGATGAAAGCTATCCAAGAAATCTAGAGTCCATTTTATGGGGTGATGTTTCAGAAGATCTAACAAAACGATTTTCTTCTGGTGATTACGTTTGCACAAATTTTATTGCTACAAGAGAGGGAAATACCTTCATAACTAAATCGGGCAGCACATACATATGTGTTGGTTCAGGAAGACACGTAGAGGTTAATATATTTGACTTGCCAGCGTTGCGATACGGTATTTCTCCGTTACAACTAAAGGATATTGAATACGTAATTTCACGAGGTGACGGAAACTAATCTAACCTTCTAAATAATGAGAATGTTGTGATGAAAAATTCAAAGAATTTAGTCCATTTAAAAGTGAACGATAAATATCCTGGATTAATTATGCTCGATAAATTGATTGTAGAGGAACGATATGCATTTATTCTACATCAATTTTTTAGGGCTTTAAGTGAAATAACTACCAATGGTGGAATCATTGAAATTATCTATGTTGAGTATTGCCCTGAAACGGCAATACCAAATTTGCATTTATATTTTTCACCTGAAGTCGCCCATTTCGATATTGAAAAACTATTTGATAGGGTACAACAATTGTTGCTAAAAGCTGCACCAGACTCATTGTTTTAACACATTTGCATTAAAGACAAAATTTGTACTAACAGTACAAGTGACTTAAGTAAAACTGAGGAAATAAACATGGAAATTTCAAACGATGAACTTTCTCTTAAAGCATCTATCGAGCTCGAAGAGTTATTAATAAATCACCAAGAAATAAAACGAGAGCTTTTGGGACTTTTTAAAATTACGAGAGTAGCTCTAATTTGGATGAGGCATCCTAAAATACCGCTCGAAAACCAATCGCCAGCTTCACTTTTAGCGACAAACCCTAATGCTGTATTAGACATGCTATATCGTATAAAAACCGGTGATTTTTCTTAGAGCTTAGGTGCTTATCTTAATCAAACATAGTAAATAACGCTTAATAGGGCTCTAAGATTATATGAGCCTTAGCAATATATTGTTTGAAATAATTCTAAAAGTTAGCTTATTAAAATGGCAGTTTTAATGAGTTATAACTGCTTCTATTACCCTTGAGTTCAAATGGTCAGCGCAACATATTTTACTCTTAAGTAAATAGGTAATTGCCATTTTGATTGTTAACATCAATTTTATACCTGAATCTCCTATTATTTTTACAAATCGTTTTATGCACACTTGTCATGCGTTTTTGCACAATTATCCCGACAGAGTATTTGATATATTGTCGCTTATTACCAAGTTAAATAATCATAGAGGCAATACAAATGGTAAATATGAAAGATAAAGTGGCATTAATTACAGGTGGTTCAACAGGGATAGGGTACGCAGCAGCGAAGTTATTCTTAGAGGATGGAGCAAAGGTAGTGATAGCAGGCAGAAGTAATAAAGCTGGCCAAAATGCGTTATCGAGCTTACGAAAGATAAGTGAATATGTTGAGTTTATCTCTGCTGATGTTTCAGATCCTAAAAATGTAAAGGCATTAGTCAGTAATACCGTTGAATTATTTGGCAGACTTGACATTGCTTTTAATAATGCTGGTATTGATGGCACTTTCGCTTCAATAACTGAAATAGACGATGAAGATATGGATGAAGTGATTAATATTAACCTTAAGGGCGTCTGGTTATGCTGCAAATACCAAGTAAAGCAATTTCAGGCACAGCAATCAGGTGGTGTTATTGTTAATACCTCTTCTTGGTTAGCAAAAGGTGCTTTTGCTGGTTCAAGTGTCTATTCGGCTAGTAAGGCTGCACTTGACGGTATGACTCGTGCCTTAGCGGTAGAATTAGGCCCTGAAGGTATTCGTGTTAATAATGTTAATCCTGGATACATTAAAACGCCAATGTTGTCTAGATTCTTTGATCCAGAAAGTGAAGAGGCTCAACCGTTTAAAACTCACGCGCCAATGCAAAGGTTTGGTGAAGCAGAAGATATTGCAAAATCAGTCGTTTGGTTGAGTAGTGAAGGTGCTTCTTTTATCTCCGGAGAAACTCTATTAGTTGATGGTGCTTTGTCAATTGGAGGACAGCGTTAGTTTTTGTTTTACTATTGCCTTTCAGCAAAAGTATCTTTGCAAATGTGCTTCGAACAATTTAAGCGCGTTTGATGAGCGATAAATATCTTATGAATAATTGTAGCTGTACCCGTATGGCCGCAATTGCTCACTCAAATTAATGTTATATAATAGATATTAAGCTAACATATTGATTTACTAATAACTTCAAATGACAAATAACTGATGACTAATTGGGACGACATTCGCTATTTTTTAGCCGTAGCTCGTAGCGGAAATTTAAGTACTGCTGCAAAAGAGTTAGGAGTAAATCATTCGACCGTTTCACGTCGTATTCAAGCACTAGAGTTACGGCATGGTGTTCGGTTATTCGAACGACTACCTAGTGGTTATGAAATGAATGTGGCCGCTAGTTCTATTTATGAATTAGCATTAGAGCTTGAAGTAAAAAATCAACAAGTATTCCGCCATTTATTTGGTCAAGATAATCGTTTACAAGGTGAAATCAATCTCACCATGCCCCACGATATTTTTGACTACATTTTATTTAATGACCTAGCTGAATTTAAACAACGTCAACCAGATATATTGCTCAATTTATTCGTTGCTAAAGGGATGAAAAACCTTGCGGCACGTGAAGCCGATGTCGCAATAAGATTAACGGCTGAGCCCCCAGAATATTTAATCGGTAAAAAAGTGGCTAACTTACAACATGGTATTTACGCCCTTGCTGACATGGACTTAACTACGAAAGCTTCCATCATTACATGGAACGGTGAGTCTGACTTACCTGACTGGGCAAAAGAACATTATCCCGATGCAAAAATTGCCATGCGCGTTGATGATTTATATTCCATGTATGCGGCAGTAAAATCAGGTGTGGGTATTGCAAGAATGCCTTGTTATTTACCTGATGTAATGGGTGACTCTTCTGTTGAAAGGCTGCCAATCAAAATACCACTTTCTCAATGGGGTGTTTGGGTGTTAAGTCATGTAGACCTTCGCAATACAGCTAAGGTTAGATGTTGTCGCGAATTTTTAACTGAAGGATTAGTGCAACGAAAGTCACTTTTTGAAGGCGGAGAATCTCAATTAAAAAACTAAAACTTAGACCAGCAGCATGAATAGTAAACGTGAAAAAAAGGGAACATTTAGCACTGTATTTAATTTTACATTCATATCTTTAATCAATTATTTTACAATGTTTAAATCCTTCGTCATCATAAGCGTAACGGCTATGTTTCAGTTTTTTTTAGCTGAATGACGCTCATTTTATTCTTTCATTATTTATATATGTTGGCACTGTCTTTGGCAGCATAATGTTCAATAACGACTACCTACAACAGTGTATTTATCTGATAACTGAGTCAATGTCGCCAATTCTTTTGTTGAAAGTTTAACTTCCATGCTTGCCCAATTCTGTTCAAGATACGGCACGCGTTTAGTGCCTGGTATAATAGCAACATCTTCACCTTGCGCGAGTAACCACGCGAGTGAAATTTGCGCTGAACTAACGCCTTTACTGGCAGATATCAGACCAATTTCATTAATTAATGCTTTATTCTTTTGTATCGCTTCTCGTTGAAACCTTGGGTTGTCTAAGCGCCAGTCGCCAGCTTCTAAATCTGAACGTTGCTTAATATTACCACTCAGAAAACCACGCCCCATTGGACTATAGGCAACAAATCCTATCCCTAGTTCACGAATTATCGGTAGTATGTTTGTTTCAACATATCTAGACCATAATGAATACTCGGTTTGTATTACAGAGATGGGGTGTATTTTGTGCGCGCGCTTTATCTGCTCAGGCTCAGCTTCAGACAATCCCAAATATCTTACTTTTCCTTCTTTTACCAAATCGGCCATGGCACCAACAGTATCCTCAATAGGGACATTGGGATCAATGCGGTGCTGATAATACACATCGATATAGTCTGTATTTAGGCGTTTGAGCGATGCTTCACAACTGGCTTTGACATAATCAGGGTGACCACTCGTACCTAACCAATCCCCTTGTTCGTTACGGCTTATACCAAACTTAGTTGCCAATGTAATCTTGTCGCGTTGACCTGCTAATGCTTTGCCTAATAGTACTTCATTTGTAAAAGGGCCATACATATCCGCTGTATCCCAAAACGTACAACCTAGTTCAATCGAACGATTGAGTACCGAGAGGTTGTCTTTTTGATTATGTTCACCATAAAATTCTGACATCCCCATACACCCTAAGCCGACAGCGGGTACGATTAAACCTTGTTTACCTAATGAAATATTTTGCATTTTTCATCGCCCTTGAGTTATTGATATACAGAAATAGTTACGTCTGCCGCCGCAAGACGAATGGGCACAATCGCCTGATATGATTCACTATCGAGTGCTTCATTGAGCATATCTAAGTTGGGAAGTTTCATTACAACCGAAAAATCATGTTGTTTTAGCTGATCTTTAATTTTTACTTGGGCTACATAAAATGCTGTCATTGGTATTTTCCTGAATATTTGTGAAAATTATCCGCTGATAACAAACATCAGCGTTCTCGAAAATCTTGTTTTAAACCGAAACCATCACTGGATAATCGGTATAACCTTCCTTTTCGGATGTATAAAAAGTTGTTCTATCTGGCTGAGCCAACTCAGCGTTAGCTTGAAATCTTTCTACCAAATCAGGGTTGGCAATAAACGGTGAACCAAACACAATCGCTTCTGCTTCATTATTTGCCAATGATTCATTTGCTGTCTCTTTGGTAAAGCCACCGTTAATAATCAAATTACCATGATAGTTTTCTCTTAATATTGGTGTTAAATAATCTAACGTAACCACAGCATGTTCAGAAGCTGGTTTAGGTTCCAAAATATGAACATATGCTAAGTTGAATTGATTTAGTAAAGTCACAGCGCGCGTAAAAGTTGCCTTGGGATCTGAGTCTTTAATACCCCATACATTATTGCTAGGCGAAAGCCTGATACCGACTTTTCCTGAGCCAATTTCCTTGCAAACAGCTTCGACTATTTCCATCATGAAACGTAAACGGTTATCAATAGAACCGCCATACTCGTCTTCTCGCTTATTAATGCCATCACGGGTAAATTGATCAACTAAGAAGCCATTGGCACCATGTATTTCAATGCCGTCTATACCTGCATCGATTGCACGTCTCGCAGCATCGACAAACTGTTGTACTACATCGCCAATTTGTGATTTAGTTAATGCTTTTGGTACTGCAAATTCACGGTCACGTCCTTTTGGTGTGGTCAACGAACCTTGTTGTTGCACCGCAGAAGAGGAGACAGGTAATTCACCGTCAAGAAAATCAGGATGTACAATACTGCCCATATGCCATAGCTGAACAAATATCCGTCCGTCTTTTTCATGTACGGCATTAGCAATGTTTTTCCAACCATCCTGTTGTTCACTATTATAAATGCCAGGCGCATTCATCCAGCCTAATCCTCTCTTCGCAACAGCTGTTGCTTCGGCGATAATAAGGCCGGCACTGGCACGTTGACCATAATACTCTGCCATCATTGCATTAGGCACACCATTTTCAACTGCGCGACTGCGCGACAAAGGTGCCATAAAAATTCTGTTACTTAGTTGATAGTCACCTAAGGTAACTGAACTGAAAATGTTATTCATAATATATCCAGAGACGAGCCAATATTGCCCGAGTTTGTTAAATTTTTAGTATGAAAAGCAAGCAAATGAATACATGAGTTAAAACAAATGCTTGTTGTTAGCTACTAGGGATTAGTTATATTCTACGAATTAAGAAAGTTCGCTTTTGTATACTTGGCCAATAACAGGGTGATCTAATAACCGTTGTAAATAGTTGGCAACATGAACGTACTTTTCAGTTAGAGAATCTTTCATGATCATTTGCCAATGAATAGCAACACCTAGGTATAGATCTGCGATGCTTAACGCTGAACCAGCTATGTAATCGTTGTCGACAAGTTGTTCATTGATAATCGTAAACAGGTCATGTAGAGCTGCTTCTGCTTTTTCTTTTACATCCGTTTCGTCATTTCCATAACGAGCAGGAACAAATGCACGAGCGAAATGAGGGTGGACATTAGAATAAACAAACATCATCCACTTTAGTGCTTGCGCACGATTCATAGTACCAACTTCAGGTAGCAAGTTTGCAGCAGGTGCTACTTCGCTGATGTATTGCAAAATGGCTGCTCCTTCAGTAATTATATCGCCATCAACAATAAGAGCAGGTACTTTACTTAACGGGTTAATTTTTACGAATTCTGGAGCAAACTGCTCACCGGCTTGGGCGTTAACAACTTTAACTTCGTGTTCTAACCCGCTAAGTGCTAAGGCTGCTTTCACCGCTAAAGAACAAGAGCCTGGTGCATGGTATAAAGTGATCATGATTTTTCCTCATCTGTTTGAATTGAGGCCATCATAGAATAAATGTTTCTTTGTGGATATTCGCAAAATTTGCATATTGTTTGTGCATAATTGCAAGAACAATAATTAAATGGTCAGTGCTATCTTGCATTTTCCTATAGTTACCCAGAGAATGAGTTAGTAGCCTTTTTTAGTCCAATCTGTCGTTTCATGATAATTTATACTTTAATCTATATCACTTTGAAAATTGGTGCCCGTTGCATAGTTCATTTAAGAAAAGTAGTGTCAAAAAACTCGCGTTAGAGGCTATGAGAGCTGCATGTTCCTCGTATTATCCACTTACAGATGATACATGGCAGTCTTTAGTTGAGCACTGTAATGTAATTTCCGTTCCTGCCAATGAAGTTATCTACCGAGTAGATGATACCCCAGAGTCTTTTGCTTTTATTTATAAAGGCTTATTTAGGGCATTTATCACAGATGAAGAAGGTAAAGAATATAACAAACGTTTCTTTGTAGAGAACTCCTTTCCAGGAGTTATGGCATCTCTGCTGTTATCAGCACCTTCCCAATTTACTGTTGAAAGTTTAGAGGACTCTCAGCTCATATTGATTAACCATAAAGGCTATCGAGATATACTAAACAGCTCAATGGACTTGCAGCGTTATCACATTCAATACTTAGAAAAAAATTGGTTGATAAAACAAGAGCAACGAGAGATTTCTTTAGTCCTGGAGTCGGCGACACAACGTTACCAGCGATTTTTAGCTGACAACCCAAATATTGACAAAAGAATTCCATTATTTCATATCGCCTCTCACCTTGGCATTACCCCAACGCAATTAAGCAGAACACGTAAAGAAATAAACTCTGGTTAAAATCAACCTATGTTGAGGCATAGCCAAATATAAACCACTAACATGTGCTGATGAATTATTTATCTTTATTAGCCTTTGTCGCTGGTTTATTAATAACAGCTCAAACTAGTCTAAATACCCAGCTTGGTCAGTTATTAAAAAGCCCACTGCTTGCGACAAGCATTGCTTTTAGCAGCAGCCTTATCTTTACGTTAGTGACTGGTTGGTTATTTATAAAACAATACCCAAGTACAGACATGATTAAAACAGTACCTATCTATTTATGGTTTTGTGGTGGTGTCTTCAGTGCTAGTGGCGTATTTCTATTTTATTGGTTGATCCCAAAGATGGGGGTGGGTGCAATGATTTCTTTTGCCATGTCAGGTCAGATAACCTTAGCTATTGTTGCCTCGCATTATGGTTGGTTTAATTTACCTGTTACCCCTATTACCATTAAGAAGTTCATCGGATGTGCGAGCTTAGTTTTAGGTGTTTTTCTAATAAATAATCGCTGAGCGGATAAATACTAATCCGTTAACTTTACCTAATTTAAAAGGGGAGATATTAAATGAATACCGTTATCATTGTTGGCAGTTCAGCAACATATGGCAATACTGAACAATTAGCTTTAGACGTGGCATCAAAAACATCAGCCACTGTGTTCAACCTAAGTCTTTACGATATTGAGCAGTTCGACTATAACTTTAATAATTGCCATGATGATTTTTTCAACTTAATAAAGAAGGTCCTTTCTTTTGACAAAATAATATTAGCCTCTCCTATGTGTGGATCGTCACAAATAATGAGAACTGCGTCACACGATGAGAAAATTTTTGTACTCGTCAACGATCCAATAAGGTCAGCAAAGATACGAAACCGGACGTTAGCCTTTGCCTTATTGAAAATAGTCGACAATACTCAAGCTTGTAGAGATCCTGCACATAATGCTGTCTTGAGGATTTTATTTATCATTAAAGTCATGAGCAGCCTCAA
>Ga0209395_1005723_pt1 | contig 13847 bp, 11 predicted proteins | sample GOMGulsemesocosm_3_FD_184635 | JGI IMG/M metagenome (GOLD analysis project Ga0209395, IMG submission 184635) | Methane-oxidizing microbial communities from mesocosms in the Gulf of Mexico - GOM9D Gulf of Mexico (SPAdes) (version 2) | ecosystem: Environmental > Aquatic > Marine > Cold seeps... | reverse complement strand
AAGGTAAAAAACACGGAATGGCACCTTTAGAAGTATTGAAAAAGCAATCTGGAGCAATCTGGCCATATGTAGATGGTAAATCTACTCAATGGCGTTTTAACTCTGAATATGATCCTGCTTGTTCAAATGGTGAGAAATTCCATTTTTATGGAAAACCAGATGGTAAAGCTGTTATTTGGCAGCGTCCTTTTGAACCAGCAGCAGAATCACCAGATACAGAATATCCTTTTTGGTTAAATACTGGTCGGGTAATTGAGCACTGGCATACAGGTTCTATGACACGTAGAATACCTGTACTACATAAAGCAATGCCACATGCATATGTAGAGTTTCATCCAGATGATGCAAAAACATTAGGAATTAGAAATGGAGAAAACATAAAAGTGACATCCCGAAGAGGATCATGTACGCTACCTGCTTCTATAAATGAAAGAGGTTTGCCTACAAAAGGACAGGTGTTTGTGCCATTTTTTGACGAAAACATGTTAATTAATGATGTTACTTTAGATTCTTTTTGTCCAATTTCAAAAGAACCAGATTATAAAAAATGTGCTGTTAAAGTTGAAAAAGTTTAGACTATGAAAAGACTAGGAATTATATCATTATTTGTCCTTTTATTTGTAGGTTTTATTACTATTTGGCATTTTAGTTACAAACAAGGTCTAGAAGAAGCCTATGTGCCAATTAATATAGAGGAATCTACAACATTGATTCCTTCAGAAAAGGGGGTTTTTAGGCGATCAGAGCATGCTTTAGATTATGCAAAAATGCCAATTGATGCAGAACATCAAAGATCTTTAGTTGATTATTATGACAACAAAGCTTTTCATGGCGCTCCACCAAGTATACCTCATGAAATCAATAGCGAAAGGAATATGGGGGGAGTTAGTTGTTTAAAATGTCATGAAAATGGTGGTTTTGTAAGTAAATTTAGTGCATATGCACCTGTAACGCCACATCCAGAAATGGTGAATTGTAGACAGTGTCATGTTCCTCAGTATACTGAAAAACTATTCAAAGAGACGAACTATGAAAAAGTGAAGGCTCCTTTGGTAGGGATAAACAAAGCTTTAAGAAGTAGTCCTCCTGTGATACCGCATCAAATTCAAATGAAAGAGAATTGTTTGTCGTGTCATGCTGGTCCAAGTGCACCTAAAGAAATTAGAGTTTCACATCCTGAACGTGTAAATTGTCGTCAATGTCATGTGCTAAATAATAAAGAGTTAAAAGATATTGGGGTTTTTAAAAGAGCAAGCAATGAATAAATATATTTTATTAAGGAAATGGAGTGGTTTAGTTTTTTGTATTATCATCATGTCATCATGTGGTCATAAAAAAGATGAGTACCACAGTATAAATGATAAAATTGAAGCAGAGAGTAAAGATTATCAAGGTACATCTATTACATCTGATGGCTATATTGATCATGTTAAAACTATTGAAATTACGGAAGGAAATCATACTTTTCTAATTCCAGAAAGAAAAAGCCAATTACAATCTTATTCATGTATGGAATGTCATACTAAACCATTGACAGAAATGCAAAAAAACAATAAGTCGTATAAGAAGGCACACTGGAATATTAGTTTAAATCATGCTAATGAAAATACTATGAATTGTATTTCTTGTCATAGTGGTAAGAATATGGATAATTTACATAGTTTGACAGGAAAGCAAATAGATTTTAATAATAGTTATGTTGTTTGTAGCCAATGTCATACCAAACAATTTGATGACTGGAAAGGTGGTGCTCATGGTAAACGAATAGGAAGTTGGGCTCCTCCGAGAGCTTCACTAACTTGTGTGAATTGTCATGATCCGCATAAACCACATATTGCGTCAAAATGGCCTGCAAGATTTAATACCGAAAAAGTTAAAGAAAGAAAATAGGTGAATATGAGCGATAACAATAAAAAATGGTTTTCCTTAAACCTAAATTTTTCAAAGAAACAGAAATCAGAATCTGACTCCTGTGGTTGTGGAAAAACAGCTGGTGGATGTAACTCAGGTGAAAATAATGATTTGAATCAAGATGATTTTATTGAAGCTGCAGTAAATGCTTCAATTGGTGAGGAAAGACGTAAAGACGGATTTGAACAGGTTTTCGATGTTAAAATGGATCGACGATCAGCTTTTAAGAAATTAACAGCAAGTTTAATGATTGGAGCTGGAGCTGTTTCTACATCATGTAGTATGATTGCTGGGGAGGAAACAAAAGAAAAGGCACAAATAGATTGGGAAGAACAATTCAAAGGAAATTATAAATTAATGACCGATGAAGAAAAGCAAGGAACTGTAGATAGGCTAGTTCGTTCTTATCAAATGCGTACAGGAAAAAATATCAGTATGTCTTCTAAAAATGCTGAAGAAGATGTTTTATTCGGTTATGCTTTCAATATATCAAAGTGCCAAGGATATATGGATTGTGTTAATGCTTGTGTGGAAGAAAATAACCAAGATAGGAATTCAGAAATGCAATACATCCGTATTCATGAAATGAAAGACGGTAAAGGTTTTAATTTTAATGAATCAGATGATAATTATTATCATGAAGTACCAGCTGAGGGACATTTTTATATGGGTACACAATGTTTCCATTGTGACAACCCTCCTTGTGTTGAGGTTTGTCCTGTACAAGCTACTTGGCGAGAAGAAGATGGTTTAGTAGTTGTTGATTATGATTGGTGTGTAGGATGTAGATATTGTATGGCAGCATGTCCTTACGATGGTAGACGTTTCAACTGGAGTAAGCCAGAAGTTCCTGAAACTGAAGTAAACAAAAATCAGCATTATTTAGGAAATCGTATGCGTAAGAAGGGGGTTATGGAAAAATGTACTTTCTGTGTACAACGTTCTAGATCTGGACAAAACCCTGCTTGTGTTGAGGCTTGCCCAACAGGTGCGCGTATTTTTGGTAACCTATTGGATCCTGAAAGTACAATTCGTTGGGTACTTGAAAACAAAAAAGTATTTAGACTTAAAGAGGATTTAGGAACAGAACCTAAGTTCTGGTACTTTATGGATTAAGAATATATTACAAATTTTATTATAGATGGAAGTAATTAAAGTTTTTGGAAGTTTAGTAAAAGATAGTATTGATACAATTACACATGGATCAAAAAAATACCATTTATGGATGGCATTGTTGACTTTTGTGATGTTAGTTGGTATGTATTGCTATTCTGTTCAGTTAGAAGAAGGATTAAGTGTTACCGGAATGACTGATAGGGTAAGTTGGGGGTTATATATCTCTAATTTTACATTCTTGGTAGGGGTGGCAGCAGCAGCAGTAATGTTAGTTATGCCCACTTATATATTAAAAGATATAGATTTTAAACAAGCAGTTCTTATAGGTGAAGGGTTAGCAGTAGCGGCACTTATTATGTGTTTGGCTTTTGTAGTAGCGGATATGGGAGGTCCTTCCGTACTTTGGCATATGTTACCAGGAATTGGAGTATTTAATTTTCCTAACTCAATGCTAACATGGGATGTTATTGCCCTAAATGGGTATTTATTAATCAATATTACTATCCCGATGTATATCCTTTTTAGGCATTATCAAGGTAAGGAGGCGAAATCTAAAGTATATATCCCAGGAGCATTTTTGTCAGTATTCTGGGCAGTTGGAATTCATTTAGTAACTGCATTCTTATATCAAGGGTTACAAGCGAAACCTTTTTGGAATAATGCATTATTAGGGCCTCGTTTTTTAGCTTCTGCTTTTGCAGCAGGACCAGCATTAATTATTTTGGTATTAGCCATAATAAGAACACATACTCCTTTTAAAATTGAAGACAAAACAATTAAAAAAATAGCTTTAGTAGTTACTGTAGCAGCTCAGATAAATTTGATTATGTTAGTGTCGGAACTTTTTAAAGAATTTTATGCGCCAACACACCACAGTGAAAGTGCCTATTATTTATTTTTTGGACTTCATGGTAAAAACGCATTAATGCCATGGATTTGGACAGCAATACCGTTGAATATATTAGCAACAGTATTGTTAACTTTTCATAAACTTAGAAATAACTTTAAGGTGTTGTTCTTTGCTTGTTTTATATTATTTGTAGCTATATGGATTGAAAAAGGTTTTGGATTAATAGTACCAGGTTTTATTCCTGGTCCTTATGGTAAAATTGCAGAATATACGCCAACAGGTATAGAAATTGGAGTTACTTTAGGTATATGGGCAATGGGAGCATTTATATTTACAATTTTGGCTAGAACCGCAATTGGAATTGAAATAGGAAAGCTTCGTTATAAAAAGAAATAATAAAATAAATATTCAATATAAAAGAGGTACTCATTACGAGTGCCTCTTTTTTTTATCAAAGAATTTTGATCTATAGAATAGTAAATTATTTGCATTACTAATTATCAAATGATCTACAATGTTTATATTTAGCTTTTAATGAAATTTATCAGCTTAATTATGAGTTCATCAGCTATTGAAAAAGCAAATACACCGGAAGACTTTAATGATTTGAAAACCAAAACTCCACCAACTAATAGTGTTGGTTTTGGAGCTGTAAAGTCTGTTATTCAACATGCTTCAAAATATATGAATGCAGTTGAAGCTTTTAAGATTTCTTTAAAGATAAATCAAAAAGGAGGTTTTGATTGTCCGGGGTGTGCTTGGCCAGATCCTGATGATGAACGTTCTGTTTTTGGAGAATATTGTGAAAACGGTATGAAAGCAATGGCTGAAGAAGTTCAGAATAAAACAATAGGCACTGATTTCTTTGCTATACATTCTATTGATGAATTAGCAGCAATGTCTGATTACGAAATTGGGAAATCTGGTCGTTTGGCAACTCCTATGTATTTAGCAGAAGGTAGTATTCACTACCAATCAATTTCTTGGGAAGAAGCTTATGCGAAAGTTGGAACACATCTTAATAACTTACAATCCCCAGACGAAGCAGTTTTTTATACCTCTGGAAGAACTACGAATGAAGCAGCATTTTTATATCAGTTATTTGTTAGAGAGTTTGGTACTGCTAATTTACCCGACTGTTCTAATATGTGTCATGAAGCCAGTGGAAAGGCTTTAACAGAAACTTTAGGAATTGGGAAAGGGTCGGTGACTTTAGATGATTTATATAAAGCAGAATTGGTATTGGTAATAGGACAGAACCCTGCTACAAACCATCCTAGAATGTTAACTGCTTTAGAAAAATGCAAGAAAAATGGTGGTAAAATTGTTGCCATAAACCCTTTGCCTGAAGCAGGTTTAATTAAGTTTACGAATCCACAAAGCCCATATAAAATGCTAACCGGGGGGACAAAAATGGCTGACGTATTTGCTGGAGTTACCATAAATGGAGACGTTGCTTTATTTAAAGCTATTTTACTTAAATTACTTCAAAAAGAAGAGGAAGAAGGAAATGTATTCGATAAAGAGTTTATTACAAATTACACTGCTGGCTATGATAACTTTATAACTGATTTAAAGACATATAATTATGAAGAGTGTGTTTTACTATCAGGAGTTTCGGAGGATATAGTTCAGCAAATTGTCGATTTGATATTGGGGACTAATAAAATTATTATTTGTTGGGCAATGGGACTTACACAGCATCAAAATGCTGTAGATAATATTAGAGAAATTGTCAATCTATTACTTTTAAAAGGAAGTATAGGAAAAGAAGGTGCTGGAACCTGTCCTGTAAGAGGGCATTCAAATGTGCAAGGTGATAGAACAGTAGGTATATGGGAAGCTGCTCCTCAAGCTTTTTTAGATAAGATTGAAGATAAATATGGATTTAAACCTACAACCAAACATGGGTATTCGGTTATTGAAGCCATAGAAGGGATGTATAAAAAAGAAGCAAAAGTTTTCTTTGGATTAGGAGGAAACTTTGTTTCTGCGGCTCCTGATACAAATTATACAGCTGAAGCCTTGAGTAATTGTGATTTAACTGTACATGTAAGCACCAAATTAAATCGTTCGCATTTAGTTACAGGAAAAGAAGCGCTTATCTTACCTTGTTTAGGGCGAGCTGAAAAGGATTATCAAAAATCTGGAGAGCAAATACAAAGTGTAGAAAATTCTATGGGTATTGTTTCTTCAACAAAGGGTATACTAGAGCCTTGTTCTAAGGAGTTAAAGAGTGAAGTTTCAGTAGTATGTAATATTGCATATGAAACTCTAAAAAATAACACTAATATTGATTGGTTGAGTTATGCCGATGATTATAATTTAGTAAGGGATGATATTGCTGAGGTTGTTAATGGTTTTAATAATTACAATAATAAATTAAAACAACCTGCGGGCTTTTATTTACCTAATGGAGCTAGAGAACGTAATTTTAAAACAAATACAGGAAAAGCTAATTTTAGCTTGAATAAGTTACCTAGCTGGAAGTTGAAAAAGAATGAGTTAATAATGATGACTATCCGTAGCCATGATCAGTTTAACACTACTATTTATGGCCTTGATGACCGTTATAGAGGAATATTTAATGAACGTAGGGTTATTATGATGAATAGGGATGATATGGTATCTCAAAATTTGAGGGAACATCAAATAGTTGACTTACAATCAGTATTTAATGGAGTAACTAGAACTGTAAATAATTTTAAAGTTGTGGGCTATGATATACCTAAAAACTGTTGTGCATCCTATTTTCCTGAGGCAAATGTATTAGTACCTATTGATAGTTTTGCTCATACGGCAAAAACACCTAGCTCTAAAAGTATAGTAATTAATGTTTTAAGAAAATAGCCTTCTGTTTTTAGATTTAAATTGTATTATAAATAGACCAAAAAGAGCGAGTAATATTATCCCGCTTGATGTTGCTAAATAGTGATAATAGTTATTAATTATATTTAATTGTAACCAATTTATTATCCCTTTATAAAAGATTAAAATTTCAGTTAAAATAAAACCAGATATATATATTACTAAGAGCGCTTTACTTTTTGTAGCTAATTGGTAATCAAACAGAAAAGTTAAAATAGGAATACTAACAACTCCTAAAAATATCCAGTGTATATAGCCGATAACAAAATCTACATTATAACTCACAATATCTGCTATAAAAGGAATACAAACAGTTAGTTGTAAAACTAACTTAACTAAAAACAACACACCTGATAGTATTAATATCTTACCTAAAAATGATGAAAATATTGATTTTAACTTAAGCTTATTTGCTTTAATCAATTTTAATAAAAAGCCAAAAGCTATTAATTGAAATATACATCCCATAGCAGCTAAACTGTTTATGATGAACGGAGGTTTCATCCACAAAATGGAAATGAAAAAAGTAGCAATAACACTACTATTTAATAACCAAAAGAAGCTGTTAAACACTTTTTTAGAGAATGAGATAAAATGTTGTTCAAGGATGTGTAAAAAAACACCTAGGACAGCTATTATGAACCATCCATTGTACTGAAAATGTAGGTAGAAATATATAGCATTTTTATACAGTGAAGATCCTTGTCCTGAGGTTTGCATAATTATCCCAAGCATCCATGGCCCTAAACTTGAAATAATCATATACCATAAAGCTATTCGAATAAGTTTGTATGAATTCCTTTGTTTTTGCTTATTGGGGGTGAATTTAAATACTAGCCAAACAAATAGATATGAGGAAATTAAGAAAAGAGTTGAAAATAGTATTGAAAGAAAGGCATAACCGGTAAAAGGAAAACTAACTAACATACCAATAATAGTTATTTGTGTAAGCCAAAAAATACGGTTGTATTTTTTGGATACATTGGCGCTTTGTAAATACTGTTTGAAGATTATTGTTGATAGTGCTGTATATACCCAACCTAATAGAGCTACATGTGAGTGCGTGTGGACCAAAAACTTATAGTTGGATGATATACTTACAATAGGGAATAATCGTAAAATAACTCCTAATAAGGCTATCAAAAAAAAATACCCTAATGCTATTGTACTATGTTTTTTTAGGCTATGCATAATTGAGTTTTAAGCACTATAAGATAAATAAAAAAAATAAGTCACCTTAAATACAAGGTGACTTATGAATAACTATAAATAGAGGGGTTAATAGCTTAGTTTTTGTTCTAATTTAATGGCTTTAGGGTGTAAAATATTGTTTTCTAGATGTATGTGCTGATGTAAATCTTGCTCAAACTCTTCTAATTTAGAATATAGGGCTTTAAAAGTATTACAGGCTTCTGGTGGTGGTGTATATCCATTTGTTAAACTTGAAATAGTTTTAAAAATATCACCTGCATTTTCATGCTCTTCCTCCATCATTTTAATAGGATTGTTAACTGTTCCAAACGGAGATAATGTTGATGTGCCTTTTCCGTTTTGTATGTTTACCATTTTTTTGATGTATGGAAAAAGAATCTGTTCTTCTTTTTTCATATGAGCAATTAATTCATTTGCAACATCATGGTATAGTTTATTCACTTCAATTAAAAATGTATAATGATGACCATGAACTTTTGCTACTTTATTAGCATATTGTGATAGAATAGCAATGCTTTCCGTTACATAGCTATGATGTGTATCTACGATATAATCTATTAAAACATCCAATTCCCATTTGTCAAAATCTTGATTGGTGTTTGGAGTTTGATTAATGATTAATAAATCAGCTTTTAATAAGTCATAAGCTACATCATTTTTAGCGCAAGCTTTTTCTAAGGATATTCCTCCTCCACAACAAAAATCTATGCCATGTTTTTTAAAAATATGTGCGGTTTTAATATTATCTGTTACAACAGATGCTACGGTGCTATTTTCTGTAAAAGTCATAAATATTGTGTTTTAAAATTATTGTTAAATTAAAGACACCTTACTATTTTTTTTGGGAGAAATAGCAGGTGTCTTTATTCACTTTATTTAAGTGAAGTATTATTAGTACTTGAGAATAGAGTAGGCTTTATAACAAGCATAACCCATCCAATATTATTTGTTGCACCACTAGTATTCCCTTTTAAGGTTTCCATACCTTTTGATGGTAAAAGATGTGAGTATCCAGCCTTAAGAGTAACAAATTTTTGTAGTTTATGAGCAAAAACTAGATCGATCTCATTACCTAATTGTTTGTTGACATTAGTACGTTCAGCTGCTGCAGAAAAATTATGAATTCCTACATATAAGTTAGATTTCTCATTAATAGTAAGCTTTGTTTTTAAATAGATATCTAGTAACCCGACATTGTTACTATGATTTCCTACATAAAAATAGTCCATCAATCCGTTAAATTTATGATTGGTACCATATAATGGGGTAAAAGCGTTATTATCACCATTACTTGGAGCACCATTTTCGTTACCACTTATTAACTCTACTCCTAAACCAGACTTAACTTTATTAGTAAATTTATAATGAGCTTCTAAATTCAATAAATAGGCACTTAAAGTATTATTAGCTTTATCCTTACCAAACTGGTAGTATAGATTAGATACCAAGTTAATTTTGTTCTTATTGTATTTAAGATGTGTACCAGCCATCTGACTGAATCTAGTTTCGTTATTATCAGGATCAATAGCATCTATATATTGTACTCCATTATTTAAAACTAAGAAACTAGCTTTAAGGTTTTCCCAATCTTTATGCATCCATACATATTGCATGGTCTTGTAGTTTTTTGCTACAGCTGGATTTTCATCTCCGTATATACTATTACCAGGTTCATATTTATCTTGATTATATGCTACAGCAAAATCTAATTTAAATTTTCCCTTTTTGTATTTTAGTATTGCTGCATCATGGCTACGTGCTTGTTGTACCCAATTTACACTACCAAAAATACGTTGGTCATCTAAATTAATTTCCTGACGACCAGCTTTTAATGACAAAGAAGGATTAAAAGCTAATTCTGCCCATGCTTCATGCAAATTAAAACCAGCATTATCTTCGGTGTTTAAAGTAGGGACATCTCCCCAAACTCTTACATCTTGTAAGCTAATTCCAATTTTCAAATTTTCTGTAGTATACTTGGTGTTTAATTGTGTTCTTTGTGACACAAATACAGTAGGGTCAGTACCTTTTGTATGTAATGTTTTAAATCCGTGTCTATATTCTGCACGTGGACGTAATTCTGCATCAATATTTAATTGTGCGTTTACATTAATTGCTAAAAAAGAAAATAAAGCAAGAAATAATAGTTTAACTTTTTTCATAGTAAATAAGCTTAAATTTATTTACTACAAAGTTCGATTAAACTCAGGTTTTAAGAAATGATTTTTATCAGTTAAAAAACTGATAAATTATAGTTCATGTGATATAAATTAAAATCCTTCTGATATGTTGCTCAATTTAGAGCTATTTAATATTTGAATATTTTTTCCTTTAAGGTTTATTATTTTTTCTTTTTTCAATTCTGACAATAGGCGTATAGCTGATTCAGTAGCTGTACCAATAATACTAGAAATTTCTTCTCTACTTAATTGAATATCAATATAGCCATCTTCAGTAGTGCTAAAAGTTTCTTCTAAAAACAAAAGACTATCTGCTAAACGTTGCTTTACTGTTTTTTGAGCCATTTTAGAAAGCGTCATATTAGCATCCTTTAAATCAGCACATGCCGTTTTCATCATATCCATGATAAATTTCGGATTTTTCTCCAAAGCTTCCATAATATCTGATTTCGGAATGAAGCATGCTTTCATTTCATCTAAAGCTGTTACCGTTAAAGTTACAGGTTCGTTAGCAATTACAGAACGATATCCTAGTACATCACCACCTTTCATAAAGCGGACAATTTGCTCTTTACCATTGCTGTTCAGCTTAGATAATTTACATTTTCCTACTTTTACACAAAAAACACCGTTAATTGTTGAGCCTTCAGTAAAAACAACTTGGCCTTTTTTAAATGTAAGTTCTGTTTTAGCATCAGAGATACATGTTAATTCTTCAGTAGTTAAAGACTTGAAACTATTAAAATGTTTGATAATGCATTGTTGGCATTTTCCCATAGTAGAAATTATATGATACAAAGGTATTATAATATATGACAATTATCATTGCTGCAAAGGTAAAGTTGACCGATATTTGTAATCGGTAAAAATAAGTTATGGAAAAGGAGTATTGTTATCATTGTGGTGATACAAATTCTATTTATATTCAATTCGATGAAAAGGTGTTTTGTTGCAATGGTTGTAAAACTGTATATGAAATATTAAATCAAAGTGAATTGTCTAGGTATTATGACCTTGAGAACAGCCCAGGTAAAGCTCCTGAGGCTTTGTTAGGGAAGTATGATTATTTGGAGAATAAAGAAATCACAACTAGTTTAATTGAGTTTGATGATGAAACTATTCAAATAGTAACTTTATATATTCCTCACATTCATTGTAGCTCTTGTATTTGGGTGTTAGAAAACCTTAATAAATTAAACTCAAATATAGTTGCCTCTCAAGTAAATTTCCCGAAAAAAACAGTTCGAGTCACATACAATTTAGCAGATACTTCATTAAAGAAAGTAGTAGAGTTATTATGTAGTATTGGTTATGAGCCTTATATAAGTCTAGATGATGCTAAAAAGAAAAAGAATAGGGTAAATTATTCCTTGTTGTTTAAATTGGTTACTGCTGGGTTTGCTTTCGGAAATGTGATGTTTTTATCTTTCCCTGAGTACTTTGAATTAAGTGGGTTTTGGTTAGATCAATATAAGCCATTTTTCCATCAAATAATGCTTGTTTTTGCTGTGCCAGTGGTGTCATATTCCGCACAGGACTATTTTATTTCTGCTTATAAGGGATTAAAATATAAGATATTAAATATAGATGTGCCCATCGCTCTGGGAATAATGGTTTTGTTTTTAAGAAGTGTTTACGATATAACAACACATTCAGGGCAAGGTTTTTTAGATAGTTTATGCGGGTTGGTTTTCTTTTTATTGTTAGGAAAGTTTTTTCAGCAAAAAACCTATAGCTTCTTGTCTTTCGAACGTGATTATAAGTCCTATTTCCCAATTGCAGTTACTAAATTGAGTAAGGGAGTAGAGGAATCTATATCGGTGCATGATATTAAAAAAGGAGATCGGTTATTAATTAGAAATGAAGAGTTACTACCTGTAGATGCTATTTTGATTAAGGGAGTTGCGCGAGTAGATTATAGTTTTGTTACCGGAGAAGCAAAGCCGATAAAAAAAGTTTCAGGAGATAAACTTTTTGCTGGAGGAAAACAGACGGAGGGTGCTATAGAGATAGAAGCAACAAAATCGATATCACAAAGTTATTTAACACAATTGTGGAGTAACGATGTGTTTAAAGTAAATAAACAAGACAAGTTGGAAACGATCACTGATAGTATAAGTAAATACTTTACAGGGATAATTTTAATAATTACTTTTTTAACTGCTTTATACTGGTATTTTGTTGATAGTACTGTGGTAGTAAATGCAGTTTCAGCTGTGTTAATTATTGCGTGTCCGTGTGCTTTGGCACTATCTGCGCCATTTACTTTAGGAAATGTCTTACGTATTTTGGGCAAACATAAACTCTATTTAAAAAATACTGAAGTTATTGAATCATTATCAAAAATTACAACTGTTGTTTTTGATAAAACAGGAACACTAACTCAGAGCCATGAAAATGATATTGATTATGAGGGGGATGAATTATTTGAAGAGGATTTAGTAATTATAAAATCGGTATTAAGAGCTTCAAACCATCCGTTAAGCAGAATGCTGTACGAATATTTAGGCGCTAAAAACACCATAGAAGTGACTAATTTTGTAGAAACTACAGGAAAGGGGATAACTGGAATTGTAAATGAAAAGGTTCTAAAAATTGGGTCTGCATCATTTGTTGGGTTTACTGATGATGTTATAAATGAAACTAGTGTATATATTAGTAGAGATAACACTGTTCTTGGAAAATATACTTTTAAAAATAAATACAGAGAAGGCGTGTTGCCAGTTTTTGAAAAATTGAATATTAAACATAAATTATTTGTGTTATCTGGTGATAATGAAGGAGAAAAAAACTATCTAGAAGGGTTATTGCCAAAAGGGACAGAATTATTATTTCAGCAAAAACCAGAAGATAAACTACATTTTATAAAGTCATTACAAGAAAATAATGAATATGTACTTATGGTAGGGGATGGGTTAAATGATTCAGGTGCTTTGGTACAGAGTAATGTAGGTATTGTAATAGCAGAAAATGTAAACGTATTTTCTCCAGCATGTGATGCAATAATTGATGCGGAAAAGTTTAAAAATATCCCTAGTTTATTACAAATAGGAATTCAATCACGACAATTAATCATTGCCAGCTTTATACTTTCATTTTTATATAACATCATTGGCTTATCTTATGCTGTTTCAGGGAATTTATCACCAATTGTAGCGGCAATTTTAATGCCCGTAAGTTCTATTTCAGTAGTTGCTTTTGTAACTGTTGCATCAAATATATTTACAGGAAAACATAAGATGTAATTCTTAGGCTTTTAATTAATCTTAATGTAAGTAAATAATTAACTGTTTTTTACTTATATTTAGAAAAATATCCCCAAAATCCTACTTAGTAAATTACTATAGAAAAACATTTGTAAAACTGACAAATGTCATAGTTTACATAATACCCTTAATTTATTTTTGTAATAGGTAAAAATTAAGATATGGGAGTGATATACATTTTAATCACCATAAGTATTATTGTAGCAGTTTTGTTTTTTGCAGCATTTATATATGCTGTGAAAAGCGGTCAGTACGATGACTCGTACACACCTTCTGTGCGTATGCTTTTTGATGATGAAATAGTAGTTAAATCTCCCAAAAAAAACAAAAAATCATAAAACTTTATGGAATTACAGCAATTTTACTATGACAACAAAATTGTAAAAAACTTTATCTACGCCACCATTTTATGGGGTTTAGTGGGTATGAGTGTTGGTTTGTTAC
>Ga0209395_1005717_pt1 | contig 13863 bp, 9 predicted proteins | sample GOMGulsemesocosm_3_FD_184635 | JGI IMG/M metagenome (GOLD analysis project Ga0209395, IMG submission 184635) | Methane-oxidizing microbial communities from mesocosms in the Gulf of Mexico - GOM9D Gulf of Mexico (SPAdes) (version 2) | ecosystem: Environmental > Aquatic > Marine > Cold seeps... | reverse complement strand
TCAATCCATACTTTGTCGTTTACAGTTGCTTGTCCGTAGGCTTTTTCAGTTAAGTCAGCATTGTCACTAACAACTAAAATTTCTGAACCTTCTTTCATAATATCTGTTAATAACAACATAACGCTATGGCGTTCGCCTTCAGCTTTAAGTGCAGCCATATCAGCTAGAAATTCTTCTTTCATTTCGTCGAATACTGATAAATCGATAACTTCTAGTTGGCCAATACCTACTTTGTTACCGTGCATGTTGAAGTCTTTAAAGTCACGTAGTACTAAATCACGTACTGGCGTACCTTCAACGGCAGATTTCACTTTAAACATTTCCATGCCTAATGCTTTGTAATCTTCAATACCGGCAATTTCAGCTAACGCTTCAACACATTTAATATCAGCAGTAGTACAAGTAGGTGACTTAAAAATAACCGTGTCAGATAAAATGGCACACATCATTGCACCGGCAATATCTTTAGGAATTTCTACACTGTGAAAGTCATACATCATTTTAATGATGGTATTTGTACAACCAACAGGACGTATCCAACACTCTAACGGAGTTGAAGTCGTGATATCACCTAGTTTGTGATGATCGATAATACCTAAAACGGTCGTATCATCGATGTCATCAGGCCCTTGAATTCGATCAGAATGATCAACTACATAAATACCATCAGTATCGGCAAACGTCATTTTAAGTTCAGGTTGTTCAAAACCAAACTTGTCTAAAATAAATAGTGTTTCTGGAGACAATTTACCTAAACGAGCAGGCTTAACATCTTCACCTGTAGCTTTTTTTAAGTACGAAAGGGCAATTGCTGAACAAATTGAATCTGAATCTGGAACCTTGTGGCCCACGGCGTAAGCTGACATAAAATATTCTCTTTAAAGCTAATTGGTATAATCATTAATGTCGTATATTCTATCAAAAAGAAACACTGTTCGCATAGTGACCATATCTAAAGTTTAAAAATAAAAAGGGAGTAATAGTTTCCTATTACTCCCTTTTCGTAATTTATTAAACGTTGTTTTTATTTATAGTAGCTCAAACATTTGTCTACTTCGTTAGCTGAACCCATAATACATTCAACACGTTGATGAATATCGCTAGGTTCAATATCCATAATACGACCTTCACTTGTCACCGCTTTACCACCAGCTTGCTCAAGTAAGAAGCTCATTGGATTGGCTTCGTACATTAAACGTAATTTAGCTGGCTTATTTGGATCTTTGGTATCGGCAGGATAAGTGAATAAACCACCACGAGTAAGTACTCTATGGATATCGCCCACCATTGCCGCACTCCAACGCATGTTAAAGTTTTTACCGCGTGGGCCACTATCACCTAGTAGTAGGTCATTAATGTAGTTTTGCATTGGCTTGTGCCAAAAACGTTGGTTTGACATGTTTACAGCAAATTCTTGCGTATCGGCAGGTACTTGAACATTGCGATCTACTAATAAAAATCCACCGTGAGTACGGTCAAGCACATAAAAGTGTGTACCTGAACCTGTTGTCATTACCAGCATCGTTGCAGGACCGTATAAAACGTAGCCAGCACAAACTTGTTTATTACCCGCTTGCTTGAACATATCAGGATCAGCAGCGTCCATATCGCTTTGCGCTTCATGAATAGAAAAAATAGTACCGATTAATGAGTTAATTTCGATATTTGAACTACCATCTAATGGGTCAAACGAAACAATATATTTTCCATCTGGATTACCAGCAACTGAGGTATCTTCTTCTTCAGATGAAATTGCTTTTACAAAACCTGACTCTAGAATAATGTCTTTAATCAATTCATTTGCAACAACATCGAGCTCTTTTTGAACTTCGCCTTGAATGTTTTCATCTAATGTGGAACCCATTAAACCACTTAAGTGGGCTTGGCTAACACGAAAAGATATTTCTTTTGAAGCGGCTAAAATTGTTTTAATCAGTGAAACTAAATCTAAAGGAACGTTATCTTCACGTAGTGCTGGCGCTAGTCGTTGCATTATATTACCTAAAATTTATATTGTTGATTGGAGACGTTAATATTCATCATTCATTGAATAGATAAAATCTATCGCCGTTCAATTATAAACCGTTTAGGCACTGGTTTAGAATAAATATTCGAATTATTTTATTGTTCTGATTATATAGTTATCCATTAATCTATATGATAATTAATTTATTGCCTTTTGATCTATGAGATTTTGGTGCTTAATTTTGACTTTAGGTTTACTTAAAACCACCCAGTTTCCTATAAAAATAAAACCTAAACCAACAACGGTAAATGTGGTCCACTGAAAACTTTCTACGAATGATGAGATTATTACCGCAACAGCAGGGAACATAATACTGGCATAAGAGGCTTTATGAGCACCAATGCGATTCAATAACGTTAAATAACTGCCAAATGCGATCACCGAACCAAAAATTGAAAGGTATAACAAAGAAGAAATGTAAGAAGTAGTCATTGGAATGTTAAATGATGCACCTTGTATTACTGCCCATATTCCCATAGCTAAAGCGCCATAAGTCATTCCCCATGCATTAGCAGCATGTAATGGAATGTTTTTTTCTTGGTTTTTAATTGATAGCATATTTCCTGTTGAAGCAAAAATAGCACCGATCAAACCAAATGCTAAGCCGGTTAGGGTTTGAGCACCCAACGAAACATCGTTAATTTGTGGCCAGAATAGCGTGGTAATACCCACTAAGCCCAACGCACCACCAAAATATACTTGTTGAGTGATCTTGGTGTTGTACCAAATACGGGCATTAATCATATTAAAAATCATGATTGTTGAAAACGCTATACAAGTGAGTGCAGAATTAATGTGCTGTTGTGCGTTATACAAAAAGTAATAATTGCAGCCAAACAGTGTTAAACCAAACATGGCAAATTGTAGATGATGTTTAAGTGGCTGTTTGAGAGAAACGTTAGAAAACTTACACACAAAAAACAGTACGATGGCAGCTAAACCAAAGCGGTAGAATAATGATGTAGCAGGGGATACATCACCTAACTGATAATTTATTGCGATCCATGTAGATCCCCAAATCAGCACGGTAATTACATATAAAAAAGTTGTGTTCATTTGCAGTTCCTCAGCCGTCGTACTAATAAAAATGACAGTGTATAGAAAATTTGTTTTAATAACATATACAGAAAAATAGAAATGGGACCTACACAGTTATGCAGTTGCTTGATAAATCTTCGTCTGATTTTCTTTATCAACAAGTTATCGACTTTGTTGAAAATCAACATAGGTCTGGTACGTTAAGAGCCGGCGATAAATTGCCTAGTTTACGTAAGTTGAGTAAGCAATTTGGTATTAGTGTTCCTACCGTAAAGCAAGCGTATATTGAGCTTGAGCGACAAGGTGTTATTTTTTCCCGTCCACAGTCGGGTTATTACATAAAAGCACAACAAGCTAGAACGTTACGACCGATGCGTGATCGTTGGTCTCACAGCGTTCCCGCAGAAATTGAATGTCGTAATTTGATCGAACAAGTGCATGACGCAATACACATTCCAAATACCGTAGCGTTAGGTATATCAAATCCCGTTAATGCTCATCCACCAGATAAAGCTTTAGCAAGGCTTATGCGTGGCGTATTAAGTAAAGTTGCCGAAAAAGCCGTGAGTTATGGCCCGGTTAATGGCGATCCTAAATTACGTTTAACACTCGCACTACGTTATCAAGAATATGGTGTCGATATTACACATGACGATGTCATTATCACCAATGGAGCACAAGAAGCCATATCAATAGCACTACAATGTGTTGCTGAAAAAGGAGACGTTATTGCGGTTGAATCACCTTGTTACTTTGGTCAATTGGAGTTGATTGAAAGTTTAGGCATGAAGGTGGTAGAAGTGTATACCTGTACGGAAGATGGTGTATGTGTAACTGAACTAGAGAAAGTATTTAATAAGCACTCGATAAAAGCGTGTTTATTTTCAACCGCAATTAACAACCCTCTGGGCTCTATGATGAGCAATGAGCAGCGAAAGGCAATGGTTGAATTAATTGAACGTTACAATATTCCGCTTATTGAAGATGAAGTTTATAGCGATATCTATTTTACTGAAAAACGTCCGATCCCCGCTCAGCTTTATTCAAAAAAGGGCTTAGTGATGACTTGCTCATCTTTTTCTAAAACAGCGGCACCGGGGTATCGGGTAGGTTGGTTATTACCAGGGAAATATGAGGAAAATAGCAAGCGCATAAAGCGAGCACAGTCTTGCTCTACTTCCATGTTACCTCAGTGGACATTGACCGAATATATGATGAGTGGTGAGTATGATCGACATATTCAACTATTGAGAAAAAAACTTCAAAATAATTGTGAGCGAATGAGGGCGCTTATCGCGCAATATTTTCCTGAAGAAGTGTGTATTTCTAAACCTAGCGGGGGTAGTGTGTTGTGGGTAAGGTGTCGTTCTCATGTTGATACGAGTTTATTATTTCATGAAGCATTAGAGCAAGGAGTGAGCTTTGCGCCGGGTAATGTTTTTTCACCTGCAGGTAAGTACAAAAACTTTATGCGAATAAGTTATGGCGTACAATGGAAAGATTCTATTGAAAATGCCATTAAAATATTAGGTGCTATTGTAGAAAAATATAATGAAAATTAGGGGATGTTGATCTTTGTTCAATAACCCTTTTGAGAAATTACATGACTTTAATTTAGGAAAAATACTAAGGCGAAAATAGTGTCATTTAGTCAACTAAATCAACTCTTTTCAACGCCAAGTAAAGTGATTTTAGCCCTGTTCTTCGGGTAATGCCTCTTTTTATTGCTAGTATAAAACTCATTTGGAGTAACTCAATGTCGTTTACTCTTCTTTGCGAGCATTAAAAAGAGTCTGTTGCATAAAATATGAACAAAGATAAACAGCCCCTAAGTTTATATAACTTCAGATCGGTTTTTATTAATTAAACCGAATGTATTTACCTATTTTCCTCTGCTGTTTTTTGTAATTCCACTTGTTGTAAGCGCCATGCTTTCAGCTCTTCGTAATAAAAATCCCATACACAAGGACTACAGGCGCTTTCACAGCAAGAGCCATCTGCTGGAGGTGTTGGCTTTTCTAAAATATCTGACATGTTAAATAATTGTTCAATTCATTTTCCCTATTATAAATCAATTTCAGGCATTTTAAAAAAACAGAACTTAAAATCTTAATCTGAAATACAAGTAAAGATGAGATCGCAAGTGATAATTATTATCATTGTCATTGGTGTTGTTTTAACTTAGAATGAACACAATAAAAATATTTGTTAAGTCATACAAGAATATAAGGGTTAAAAGATGAAAGTAGGTTCTATGTCTAAAGTTGCAGTAGCATTATTGATTGCAGGTACATTAACTGCCTGTGGTGGAGACGACGGTGAAGATGGCGCAACGGGTCTTACGGGTGCAACGGGTTCTGCTGGCGCTGATGCGGCAAATGTATTTGTCACTCGAGATGACGTGTTAAAAACTAATGCAAACATTGCTTATGCATCTTATTCAGATTCTTTAATTTCTGCTATTAGCTTACAAGAAGCAATTGATGTTTTTGTAGCTGAACCAACAGCAGCAAACTTTACAGCAGCAAAAGAATCTTGGTTAGCTGCTCGCGAACCTTATGGTCAAACAGAAGTATATCGCTTCCGTGGTGGTCCAATTGATACTGACGCTGACGGAGAAGAAGGTGGTGTAGAAGGTGCTGTTAACGCTTGGCCATTAGGTGAAGCCGTTATCGATTATGTTGCTGGTCAAATTGACGGTGATGATGGTGCAGCTACTTTAGTTGGCACTAACGTAATCGCTGGTACACAGACAATAGATCAAGCGTTATTAGAGAGCCTATTTGAAGCAAATGGCGATGCTGATGTAACAACGGGTTATCACGCGATTGAATTTTTACTTTGGGGTCAAGATTTAAACAACGATTTAGTTGAAACAAATGATCCTTCTGAGCGTGATAATACACCTGGTCAACGTCCAGTTACAGATTACGCATTAGATGCTGCCTGTACTTCAGGTCTTGGGAATACGGTAACACAAGTAACATGTACTCGCCGTGGTCAATATCTTCAAGTTGTGGCTGATGTATTAATTAAAGATTTACAAACGGTTGTTACCGCTTGGGAACCAGTTTCTGGTGGCCATTACGAAAGCTTTGTTACTGGCGGTGATGCTTCTTTAGGTTTGATTTTAGAAGGTATGGGTCGTTTAAGCTACGGTGAGCTAGGTAGTGAGCGAATAAATATTGCACTTATTAATCACTCTCAAGAAGATGAGCATTCTTGTTTCAGTGATAATACCCACCGTGACATTTTTCTAAATGCTAAAGGTGTGCAAAACGCTTTCACAGCTTCATACACACGTATTGATGGTGAAATTGTTGAAGGTGCATCTATTTATGACCTTTTAGTGACTAATGATGAACATGAATTAGCTAATAAACTACGTGGTGCTATTGAAACTACAATGACAGCGGCAACCGTTATTGATACTAAAGCGAAATCAGGCATTCCGTTTGACGTATTAACAGCCACTGATATTGAGCAGCCAAATGTAGTAGCCGTTATTGCTGGTTTAGTTGAACAAACAGATGTAATAGAAGAAGTTATGGAAGTATTTGGTGTTACCGCTGAATTAAAAGAAGACGGTAGTACTGATATTGAATAATACTGATAAGTATTGATAAGCAGTATAAATGGACTCTTCGGAGTCCATTTTCATTTCTAAATGTAGTAAATGCAAATGATAATTATTACATTTGTGGTGTTGGTTTTAATTTTAGTGTTGATAGGTGGTTAGGTGAAAAGTTTTTGCAAAACGTTAGGCGTTATAACGTTTAGTTTGTACATTGTCGCGTGTGGTGGTGGAGGAAATACGACTACTTCCGCTATTGTAGAGTCACCAACGGAACCTACTCCATCACTAGAACCAGTATTAGATCATAGTGGCTTGGTTCCACTAACAGCAAACGAAATTATTGAAGAAGAATATCTAGTTGGTGGAGATGCAACAGTATTTGTGCATAACGAAGATGCTTTTGGTACTCGACCACAAAAAGTTATTGATGATTTTCAAGACGATGGATTTTTTACTGCAGGCGACCACTTATTTAGAACCAAACATTCTGATGTAGGCCCGTTATTAAACAACCCTGTTTGTCAAAACTGTCATATAAGTGATGGTCGAGGTCATTTACCTGATTCACCTGAAGATCCAATGTTAACTATGCTGTTTAAATTAGGTGATGACACTGGAGCTCCAGATCCTATTTACGGAGACCAGCTACAACCATTTTCAATACAGGGGTTTGATGGTGGAGATATAAATGCGGGATTACCCGTTTATGACGGCTCTATTAACGGAAATGAATTGTTTGGTGAAGCATATCCCTTTGTTGAATACGAAACTATCAGTGGGGAATATCCTGATGGCTCAATTTACGAATTGCGTTCTCCTATCTATAAAATTCGTGACTTTAGTTTTGGTGCGTTTGGTGAAGAAACAAGAGTCTCTCCTCGATTAGCTCCAGCCGTTTTTGGTGTTGGATTATTAGAGGCTATTCCCCAAGAAAACATATTAGCCTTAGTTGACGAGGCAGATGAAAATAATGATGGAGTATCAGGGCGAGCTTCCATGGTAACTGACGCAATAAGCGGAGAAGCCACATTAGGGCGCTTTGCTTACAAAGCACAAAACCCCTCAGTATTACAGCAAGTTGCTGGTGCTTACCAAGGCGATATGGGAATAACGACCAGCGTTTTTTCTCAGGAACCTTGTGAAGTGAATCAAACATCATGTCACTTTGTTGCAGAACAAGAGTTGAAAAAGGACGGAAGTACTGATCTAACGGATAGAGAATTAGCGTTAGTTGAGTTTTATAATCGAGTATTAGGTGTACCTTCTCGTCGAGGTTATGACACTGCGACTGATGTTTGGGAGCAAGATATTGTAAAAGGACGAGAGCTCTTTTTCGATAGCAACTGTATTGGTTGTCATACGCCACGACATGTAACCGGTGAAGCAGCAGGCAGTGTACTTGGAGAACTAGGTTTACTATCACTTGAACCGGACGCTAAACCGATTGAATTATTGTCAAACCAGACCATTTTTCCGTATACCGATTTATTACTACACGATATGGGAGGCTCTTGTACCGTAACCAAAGAAACGGTAGATAAAGCCACTTGTACAACTGGTGCGGAATGTTTAGTTGTACAGCGTTGTATTGGGTTAGCAGACGACCTTATTCAAGGAGACGCGTCGGGAACTGAATGGAAAACACCACCACTGTGGGGAATTGGTTTAACAAAAGTTGTTAATGCCGCGGCGACATTTCTCCATGACGGGCGAGCAAGAACAATTGAAGAAGCAATTCTTTGGCATGACGGTGAAGCGGCAAATAGTAAAGGTTACTTTATGGAACTAACAGCACAAGAGCGCCAACAGCTAATCTTGTTTGTAGAGTCATTATAAGCCATGTTTGCTCTTAAATTTATCGATAAAACAATGATAAAAGTAATCAGTAGCACATTAATCTTTTTCGGATTGTTAATGGGGTGCTCTGAGCACTCTGCTCCTAAATTTCAAGCTGAGGAATTAGCGCCCGGCGGGCAGATGACGGTTAAGGAATTAAAAGGGCTTAGTTATATTTATCCTGGTGACAATATTTCATCTATGGAAAAGTTGAATTTTTGGTCTGGATTTTCTTTTTTTCGTGATCCGTGGGTAATAGCCCCAGCATCAACAACGTCGAGAGATGGTTTAGGTCCCTTATTTAGTACTCGATCTTGTATTGCTTGTCATGATGCTGGTAGCCGAGGCCCACTAAGTTCAGCTGGAGAAAGTTTACCAATATCATTAGTGATTAAATTTGGTAAGAAAGATAATTATTTAGCGCAGAGCGAATTATCGTTTAGTGATCCAAGTTATGGCGATCAGCTACAGCCTAGAGGGCTGCCCATTAAACATCCTGTAATGGATAAAAAGGTAGTAGGAGAGGCATCGTTAAATTTAACATATAGCATTATCGAAGGATCTTTCGCTGATGGAACTCCTTATCAATTACGTAAACCTCATTACCAACTAACGAATTTAGCCTATGGTGAGTTAGCAAGTCATATAGGTTTAACGCCAAGGTTTGCTCCAAATATTTACGGTACAGGCTTACTTGATGCAATAAAGCAAGATGATTTACTCGCTTTAGAAGATGTAGATGACAATGATAACGATGGTATTTCAGCTAAATATAATCGTGTTGTCGACGTGGCTACACAAGAGGTAAAAATAGGACGTTTTGGTTTAAAAGCTAATCACCCAAACTTAGCGCAACAAGTTGCTGCAGCTTTTAGGAATGATATTGGTATTACTAATCACTTGTTTCCTAGCGAAAGTTGCACAGCCAAACAACTTAGGTGTAAGCAAGTTGCTACATTAACAACACCTAAAGCTTCGATAACGGTTACAGGAAGAGAGCACGAACTTGAAATAAACGAGCGGTTATTTAATTTGGTAGTAACTTTCAATCAACTGATTGGTGTACCACCGGCACGTAACTTACAAAACCCAATAACTCAAAGTGGTAGAGCGTTATTTTATCGAGTTGGATGTTCTCAATGTCATCAACCAAGTTATCAAACTGATCAAGCTTACCCAATTAAAGCACTCGCCAATCAAACCATATGGCCGTATACCGATTTAGCTTTACATGATATGGGAGAAGGTTTAGCCGATGGCGTTATTGACAATAAAGCGACAGGTAGAGAGTGGCGTACAGCCCCTTTATGGGGGATAGGATTACAACAGAAAAATACCAATAGATCTGAATTTCTGCACGACGGACGTGCAAGAAGCATAAGTGAAGCCATTTTATGGCATGGCGGAGAAGCTAAAACCGCTCAACAAAAATATTTACAGTTAACCAAAGTTGAACGTGACGCATTACATGTGTTTATACAGTCAATTTAGTCGGTTTATTTCAAAATTTAGGAACAGTAATGAAAAAAATGAATATAAATTATATAAGTGTATTAATGAGTGCAGCGCTAAGTGTTGCTATTTCAGCATGTGGTGGAGGTGGTTCCGATACGGTTGATACCACTCCTGTAACGCCAGAACCATCCACTTCTACACCAACAACGACGATAGATGATGAATTTACTTTATGGCTAACGGATTTAAGCAATAACGTGATTTTACCTCACTATAAAACTTTCTCAGAACGTACCGAACAATTGTTACTAGACAGTCAATCATACTGTCAGTTAACTAATCCAAACCAAGACGATCTAACCTTATTAAAAACGTCTTGGGTAGATGTAAACGCAGGGTGGCAGCAGGTTCAATGGGTTAAAATTGGTCCTGTATTAGAAAGTAATCGAAATTTAAGGGTGCATTTATGGCCTGCCGATTATGTTATGCGTGATGTAGAAAGCTATTTATCAACTCAAACGGTACTGACAGCAGAGGATGTGAGTAAATCAAGTGTCAGTGGACAGGGTTTATTAGCACTAGAGTATTTGTTATACCCAAGTGATGAGCAGTATTCATTAATTAACGCTACCGATAGTGAAAAACGTTGTGAAGTACTCATGGCGATCAGTGAGAATTTATCCAACATTAGCCAAGATATTTATCAAGAATGGCTACCGACTAGTGGTAATTATGTTGATCAGGTTATTTCAGGAACGGGTGAGTTTACTAGTGCTAAAGATGCGGTAGAGGAGCTAGTAACAAATTGGTTGGAACAAGTCGAGCGAGTAAAAGACGATAAAATGTTAGATCCTCTGGCTGATGTTTCTCCTGGTTTACCTGAAATTTCAGAATTTGTATTAAGTGACCAGGCGATAAATAGTATTCAGATGAATGTACGTGTATTTGAGTTGATTTTTACTGCTGGGGACGGTCATGGCTTTGACGACATTTTAACGGAGTTTTTAGAACAGGATGCTATAGCAACACAAATGGCTGAGAAGATCACTGATGCCATTACCGCAGTAAATGCATTGTCAGGTAACTATGCGTTATTGCTCAGCTCGCCAGAGGGGCGTGCAGACATTAGTCATGCGATTCAAGAAATACGAGAACTACGTGACATATTATCCGTTGATTTCATACAAGCTACCGACATCAATATTGGTTTTAATTCAAACGATGGTGATTAAGGCAATACTCCTCATTAAACCTTTGATAAATAAATCGTATGGAAAGTGCTAACGGAAATGTTAATGAAAAATATAAATAAAAAGTTATCTTATATAGCTGTTTCTACGCTATTAAGTGGATCTGTTGTTGCTTATGCAGCGGAAGAAAAAAAAGAAACAGCGGAGGCTGGTTCAGGTAAACATGTCGAAGTGATCAGTATTTTTGGTCAGCGTAATCAGCTTGAAACAGCTACAGGTTCGGCATTTGTAGTTAATAAAGAGCAATTAGAACAGTTTGAATTTGATGATATTCATCGAGTATTACAAGCGGTGCCTGGTGTATATATACGTGAAGAAGATGGCTACGGTTTACGACCTAACATCGGCTTACGTGGCGCAACCACAGAACGCAGCAGTAAAGTCGCAATCATGGAAGACGGAATTTTAATTGCACCTGCACCTTATGCAGCACCAGCAGCGTATTACTTCCCGCTGATGTCTAGAATGACACAGGTAGAAGTATTCAAAGGACCCTCAGCAATAAAATATGGTCCTAATACTGTTGGCGGTGCAATTAACATGTTGTCTCGTACTATTACGAGTACGGCTGGCTCGAAAGAAGGTCAGTTTGACTTAGCATACGGTGGTAATAACTATCAAAAAGCTCATGGTTTTTATACCCAACGAGCGAACTTAAAAGAGTTTGGAGAAGCAGGGATTTTAGTTGAAGCCCTTACTGTACGAGCTGATGGATTTAAAGAAATAGACAATGGTGGTGATACAGGCTTCAAAAAAAATGAAGTGTTAGTAAAAGCTAACTTTGTGCCAAAGCAGAGCGACTATTACCAAGAATGGCAAGTAAAATGGGGATATTCAGAAGAGGTTTCTCATGAAACGTACTTAGGACTTACTGATAGTGACTTTGCTGATAATGCTTACCGTCGCTATAGCGCTAGTGCAAACGATATAATGGATTGGGAACACTATCAATTTCAAGTTTCTCACTTTATTGAATTAGATGGTGATATCAGTCTTTATACTCAGGCTTATCGTCGAGACTTTGATCGTGATTGGGACAGGCTTAATAGTTTCAATACTAACCGTAGTTTACAAACCATTTTATCGTCTCCTGATACCGGGCTTAATGCGCAATTTATTGATGTATTAACCGGACAACGAGACTCATTAACCCAGCAAGAAACTTTACTGTTTACCTTAAACGATCGTAAATATTACTCGCAAGGTATTGAGTCAAAGCTGTTTTGGGATACTCAATTTTCAGGTGCTGCTCTAGCCTTAGACGCAGGATTAAGACTTCATCAAGATCAAGTAGAGCGTAATCACAGCCAAGACAGCTACTTGATGGAAAGTCAGCAGTTGGTTTTGTCAGGAGAGCTTCGAGAAGTTATCACTTTAAACAAAGATAGATCAACCGCAATTGCAGCCTACGTGAATGCTAACTTAGATTTTGGCCAATTTAACCTAACCACAGGGGTTAGAATTGAGCACATTGAAGGGGAAGCATTCGATCAACTCACCGGAGAACAAAGTGATTCTACAGAGACTGTAGTATTGCCAGGCATAGGTATATTTTACAAACTATCTGAAGGTTTAGGGTTATTAGCTGGCGTTAACAAAGGGTATGTGCCTAATAGCCCGGGTCAAAATAGCGATATAGATCCAGAAGAAAGTTGGAATTATGAATTTGGCTTTAGATATAACCAAGATTCCCTTAATGCTGAAATGATTGGCTTTTATAATGATTATAGTAATTTGAAAGGTAATTGTACTTTTTCAAGCGGATGTAACGAACAATTAGATCAAGAATTTAATGGTGGTGAAGTTGAAATTTATGGTCTTGAAGCAAGCTTTAGTTACGGCTTTGAACTCAATTCAGCGGTGAGTGTACCGGTGAATGTTGCGTATACCCATACTCAAGCCGAATTTAAAAATTCATTTAATTCTACATTTTCTCAATGGGGAAATGTTGTTTCGGGCGATCCTCTACCTTATCTTCCTGAAAACCAAATTAGTGTTGAAGTTGCATTAGAGCATGAACAATGGCGAGCCGCATTATTGTTTAAACATGTTGATGAAATGTTTGAAGCCGCAGGGAGTTCAACAGAACTGAGTGGTTTTATCACTGAAGATTTACAACAGGTAGACTTTTCTGCTTGGTATCAAATTAATCAGTCACTTAAAACTTACTTGAAGGTTGATAACATTACCGATGAAACAACCATTGTTTCTCGCCGCCCGTTTGGTGCAAGACCAGGTAAACCTCGCCAAGCTGTTATCGGTATTAAATATAGTTTTTAAATGATAAATATAACTCGAAGAAATTTTCTGTTTGCCACGGCTGCTTTAGGGGTTGGCGCAGCGTATCGTTTTTTACCACATGGAGAGAAAACCAGCCAATATTGGCTGGTGAGTGCTTGTAGTAACAACAAAAATGAACACTTTGTTGCAGCTGTTGATTTAGAAGGTAAGTTACGCTGTAAAATAAAGCTCCCAGCACGTGGCCACGATGTGGTTGGGTTAAGTCATAAACCGGGAAATATTCTGGTATTTGCACGTCGACCGGGCATGTTTGCGATGGAGGTAGATTTACATAAAGGGCAAGTTGTTAATGAAATAACACCACAAACAGGTAGTCATTTTTATGGTCATGGTGTTGTTTCAAATAAACATAATGTCCTTATCACCACAGAGAATTCATA
>Ga0209395_1005716_pt1 | contig 13863 bp, 12 predicted proteins | sample GOMGulsemesocosm_3_FD_184635 | JGI IMG/M metagenome (GOLD analysis project Ga0209395, IMG submission 184635) | Methane-oxidizing microbial communities from mesocosms in the Gulf of Mexico - GOM9D Gulf of Mexico (SPAdes) (version 2) | ecosystem: Environmental > Aquatic > Marine > Cold seeps... | reverse complement strand
ATGAGGTAAGTAGGTAAAAGTAAGCCAACTGTTACTAGCATGGATGCTAGTCCAAGCCTCCATGGATGGATTCACGGCGAGTTGAGCGTCTTTAACCTGCTTACCTGAAGCAACTACATAGGCATGATTTTAAATTGGCCAATGAAAAAATCAGGGATGATTTTTAGTATTTGCCGTCGGGACGCGGATCAAATACGGTATTGAAAAGCCAATTTATCATTTAAGATCAGCGATAAAATAGCGGGTCGCCTTTGCAAATAACGTCCCTGTCATTTGTCCTTCGGACCAGCTAAAGCTGTCTTAAATTTTCCCCGAAAATTTAATCTTTGGGGTACCTTATCTTTGAGTAGCGAAGCACTAATTTGGTCTGGAACCAATCAGAACAGCCAAAGGCTGGCCTGCAGGGTGAAATACACGGACGTATTTCATAAAGAAAGGTACCTGGTGTGCGTGCATTGAACTTCATTAAAAAGGTGAAGCCAAAAAGCACATCACAAAATTCACTGAAGCTATAATTCCCCGTTAACTGACCAACATTACACTTAGTGGTCAGTATTATTTAATCTTACTAAACAACAATGAACCGTTGGTGCCGCCAAAACCAAATGAGTTACACAACGCATGTTCAATGGTGGCTTCACGCGCGCCATCGCGAACAAAATCAAGGTCACAGCCTTCATCTGGATTATCAAGATTAATCGTCGGTGGCAATACTTGATCAACCAATGACATCACTGTGAAGATGGCTTCAGCAGAACCCGCAGCGCCAAGAAGATGACCTGTCATCGATTTAGTCGAACTTACTGCCAGTTTGTGAGCATGCTCTCCGAACACTGATTTAACAGCGCCTATTTCCGCTCTGTCGCCTGCGTTAGTCGAGGTACCGTGAGCATTAATGTAGTCAATAGCGCTTGGCTCAATATTAGCGTCATTTAATGCATTGACCATCGCTGCTGCCGCGCCTTCGCCGTCACTTGGCGGTGATGTCATGTGATATGCATCGCCGCTCATGCCAAACCCAGTGAGTTCAGCGTAAATTTTTGCACCACGTGCTTTAGCATGCTCATATTCTTCTAGCACCAACACACCAGCGCCTTCACCCATCACAAAACCATCGCGGTCTTTATCCCAAGGTCGAGACGCTTGTTGTGGGTTGTCGTTATTGGTTGATAATGCCTTGGCAGCACCAAAGCCGCCTAGTCCACACTCGGTGATCGCCGCCTCGGCACCACCGGCAACCATCACATCAGCATCACCGTATGCAATCATACGCGCGGCATGACCGACATTGTGCACGCCTGTAGTACAAGCGGTAGTAATGGCGATGTTAGGCCCTTTTAGACCGTATTTAATCGACAGATTGCCCGAAATCATATTGATAATGGTACCGGGTACAAAGAATGGTGAGATTTTTCGAGTGCCTGTTTTGGCCATGCCCGCATGCGTAGACTCAATTAAGCCAAGCCCGCCCATACCAGAACCAACGGCGACACCAATACGTGGGGCATTAGCTGGCGTCACTTCTAGACCACAATCATCAAAGGCTTGAATACTTGCGACTAAGCCAAATTGGATAAATTTATCCATGCGGCGTGATTCTTTCTTTGGTAAGTACTGCTCGAGATCTAGGTCTTTTACTTCACCGGCGAAATGGGTACTAAAGATACTGGTGTCAAACGCGGCAATGTTGGCGATACCGCTCTTGCCCGCTTTAATACTAGCCCAACTTTCTTCAACAGTATTGCCAACCGGCGATACCATACCCATGCCAGTTACTACGATGCGACGTTTTGTCATATGACCTCTTTAAATCTATTATTGTTGCCAATCAAAAATGCTCGATTTAGCGGTTGTTCTATACCCAAACCACCTAAGAATGAACAAAGAAGCTTGGGTATAGATACAACAAAGGCGGCAAAAGCCGCCTTTATACATCAAAGGTTAAATTAACCTTGAGCGCTGTTTACATAGTCGATAGCAGCTTGAACTGTAGTGATTTTCTCTGCTTCTTCGTCTGGGATCTCAGTATCGAACTCTTCTTCAAGAGCCATTACTAATTCAACTGTGTCTAGAGAATCTGCACCAAGATCATCAACAAATGATGCTCCGCTTACTACTTCTTCTTCTTTAACACCTAGTTGTTCAATTACAATTTTTTTTACGCGTTCTTCGATGCTCATGGCAATTTTTCCTGTTTATTTACAGACGTCTAATAATATGAGGCTAGTTTAGAGGATTGAGGCAACAAATCAACTATTGAAATGCTGGTCAAACCAGAAATTAACGGCTTGTTTGCCGAAGTTTCCCTCATGTTGAATACAAATACTCTAATTTTTAACTTTTCGCAACTTTTATTGAGTCAACTGCTTAACTCATATACATTCCGCCATTTACATGTAATGTTTCACCATTAATGTAACCTGCCATGTCAGAAGCCAAGAAGGCTACCGCACTGGCTATTTCAGCAGGCTTCCCTAAACGATTAGCCGGAACTTGAGTAAGTATAGTCGCTTTTTGCTCGTCATTTAACTCTTCTGTCATATCGGTAGCAATAAAACCAGGCGCAACCGTGTTAACGGTGATACCACGAGAGGCGACTTCTTTGGCCAAAGATTTGGTAAAACCAATCAAACCGGCTTTCGCTGCGCAATAATTTGCTTGACCTGGATTACCCGATGATGCAACCACTGAGCCGATATTGATGATTCGACCATGGCGTTTTTTCATCATGCCACGTAATACCGCTTTAGAGATCCTAAATACCGATGACAAGTTAGTACTAATAATATCATCCCATTCATCATCTTTCATGCGCATCATCAAGTTATCTCGTGTGATACCTGCATTGTTCACTAGAATGTCAATTGCGCCAAAATCGCTCTTAACCACATCAAACAATGCGGCGATTGAATCTTTTTCCGTCACGTTGAGCACTAAACCGCGACCATTATCACCAAGGTATTCGCTTATCTTAGCAGCCCCGCCTTCACTGGTGGCTGTACCAAGCACAGTTGCGCCATTTTCGGCAAATATTTGCGCAATTTCGCGCCCAATACCACGACTTGCGCCAGTGACTAATACTACTTTGTTTGAGAAATCAAAACTCATGGTTTAACTCCATTAAATTAATTTAAGCTAGCGCTTTTTCTAAGCTTGCAAGGTCAGTTGTCGCCACGCCACGAACTGATTTATCGATACGTTTGGCCAAGCCAGACAACACTTTACCAGGACCAACTTCGACTTGAATCGTGACGTTATTACTCGCTAAAAACTGTACCGTTTCAGTCCAACGTACTGGACTAAACAGTTGACGCTTCAATGCATCTTTTATTTGCTCAGGATCAGTCGCTAACGCCACATCAACATTATTGATCACTGGAATTGTTGGTGTGTTAACCACCATTGCATCAAGTTGCGCGCTTAATTTATCAGCTGCAGGGATCATTAGCGAACAATGCGACGGCACCGATACCGCTAATGGTAACGCGCGTTTCGCGCCTGCTTCTTTGCATAGCTCAGATGCACGCTCAACCGCTTCTTTGTGTCCTGCAATAACAACTTGGCCCGGCGAATTATAGTTAACTGGTGCAACCACTTGTTGTTCTGCGCCGTCACGACACGCCTTAGCAATAGCCTCATCATCTAAACCAATGATTGCCGCCATTGAGCCAACGCCTTGAGGCACGGCTTCAAGCATATATTGACCACGCAGTTCGACCAATTTAATCGCATCTTCAAAGGCAATTGCGCCACCACAGACCAATGCCGAATATTCACCAAGACTGTGCCCGGCCAGATAAGCAGGGGCGCTGCCGCCCTGCTCATTCCATACCCGCCATAGAGCAACACTAGCGGCGAGCAATGCTGGTTGGGTACGATCGGTTCTATTGAGCTCTTCAGCAGGGCCATCTTGGACCAATGCCCATAGATCGTAACCAAGCACGGTTGATGCCTGAGCAAAAGTTTGCTCTACCACATCAAATTTTGCGGCAATATCCGCTAACATGCCAAGGCTTTGAGAACCTTGACCGGGGAAAACAATCGCTGTTTGCGACATAAAAAATTCCTTTATATTTTCTAACAACTAGAAACGTACTAGTGCTGATCCCCAAGAGAATCCAGCGCCAAAGGCTTCTAATAATAATAATTGACCGCGTTCGATCCGCCCGTCTCTAACCGCTTCATCAAGCGCAATAGGGACTGATGCAGCCGAGGTGTTACCGTGGCGACTTAGCGTTAGTACAACTTGCTCCATCGGCATTGCAAGTTTCTTTGCCGTTGCACTTATAATACGGTAATTTGCTTGGTGGGGAACCAACCAATCGATTTCAGACTTATCTAGATTATTGGCTTTGAGTGTCTGTGCAACTACGTTACTAAGCTGCGTTACGGCGTATTTAAACACCTCATTACCTTTCATTTGAATATAATTTTCGACTTGCTGATGGTTCTCGTCGTCACGGTCGGGATTACGTACTTTAAGCAAATCGGTATGCTTGCCTGCACTATGGATGTGAGTAGACAAAATACCAGGCTCTTCACTAGCAGTGATAATCGCAGCGCCGGCACCATCACCAAATAAAATAATCGTTGAGCGATCGTCAGGGTGACAAAGACGCGATAATACGTCGGCACCAATCACCAGTATATTTTTCGCTGCACCTGACTTGATATACTGATCGGCGACACTTAATGAGAAAAGAAAGCCAGAGCAAGCGGCAGCGACGTCGAAGGCAGGGATTGAAGTTTCAATACCCAGTAAGTTTTGTACTTCACAAGCAGCCGCAGGAAACGCATTATTGGCGCTCGTTGTTCCGACGATAATCATATCTAAAGCGCTAGCTTCGATGCCCGCCATTTCAAGTGCACCGAGTGCTGCTTGATGAGACATGGTGACAACCGACTCTGACTTGTCGGCGATGCGACGTTCGCTTATACCTGTACGAGCTCGGATCCATTCATCGGTGGTATCAACCATTTGTTCGAGATCGGCATTTGAGCGCACTTGGCTAGGTAGATAACTACCGGTGCCTAAAATTTTTGAATACATAGAAACCTAACAGAGTTTTTCTAAAAGAATCGATTCCAAGCTATCTTGGATCCTATTTGGCACCTGCTGTTCCACTTCGATAACGGCTTGTTTGATGGCATTAAAGAAAGCTTTTTGGTCAGCGTTGCCGTGACTTTTAATCACTATACCGCGCAATCCTAACAGACTTGCCCCGTTGTACTGGTCGGGGTTCACCTTATGCAGCACTTTTTTAAGAAAAGGTGTCGAGATTAATGATAACAACTTCATCAACAAGCTAGATTTACTCGCCTGCTTAAGATGGGCAATCAGTAAATTAACCACACCTTCGGTGGTCTTAAGACTGATATTGCCGACAAATCCGTCACACACAATAACATCTGTTGTTCCATCAAAGATTTGGTGGCCTTCAATAAAGCCTTGGTAATTTAGTTGTTCGACTTGTTTTAATAACTCGGCAGTCTGCTTAACCACATCATTGCCCTTAATCGCCTCTTCGCCTACATTAAGTAGGGAAATGCGTGGACATTGGATGTTATCTAATTTCTGCGCTAATACCGAACCCATGACAGCAAATTGCATTAAGGTCTCAGAATCACAGGTCACATTAGCGCCCAAATCGAGCATATAAACGGGCTTATTATTTAGGGTCGGTAACACAGAGATTAATGCAGGCCGGTCGATCCCCGGCAGTGTCTTTAGAATTAATTTTGCCATCGCCATCAGTACGCCAGTATTACCCGCACTAACGCAAGCTCCTGCCTTTCCTTGATGGACCAAATCTAATGCACGCCTCATCGAGGAATCACGCCGGCTTCTAAGTGCTGTTAGTGGTTTATCACACATAGTGACAATTTGGCTACAATGAATGATAGTTAATCGTTCAGGGATTGGTGTATTACGAGGGAGATGTTGTTCTATAGACTTTTTATCACCAAACAAAGAAATGTTTAATGTTGGAAAACGTTCCAGCGCCTGCAGAGATGCAGGCACTGTCACTTGGGGGCCAAAATCACCCCCCATGGCATCTAACGCTAGGGTTAGATCATCCAAAATAATCGCCGATTATAGCTCGATTACTTTTTTGCCACGGTAGTAGCCATCAGCAGTGATGTGATGACGTAGGTGAGTTTCACCAGTTGTCGCATCTACACTTAGTTGTGCTGAAGTTAATGCATCGTGTGAACGGCGCATGCCACGTCTTGAACGAGATTTCTTACTTTTTTGTACAGCCATGGTGGTCTCCTAAAAAAACCTTATTTCTTTAATTGTTGTAACACCGCGAACGGATTAGGGCGTTCTTCGATGCTGTCATCGATTTCACCTACGGTTAAGTCTTGCTCTCCCGAGCATTTCTCAACGGTATGCATTGGAAAAAATGGTACTGATACGATAAATTCATCTTCGATGAGTTTAACAATATCGATGTGACCATGTTCGTCCATTTCGACAGGATCATAAATATCCGGTACTTCATCCTCCGACACCTTTTTGGTGATCGGTGAATAATTGAATTCAACTTGCAGTGCTTCATTAAATTCGTTCATACAACGCTGACATATCATCGACACTTCACAATGCGAAGTACCGCTGACAGCCACAATGCCTTGTTCGTCAGTATCACAAGTAAACTGTACCTGTATATCGCTACAGAATCCGGCGGACGCTTCCAATAATCTCGGCATTTTAGCAAATTCTATCATACCGGAGTAATCAGATTGCATTTTAGCCGCTTTAACTGGATCTATCGTCAAGGGTATCTTTACTAGTTGCATAGGGTGCGCATCTTATAGATCCTAAGACAGTGAGTCAAAGGATAAATGTTAAAAACAGTTGTTTTTTATCGTCTCATGATAGACTTAGCAAATATAGTCAAACAAACACCGCTAAGCGGTTATTTAATCAACAATAAAAAGTCTAACATGAACCTCAAAAAACAGTCGATTATTCTAGCATCAACCTCCCCATTCCGTCAGCAAATACTTGAAAAAATTTGTCACTCTTTTACCTGTGTTGATCCTCAGGTCGATGAACAGTCTCTAAGCAAGGAGTCTGCACCGCAACTAGTAGCCCGCCTCAGCGAGGCAAAAGCGCGGGCAGTAGCTAAACAATGTCCCAATCATCTCATTATCGGTGGCGATCAAGTCGCCGTGATCAAAGATCAAATTATTGGCAAGCCACATAATTTTGATAATGCATTTAACCAACTAAAACAAGCCAGCGGTCAAATTGTGACGTTTTATACAGGCTTATGTTTATACAATAGTGATAGCAACCGCGCTCAGGTGGTCGTTGAACCGTTTAAGGTTCATTTTAGGACGTTAAGCGATGAGATGATCACCAATTACCTAACCAGAGAGCAACCGTACAACTGCGCAGGCAGCTTTAAGAGCGAAGGGTTAGGGATCGCACTATTCTCTCGTTTAGAAGGTAAGGATCCCAATACCCTGATTGGCCTGCCACTAATCTCCTTAATTGAGCTATTTAATAATGAAGGTCTTGAGGTATTGTGTTGACTTAGCTTTATACGAGATTATATATTAGAAAATAACTTTTATTATCAACGTTTAATTCAAGAACGTATAAGTTACTTTACTAGGGATGGCTGCATGCATTTTTCGAAAGTTTTTATTTTAATTTCTTCTTTAACATACGCGCAGCACGCACTGAGTAACGAAGTACTTACGGTGCTTGCAGAAAATAATGCGCCCCCGTTCTCTAATCCAGATGGTAGCGGCCTCTCCAATAGCCTAGTAAAAGCCGCATACGCTGAAGTTGATATTAGCGTTAAGTTCAAAGTCGTTCCTTTTGTGAGGTTATTGAAACATTTAGATCGAGGGGAATACGTTATAGGTCTTAATGCAGCTCCAACATATGAAATTAGAAATAAGTATTATTTCAATAAAGAGCCCTTATTTTCAGAGCCATCATCATATTATGTATTGAATGATTCACCTTTATTGAAACTTAAACAGCGTGATGATTTATTACCTGCTACCCGAATTGGTGTGATTGATGGTTTTGAGTATGGGGATTTCATTCACCGTAATACTAATAAGTTGTCGATTAAAAAAGTACAAAATCATCTACAGAACTTCAAGAAGCTAGTCCGGGGCAGACTAGACGCAGTTCTTATGTTCGATTCGATAGCCCAAGACGTATTAATCAACAGCCAATATAAATATAAACTTATTAAACACTTTGCCGGAGAAGAATTACATATTCATGCAGTATTCTCGAAGCATCACTCTAAAAGTACGCATTATCTGCGTTTATTAGATAGTGGATTAGAAAAAATAAGAGCCAACGGAAAATACGAGGAGATAATCACCTATTGTGCTGACCCGAAAGAACAACAGAAACGTAGTATTTGCTTATAGATGGTTCATTCGAAAAACTAGTGAGGGCGACACAAATGAACCACATTATTGTTCTTCCCGTCGCCATCGTGAAGAACTGTTTGAATCACAAAATATCGAGTATGTCACTAGGTGAATCAACGATGGCCATCGGCTGAGCTTGCGCTAAGACTTCAGGCGTGTGCGCGCCATAACTGACGCCAATAGCGCGTACATTAGCGTTCTGTGCCATAGTCATATCGAGAATAGAATCGCCAATCATCACCGCATTTTGAGGCTTAACCGCAAGTCTGGTGAGTAATGTTTCGATCATCTCAGGATGCGGCTTAGATTGTGCTTCATCGGCAGTCATGCTGTCGCTAAAGAAATGTCCTAAGCCACTAATCGATAATAGACGGTCGAGACCTGCGCGAGATTTTCCCGTGGCTACTGCCAATAAATACCCTTGCGCTTTCAATCCATCTAACACTTCTTCAATGCCTTGAAACACTGGCGTTTCGCTATGCTTGGCGTCAACGTATTCTTGGCGGTAGTACTCTTTCATTTGCTCGACTTTATCGACTGACAGTACGCCAAACAGCTGCTCAAACGCTGGCGCCAAGGATAAACCGATAATATCCTTAACCGCCTGTACCGTTGGCACAGGTAAGCTAGCTCGACTCGCCGCAGCCTGCATACTTTCAACAATGCGATAAACAGAATCCATGATCGTGCCATCCCAATCAAAGATAACTAATTTTGTCACGTCGTTCTCACTCATGTCTTTCTCAACGCAGCAAGTGTTGTCTTTAAAGGGCCATCCATCGGCGCCTCAAAAAACATCGTTTTCTCTTCATTAGGGTGAAAGAATCTCACGCTGGCGGAATGTAAAAACAGGCGATTAAGCCCACACGCTTTCATTTGCTTATCAAAATCTTTATCACCGTACTTATCATCCCCCGCGATCGGATGACCAGCATGAAGCGTATGAACACGAATTTGATGGGTTCTGCCGGTGACTGGACTGGCTTGGATTAAGGTACAATTCTCAAATCGCTGTTCGATTTTAAACTTGGTATAACTGTCTTTTCCCTCAGGATTAACCCGCACGATTCTTTCACCCGATTGTACGGTGTTCTTAAGGAGGGGCGCGTTAACGGCTTTATCGGCTTTATCCCATTGTCCTTTGACCAAGGCGAGGTAATTTTTTTCTACTGTTTTTTCACGTAATTGCTCATGAAGCGCTCGCAATGTACTTCGGCGCTTAGCAATTAAAATACAACCGGACGTATCACGGTCGAGTCGATGAACCAATTCTAATGATTTAGCATCAGGGCGCAGCGCACGCAGGCCTTCGATAAGTCCAAACTTAAGACCACTACCACCATGAACAGCAATCCCTGATGGCTTATTCATTACAATAAGGTAATTATCTTCATAGATAATATGTTGTTCAAGCGAAGCAACCATACCGAGCTTTGGGTTAGGTAGCTCTTTCTCTTCTGACATTCTTATTGGTGGAACTCGCACTATGTCACCATCACACAGGCGATAGACGGGTTTGATTCGTTTCTTATTTACCCGTACTTCACCTTTACGTAAAATACGATAAACACGGCTCTTTGGTACACCCTTTAAAAAGGTGACTAAGAAATTGTCGATGCGCTGACCAGCATGATTATCATCGATAGTGATAAACTGCACTTTTGTCGCGACTTGATTTTGATTTTCGCTCATACGCGGCATTGTACCTCAATAAACCAATCCATCACTATATTTTGCTGTGATTTGTCTAAAAAAATTGTACCAATAATACAGCAACAATCACGCTGCTCCAGCTTGTCAGCTATTTAACTCAGGCAACACAAATAATTAGTGGTAGTTGATTGAATTTAGTGGGATAATCGAAGCTTCTTGTTAGCTTTAATTGGCCTTTGTTTAGTATTAACGGGTTTACACTGTATTGATGCATTAAAAAATAATGTGAATAATCAAGTCTCTACGCTACTAGTTTGCACAAATAACTGGTGATGGTGTCAACTATAACAAGAAGCAACCAAAAAAAGATTTATCAGTGGTAACCGTTTAGTTCGATGATGTGCACTCGTTTATTCAATGGTAGCAAGCCAATAGGTTCACGACAAAGCTCCTTGCGCCAACCCATGACACGAGAACAAACGGCACTACTGAAGTAATAAAAAAACAAATTCGCGAACAAATAAATGTTCGCCCAATGTGAAATATCGTTGTTTGATTGATCAATAACGTTAATTTCGGATATAAATCCTACGTCGTGAAGACGTCATAGATTTTGCAAAAAATTATGAGCACAAGCTCAATTTTTCCTGCCATTTGCGGGAAAAGGTAAACGCGATAAAGACGCACACAAGCATTCCGTCAAATACGGATATGAAAATTGATATTTAGCTCAGCTATGGCAATGGCCTAGCCTTTGAAGATAAACCGTTGTAAGCAGCAAACCCTGCATCTGACTAGTAATATAGTTAGCAACCATTTGTTTATTAGCTAAATAGGATATGTGCGACGCGACAACAAGATTTGCACGCCTGCTCCCGTCGAGAGACCGCTGCTATGGCACCGAAAAATAACAACTTTGATCATTTGGCAACCTACAATATAAGAGCTTCCAAATGAGAAGAATGTTAATTAATGCAACTCAGTCTGAAGAGTTGCGCGTCGCCCTAGTCGACGGACAAAACCTATATGATTTAGACATCGAAAGTCCAGGTCATGAACAAACTAAAGCCAACATCTACAAAGGTAAGATTACTCGCGTAGAGCCCAGTCTAGAAGCCGCATTTGTTGATTATGGCGTTGATCGTCATGGTTTTTTACCACTCAAAGAAATTTCGCGTGAATACTTCCCTGAAGGTTACTCTTTTAAAGGTCGTCCTAATATTAAGGATGTGATCAAGGAAGGTACTGAAGTTGTCGTGCAAATCGATAAAGAAGAGCGTGGTAATAAGGGTGCAGCGCTCACTACGTTTATTAGCTTAGCCGGCGGTTATTTAGTACTGATGCCTAATAATCCTCGTGCCGGTGGTATTTCTCGCCGTATCGAAGGTGATGAGCGCACTCAACTAAAATCAGCATTGTCAGCGTTAACCATGCCAAAAGGTATGGGCGTTATCGTACGCACCGCAGGTGTGGGTAAAGCATCAGAAGAGTTACAATACGATTTAGATATTCTAGAAAATCATTGGAACGCGATTAAAGCCGCTGGTGAATCGCGTCCAGCGCCGTTCTTAATCCATCAAGAAAGTAACGTCATTGTTCGTGCAATGCGAGATTATTTACGTCGTGACATCGGTGAGATTTTAATCGATCACCCACGTGTTTTTGAAAGTGCGCGCGAGCATATCAGTGTTGTACGCCCTGATTACTTGAGCCGTATCAAGCATTACACCGGTGAAGTACCGTTGTTCACCCATTACCAAATTGAAACGCAAATCGAATCAGCATTCCAACGTGAAGTGCGTTTACCTTCTGGCGGTTCAATCGTTATCGATCCAACAGAAGCATTAACGTCTATCGATATTAACTCGGCCCGCGCCACCAAAGGCAGCGACATCGAAGAAACTGCATTTAATACTAACATCGAAGCATCGGCAGAAATAGCCCGCCAGTTGCGCCTACGCGATCTGGGTGGTCTAGTTGTTATCGATTATATCGATATGTCTTCTGTTAAACATCAACGTGAAGTTGAAAATACATTACGTGATTCATTAAAAGTGGATCGTGCGAAGATCCAAGTGGGTCGTATCTCACGCTTTGGCTTAATGGAAATGTCGCGTCAGCGTATTCGCCCTAGCCTTGGTGAGTCTAGCGCCCACATCTGCCCCCGCTGTACGGGTCAAGGAACCATACGTGGTACTGAATCACTAGCACTATCTATCTTGCGTTTGATGGAAGAAGAAGCGATTAAAGACTCAACCTCACAAATTGAAGCGCAGGTGCCTGTTAATGTGGCGGCGTATCTATTAAATGAGAAGCGTAAAGCCGTTCGAGTGATCGAAACGCGTCATAATGTTGATGTTATCATCGTGCCTAATGTTAACCTTGAAACACCGCACTTTGAAGTACTGCGTCATCGTAATGATGATAAAGTAACAACCGCTAGCTATGAGCTTGCTAAACCTTCTGACACCAATGACCAATACGAGTCACGTTTACTTAAGTCGCAAATCAGCAAAAATGAGCCTGTATTAAAAGGTATTTCTGCACCGGAATTTTCTCCAGCGCCAGTTGTGGAAAAAGAACAAACAGTTAGCACACCAGCCCCTGCAGTTGCCGCTAGCGCACCTGTAGCCAAGAAAGAAGCGGCCGCACCGGTAACACCTTCGACTCCTTTGTTTGCTAAGATCGTTGGCTTCATTAAAGGCTTATTCACTTCTGAGCCTGAAGTTGAGAAAGAGCCAGAAAAACCAGCACCGCGTCCTAATAATCGCAACCGTAATCGTAATCGCAACCGTAACCGTAACCGCAACCAGCCTAATAAGCGCATTAGCGAGAACGAAAGCGAAACTGAGACACGTCAAAGTAACGAGGAAACAAACAGTCGCCCGAGCCGTGATAACAGCCCGCGTGATAATAAAGAACGCGCACCTCGCAGAAATAGAAATCGTAAGCCTACTCATCCACGCGCTGAAGATAAGCCAGAAGTGACAACCGAAAAAGTCGCACAGGAAGAGAGAGTAGCTCAGCGTCGTCAACGTCGTAATATGCGTAAGAAAGTTCGTACTGGCGAAACGATAGCACAAGACGAGAGCACTAACTCACTTGTTGAGACTGTCGAACAACAGCAAGTTCCAGCAGCCACGAAGCCTGATGCTGTTGATACAACAAATAACGTCGAAACGAGTGATAGCGATCAACAAAACCGCCGTCGCAACCGTCGTTCTCCACGTCATTTGCGTTCTTCAGGACAACGCAGAAACCGTCAAGAACGTACGGATGATGGTTCTGTCGAAGCGCGTTACCCAATAAAGACAACCGACGAACTTGCAGCTGAAGTCGCACAGGAAAATGCGAAAATAGCAGCGAAGTCTACCGAAGAAGCTCCAGTGACTGAAGTTACAGCACCAGTTGTAGAAGTTAAAGCACCTGTAGCTGAAGTTAAAGCACCTGCGGCTGAAGTTGAAGCACCTGCGGCTGAAGTCGAAGCACCTGCGGCTGAAGTTAAAGCACCTGTTGTTGAAGTCGCAGCATCTGTTGTTGAAGTCGAAGCACCTGTGGCTGAAGTTGCAGCATCTGTTGTTGAAGTCGAAGCACCTGTGGCTGAAGTTGCAGCATCTGTTGTTGAAGTCGAAGCATCTGTTGTTGACGTTGAAGCACCTGTGGCTGAAGTTGAGGCACCTGCGGTTGAAGTTGAGGCACCTGCGGTTGAAGTTGAAGCACCTGTGGCTGAAGTTGAGGCACCTGCGGTTGAAGTTGAAGCACCTGTGGCTGAAGTTGAGGCACCTGCGGTTGAAGTTG